>Ga0105248_10004914_pt1 | contig 14767 bp, 9 predicted proteins | sample KBSS34metaG_FD_81524 | JGI IMG/M metagenome (GOLD analysis project Ga0105248, IMG submission 81524) | Switchgrass rhizosphere microbial communities from Kellogg Biological Station, Michigan, USA - KBS S3-4 metaG | ecosystem: Host-associated > Plants > Roots > Rhizosphere > Soil | place...
AGCGCGTCCCGTTACTTGGAGCTATGCGCACGGCGAGCGTAAGCCGCGAAAGGCAGCGCGGCCGCAACCTGTTGGTGATGGCGCAAGTGGCCATGGCGCTGGTGCTGCTCATCGGCGCGGTCCTGATGATCCGTACCTTCCTTGCCATGCGCAACGTCGATCCCGGCTTCTCAGACCCTTCATCCCTCGAGGTCATGCGTCTCTCCATTCCCGAGACGCTGGTAAGCGACGCCACCACTGTAGCCCGCATGCAGAACAGCATTATCGAAAAGCTGGCTGCAATTCCTGGCGTTTCTTCCGCCGGCTTCGCAGCCTCCGTTCCCATGAGCGGAGCCGAACCGAACTGGGACCAGATCACTATCGAAGGCAAGACCGACGACGGCGACAACCATTCCATGCGCCTCTACAACTACGTCTCGCCCGGATACTTCCACACTGCCGGCACACGCTTTGTCGCCGGACGCGACTTTACGTGGGCGGAAGCCTACAATGTGCGGACGATCGGAATCGTATCCGAGAGCCTTGCTCGCGAACTCTGGGGATCGCCCCAGGCCGCCATCGGCAAGCGTTTCCACGAAACTTCCAGCCAGCCGTGGTATGAAGTGGTGGGCGTAGTGCAGGATGTGCGTGAAAATGGTGTAGATCAGGTGTGGCCGGCAACCGTCTACTGGCCTACGTTAATGAACGATCCCTTTGGCCCGAAGAAGCTGGGGGTCTGGCGTACTGTCTACTTCGCCATCCGCACCGATCGCGCCGGAACGCAGGCCTTCATCAACGAAATGCAGCAGGCCGTCTGGTCGGTGAATTCCAATCTGCCGGTCGCGGAGATCAGCACAATGCAGGACATCTATAGCCAATCCATGGCGCGTACCTCGTTCACGCTGGTCATGCTGGCGATCGCCGGGACCATGGCCTTGGCTCTTGGCATCCTCGGAATTTACGGTGTGATCTCGTATGCCGTCTCGCAGCGCACGCGCGAGATCGGCATACGCATGGCGCTGGGGGCAAAGAAGACCGAACTGGTGTGGATGTTTGTTCGCTCAGCCCTGGTTCTGACCGGGGTTGGCACCGCGGTCGGTCTTGTGACAGCAGCCGCTCTTATGCGCCTCATGCGAACGCTCTTGTTTGGTATCAGTCCGCTGGATCCTGTCACCTTCACTGTGGTGCCGGTTGCGCTGATTGCCGCGGCGGCCTTTGCAAGCTATCTCCCTGCGCTCCGCACCGCCGCAATCGATCCGGTTGAAGCGCTTCGGGCCGAGTGACCAACACGTCCCTAGACTTTTGGTCCATCGTGTCAGGTGTGACGGGTTGGGCCAATATAGCTTGACAAGTAGTTTCCATGGAAAGCATAATAGTTTCCGTGGAAACTATACTTGACGCCAAACGCTCCATCTCCAACCTTGATAGCCACCTGGGATTTTGGCTCCGACGTGTGTCCAACTCAGTATCGGGTGAGTTCGCCCGCTCCCTGCAGGCGAGACAAACATCTGTCGCCGAGTGGGTCCTGTTACGTCATCTCTATGAGCGACAGCAGGCAACGCCGGGCGAACTGGCTGAAGCCTCGACAATGACTCGCGGAGCAATCTCGAAAATCGTCGACAAACTCCAGGCTAAGGGCTGGATCAAAAGCAAGGTCAACCCTGCAGACAGTCGAGGTCAAATACTCTCGCTGACACCTGCTGGGAAACGCAATCTTCCTGGGTTGGTGGAGATTGCCGATCAGAACGACGAGCAGTTCTTCGCCTGTCTCAATACCGACGAAAGATCGGCTCTGCGCCGCCTGCTTTCGAAAGTGGCAGAGCATCATCAGATCCTGGATGTTCCGATCGATTGACATGCACCGGATGAGATCTCACCCGGTTCCAAACACCACGGTACTCGAAAGGAAACAAACCCCATGAGCGACGCAATTGACAATCTAGTGAAGGCGATGGAGCGGGCGGCGGCCATCCGCCCTAAGGTGGGAGGATTCCCTTATCTGGCCGAGAGTCTGCGACAGGCTGGCGCCGTTCGCAACATCTGGTCTCTGCCGGCCTGCCAGAGCCTGTTCCTCACGAATGATGGTCCGGTCGTGATGCAGGGTGTGCCATTGGTATCGGGTGCTGTGGATGTACCGGCATTTGACCAGGATGCTTTGATTGCAGCGCTGCGCATCGATCAAGCCGGAGAGAGCACTTTTCCCGAGTTCCTCGAAGAAAGCTGGCGGGCGGGAGTTATCCGCTACGACGTGGATTTTGGCGCCCGTACTGTCGCCTACTTCGGTTGCAATGGCGAGGCATATATCGAAGCTTATCCGGCTGTAGAAATCCGTTAGTAGAGATCGCATCAACTTCCCCTTTTAGGCGATCATGTTGGGTCCAGGGACAGACGCCTGAGTCTTGTCCCACTAGCCCGCACTGGAACTGCCGGTAATTTTCTAGGTTTGTGTTATAAATCTTCAAAGGCAATCGCAAACAGCGTAGTAAGAAGCTGTTTCTCAGCTAAAGTACCTACCCCCTCCCCCCTTCCGCTTCGCTTTTTCTTCGCCAAGATCGGCAGGATGTAGACGCAGGCTCTATGCTGAAATCTGCCCGTGTCCGACTTCGCACAAACCGTTAAGCAGCAGGCCGACATCGTGAAAGTCATCGGCGGCTACATCCGGCTCCGCAAGGCAGGAGCGCAGAACTACTCTGGACTCTGCCCTTTTCATAAGGAGAAATCTCCGTCGTTCTCTGTCCATGCGGGACGCCAGTTCTACCACTGCTTCGGATGTGGACAATCGGGCGATATCTTCAGCTTCGTCAGCAAGATCGAAAACCTTAGCTTTCCAGAAGCTGTCCGCGTGGTGGCGCAGAAGTCGGGCATTCCGCTGCCCAAGCGCGAGTACAACTCGCCGGAGGAAGCCGCCGAAGCCGGCCTGCGCCGCAGGCTCCTCGATCTCCATGAAGCCGCAACGCTCTTCTTCCAGGAGCAGTTGCACTCGCCCGACGGCGCGCTGGCTCGCGAATACCTTACAGGCCGCGGGGTGACGCCCGAAGCCATCAAGCTCTTCCGCATCGGCTACGCGCCGGACAACTTCAACGCGCTGCGCGATCGCCTGAGCCAGATGGCGGATGCTGAAACCCTGCGCCAGTCCGGCTTATTCAGCTCTAAGGACTCGGAAGACCAGCAGGGCAATGTTGTGCAGGGGCGGCTTTACGACCGCTTTCGTAAGCGCATCACCTTTCCTATCGCCAACGAGTCGGGACGGGTCATCGCCTTCACTGCGCGAGCACTGGAGTCCGGGGACAAGGCGGGAGCCAAGTACATCAACTCACCCGAGACGCCGCTCTACACGAAGGGACAAGTGCTCTTCAACCTCGACAAGGCCAAAGGCCCGATGCGGACAATGGAGTTTGCCCTGCTGGTCGAAGGCCAGATGGACTGCATCTCCGTCTTCATGCGCGGCATCCAGAACGTGATCGCCACCTCGGGAACGGCGTTTACCGAGCAGCAGGTGGCCCTGCTTCGCCGCCAGACGACCAATGTTGTCGTGAACTTCGACCCGGACGCCGCCGGGGCCAATGCTGCCGAGAAGTCGATCAGCCTGCTGACGGAGGAAGGATTCACTATCAAGGTGGTTACGCTCGATGGCGGACTTGACCCGGACAGGTTCATCCGCGAGCGTGGGGTTGAGGCCTATGCTGCCGCTATTCGGGGGGCACGGCGGCAATCCGACTACCTCATCGAGCGCGCACGGCAGAGCTACCCTGGCTCCACCTCCGACGCCAAGATCAAGGCTATGAATTACCTGCTGCCGCATATCCGGCGGATTCCGCAGAAGTTGGAGCGGGACCAGTTCGCCCATGACGCCGCGCAGAAGCTGGGGATCGATTCGGCAGTACTTCGGGAGGAGATCCGGCAGGCCGCGCTTGGTCGCAAGGAACAGATTCAGGCTCGTCCCGGGGTAGGCCTGTCGCCTTTTGAGCGCTTCTTCATTGAAGCTGCCTGCAATGACCAGAAGTCCCCGGAGGAGTACGCGGAGCTGCATAACAATCTGCGCGAATTTGACGAGAAGATGCGCATTGATGCGCGCGCGGACTGGCAGGGGCAGATATTGCAAAACCTGCCTGCAGGTCTTTTTGAACGGCTTGTCGTACGCCCGCAAGAGCAGGATATCGAGAGTACGGGCTCAACCGAAGAGCAGCAAATTCTGCTCCGCAAGATTTTTCTGGAAGCTGGGGAGCATGTTCGGTCGCATGAGCAGGATATGGAGATCGTGAAGGATCTGGAGATTCAGGCGCTGCGCTGGACGATTGCGCAGAAGCGCGCGGCCATCGAACTCTCCCCAGACCGGAACTCTATGGAAAATATCCATTTATCTCAGGAGATTCTGCGACTGGAGAGGAAGCTGCGGGAGCTGGAGTGCGAGAGTTAGTCGACAGTGATTCAAAATCCTGTCCATAGGTGCTACCAAAGGGACATAGATAACATGAGTCGCAGGTATAGCAGCCTCGACGCGATGAAGGCCGACGAGTATCCAGGTAGTAGAATTAGCCGCAAATTCCTATTCTCTCAAGTGGAGACATTACGCGCATGGGCAATGGGGCAGTATTGCAGGGTGTGTTGCTACTTATGCTTCTGGGGCACGCAATAGTCCCAAGCGCACAAGCTTGGCAAAGCAGCGGCGGTCCATCGAATTCGGCGACTGCTACAGCAGACGGCTCCTGGCCTGGCGTCGACCTCAATGTGCTTGTGAGGGACAAGCGCGGCGTGCCGCAGAAGGTCAGCGAGCGGGAATTACAGCTTTTCGAAGATGGAACGGAGCGGCAGAGTCATTTTGCCGATTCCGCGGATTCTCCCGTATCGCTCGCGCTGCTCATCGACTCTTCCGGTTCGATATACAAACGGAAGCCGGAAATTCTCGCTACAGTCACCAACATCATCCATGCTTTGCCGGCCGATAGCGAGGTCATGGGAGTGTTGTTCGCGGGCATAGCCTATATCGATCTTCCGCTTACTCCAATTGCGAAGGTGGATCTCTCGTTTTTGGATCGGCTGGACACCAGAGGTCCCTCGGCTCTTTGGGATGCGATGGTTGCAACCGAGAACCATCTTGTGGCTAATGCAAAGTATTCGCGAAGGGCCCTGGTCATCTTGAGTGATGGTGAAGACAATGCTTCGACGCTTAACGCTCAGCAGGCCTTGCGGCTCATTGAGAAGCCTGGTGCGCCGATGATCTATGCCTGCAGGATCAACGACAGTCCAGGATTTTGGAATTCGCAAGGGCGCGCCGATTCATACCGCGGGCATAGAATCCTGAAGGTTATCGCGCAATGGGGCGGCGGCGTAGAAATCGATCTCGGCCTCGACCCCGCATCCCCAGCTGCCCAGATCGTGGCCGCTATCCAAGATCAACGAGTACTGCGCTTTACATCGGCTGGCCCGACGCGCAATGGCAAGAGGCACAAGTTAGAGTTGCGACTTCCGGGCAAGGATGTTGAAATTCACGGGCTTCCGGGCTTTTACGCACCGCCAAAATGATTGTTATCGGGGTGGCTGTACTGTTTGGGTCCGGCGCCGGGCACAGTCCGATCTTGCGTGTGCAAATGCGCACTATATCTGGAACTAAATCCCTTATTGACACATCTATATATTTGCAAGACCGCACGAATCCCTTTAACCGGGGCGGATTTTGACAGTCCAACTAGTGAGCGGCAAGAAAAATACTTGACTTTCGCTGGTGTTTTGCTGTTAATCCGGGAGGTTCGTTGTGGTATTCTACTACTCTCTGAAGGACGAGCGCCCTATTGCCTCAAAAGTGAGCTGCGGCTCCGAGGCTGGCCAAAATTGGCCGACTGCGCATAAAGTCCCGATCCGAGCAACTCAACCGGACATCGCTCTCCGATGTTGTGGAGCGCTCTTGACGGTACGAATGCGGGAATCTGAAGAAATTCAGAATTTTTCCCGATACCGTACACAAGGGTGCCCAGACGTGCGAGAGCTGTCGAGATTTTTTGCGCAGGAGATGTGAGCGCTTTGGCGATTGACGACAAATTCGAAGACGATATTTCTAACCTGATCGATTCGGGCAAAGAGAAGGGCTATCTGACCTATGGCGACGTGAATGACATGTTGCCGGACGATATGCACAATGCCGACGATCTGGACGACCTGATTACAACCATTGGGACCCAGGGCATTGACCTGCTCGATGGTCCGAAGTTTGGCGGCGACAAGGACTTTGACCTCGAAGAGGGCGAAGACGTCGAGCTGGACCTGACCCCTGGGACGCTCGAAAAAACCAATGACCCTGTCCGCATGTATCTGCGCGAGATGGGTACTGTACCACTGCTGACCCGCGAGGGCGAGGTGGAGATTGCCAAGCGCATCGAGCGCGGGCAGTTGCGCGTGCTCAAGTCTCTGTCGCGTTCGCCTGTGGTGATTCGCGAGATTGTGGCGCTCGGTGAAGATTTGAAGCGCGGCGTTCGCAATGTGAAGGAAGTGGTGACCTTTGACGAGGAAGAGCTGACCGAAGATGTGGTGCAGGCTCGGGTCAAGGGTACGGTCAAGCGGATCGATGAGATTGTAGCGCATCAGAAGAAGATCGCGCTGATGGAAGAAAAGCTCGAAACGCTGAATGCCAAGACCAAGGCCAAGGAAGCACGTAAGACCCGCTGGATGATCGCGCGCGAAAAAGTACTGATTTCACGGGTTGTTCGTGAGCTTAAGTACACCGGGCAGGAGCGTAAGCGGTTGCTCGACAAGGTCAATAAGACTGTCGAGATCATGCGTTCGCTGGAGCGGCAGATCAAGTCTCTGGACCAGAAGCACGATGCTTCGAAGTCTGAAGACCTGAAGAAGGAGTACCGTCGCCAGCAGAAGAACTGCCATGTCGATCTCGAAAAGATCGAGCAGGAAGCAGGCGTAACGGTCGTCGAGCTGCGCCGCACGCAGCGCGAGATGATCCAGGGCGATATGGACGCCGAAAAGGCGAAGCGCGAGCTGATCGAAGCCAACCTTCGTCTCGTTGTCTCCATTGCGAAGAAGTACACCAATCGCGGACTGCAGTTCCTCGACCTGATTCAGGAAGGCAACATTGGCCTGATGAAGGCGGTGGACAAGTTCGAGTATCGCCGTGGATACAAGTTCTCGACCTATGCGACGTGGTGGATTCGTCAGGCCATTACCCGCGCCATTGCGGACCAGGCCCGTACGATCCGCATCCCGGTACACATGATCGAGACCATCAACAAGCTCATCCGCACCAGTCGTCAATTGGTGCAGGAACTGGGCCGCGAACCCTCAAGCGAAGAGATTGCACGCCGCATGGACATTCCCGTCGCGAAGGTGCGCAAGGTGCTCAAGATCGCGCAGGAGCCTATCTCGCTTGAAACTCCGATCGGCGAAGAGGAAGACTCGCATCTGGGAGACTTCATCGAAGACCGCCAGGCGGTTTCGCCTTCGGAAGCGGTGATCAGTGTGAATCTGAAGGAGTACACCTCGCAGGTGTTGCGTACCCTGACCCCGCGCGAAGAGCGCGTGATCAAGATGCGTTTTGGCCTCGAGGACGGCTCCGAGCACACGCTGGAAGAGGTTGGACAGAGCTTCCAGGTAACACGCGAGCGCATTCGGCAGATCGAGGCGAAGGCGTTGCGCAAGCTGCGGCATCCGTCGCGCAGCCGCAAGCTTCGGGCCTTTGTCGAGGGTGTCAAAGAGCTGTAGTTTCCGGTTATCGAATCAAAGGCCGCGTTCCTCCAGGGGCGTGGCCTTTTTGCGTTGCGGCCTGATCGCGTATTGAGCACAGGTATACTGCGTTCAAATCGTAATGAGGAGAATCCGTTTGCGCCGTCACCTTTTATTGATTCCTGCCGTGCTTTTGGGATATTGCGCGTTAGCAAGCCTCGTGAGCGCGCAGACGACTCCTGGGTCTGCTACAGCTGTACCGACGCGTACACCTACGATTGACCAGTCGCTTGAAATGGAGAGTGCGGGAGCACCTCATCTATCTCCGGATGGCAGGCACGTAGTTTATGAGCAAACGCGCACGAACTGGGACACCAACGCCTTTGAAACCGATCTCTGGATTGCCGATACCGCGACGGGTGAGCGTCATCGCCTGACCTCGGTTGGAAGCTCCAGCAGCGACGCCAAGTGGTCGCCCGACGGGAGTTGGATATCCTTTATTTCATCCCGAGCGACGTCCGTTCATGGTTCACCAGCCGGCAAGCGCCAGCTTTACGTGATGCCGGTGAATGGCGGCGAGGCGCAACAGATTACAAAGATGGATGAGGGTGTCGGTGGCTATGACTGGGCACCCGATTCGAAGCATATCGCCATCTCTGCCGAGTCTGCAGAGAGCAAAGCGGTGAAAGACCGCAAGGATGCCTTTGGTGATTACAAGGTCGTCCATGCTGACTACCATCTGATGCATCTCTGGCTGGCTGATCTGCCTGTGACTGATCAGGCTGGAAGGACCGGGCCGATCGGTGAACCAAAACAACTGACGACCGGGGACAGTTTCAGCGTCGATAGCTTTTCGTTTTCGCCGGATGGCAAGCGGATTGCTTTCAGTGCGACTCGTGACCCGGATCTGATCTCCATGGGCACATCCGACATCTACACGGTGACAGTAGCGGATGGAGCGGTGAAGAAGATCGTCGATACGGCGGGTCCGGACAACGATCCTCACTGGTCTCCAGACGGTACTCGCATTGCATATGTGACTGCCAACGCGAACAAGTTCTATTTCTATTCGAATACGTACATCGCGGTAGTATCAGCGGACGGCGGTAGCCCAAGCGTGCTTTCGGGAGATTTTGATGAAGAGCCGAACCTGATTGCATGGGCTCCGGACGGCATCTATTTCTCTGCTTTTCAGAAAACGGCAGCTGGACTTTTCCTGTTGGATCCAAACAGCAAGGCGATTCAACTTGTTGCGTTTGCGGGAAGTGAAATCGCGAACGGCTTTTCCTTTTCAAAGGACTTTCAATCGGTAAGCTATCGTGGCGCCGGAGCGAATCGATATGCAGAGATATTCGCCTCAATGCTGCCTGCGACTGCACCTGTTCAGATCACGCATCTCGGAAGCCAGTTGGATGGCTTCGACACCGCAAAGCGCGAGGTCATTCACTGGAAGTCGAGTGACGGCGCGATTATCGAAGGGATTCTGCTCAAGCCTGCGGACTTCACGCCGACCAAGAAGTATCCGCTTCTAGTGGTGATTCATGGCGGCCCCACTGGGATTGACCTGCCCGCGATCAGCGCTGACCGGTATTACCCGACGGAGCGCTTCGTTGCCCGGGGCGCATTGATTCTGCGTCCCAACTATCGTGGCTCGGCTGGTTATGGCGAAAAATTCCGCTCGCTCAATGTACGCAATCTAGGTGTTGGAGATTACGCGGATGTGATCTCGGGGGTCGATTCGCTTATCGCTCAGGGCTTTGTCGACAAGGATCGCGTCGGTTCGATGGGTTGGAGCGAGGGAGGATATATCTCTGCGTTCATTACGACTTCCAGTGACCGGTTCAAGGCGGTTTCAGTTGGAGCGGGAATCTCCGACTGGATGACGTATTACGCCAATACGGACATTACACAATTTACGCCGCAATACCTGCATGCGACGCCGTGGGATGACCCGCAGATCTATGCGAGGACATCGCCGATTACGTACATCTCCAAGGCCAAGACTCCGACGCTGATTCAGCATGGGGGTGAGGATCACCGAGTTCCGATTGCCAACGGCTTTGAACTGCGCCAGGCGCTTGAAGATCATGGTGTGCCGGTAACGATGGTCGTATACGACGGCTTTGGGCATCCGATCAACAAGCCGAAACAACAGCGTGCCGTGATGAAGGAGAACGAAAACTGGTTCAATCACTACATCTGGGGAGATCCGCTGGCAGCATCGCTTATCCCGGATGTGAAACCCGACGCGAAGGCGGATACCAAGCCTGACGCTAAGCCTCAATAGCAATTAGAAGCGCGTCAGTCTTTGCTGAGCAGACGCCGCATGGCTTCTTCTAGCTTGTCCTGGTGGCGTTTGCCTTCTTTGTGCGCGTACATGGCTGCGTCGGCCGAGCGCTGCAGCTCTTCTTCGGTGGAACCATCTTCGGGGTAGACGGCGAGGCCTACGCTGGCCGAGCCGAGCAGGGTGATGCCGTCAATTTCAAAGGGATCGTCGAAGCAGCGTTCGAGGCGAACGGCGATTTCTTCCGCATCGGCGCGGCTGCGTAGAATCGGCACCAGGGCAACAAACTCATCGCCGCCGATGCGCGCGAGCATGTCGCCGTTGCGCAACTGAGCCTTCATGCGGCGTGTGCCTTCCTGGAGGTAGAGGTCGCCGGCGCGATGGCCGTATTTGTCATTTACCTGCTTGAAGCGGTCGAAGTCGACGTAGACGAGGCCGAAGATGGCTCCGGTGCGACGGGCGTTCTCCATCAGTTCATCGAGCCTGCGCTCCATGCTGAAGCGGTTGGGAATGTCGGTCAGCAAATCGTATTCCGAGCGGTGGCGCAGATCGCTATAGAGGCGGCGAGTATCGATGGCCAACTCGGCCAGACGTGCACCAGCTTTGAGAGCGGTCGCGATGTCCTGGCGACCGGCGGTCTGCAGATGGGGGGTAGCGAGCAGGAAGCCGAGCGACAAGCCATCCGGAGAAAAAAGTTCTTCGAAGACAATGGCCGGGCCTAGAGGGCGTTTTAACGGGGCTTCGTCCGTGGCGTGAGCCTTCAGCTCAAACCAGCAGGAGGCACCATAGAGGCGCGAGGAGACCATGGATTGAATCTCCTGGAGCACTTCGGGAAGCGGCTGAGCACTGCTGATGAGCTCGAGGATGTGGCTGCGCTGCTGCTCCTGTCGTGCCATCTGACGCTCGCGCATGGCGTCTTCCTGGCTCTGGCGGGCCGCGGTCCGGGTCTGTTCGCGAAGGCGGCGGTCGAGCAGCCCAACCCAAATGACAGCGGCCAGGATGAGAGCGCTGAGCAGGGTGATCACAGTTGCCAGGCGCTTGGTAGTCCACCAGGAAGGAGCTGTCTCAACGGCCAGGTCGGCCATGGAACGAAGATGCAGGTCGAACCAGAGCCGATCTTTCCAATGATTGCCGGCGGCCACGAAGCAGACGCCGGTGACGCGAACCCGGCTGCCGACCGATGGCCATCTCGCGCCTTCCGCTTTGAGGTCAGAGTCAGAAGAGGCATGGTTCATGCTGGCGGAAAACAGGTGGCCGTCTGACTGAATGACGAACAGGTCTACGCTTGGGTCGGGGACCATGGCGACGATCTGGCCTTCTATCGTGATCAGATTGTTCGCAAATTTTCCGGTTGAGGCTTTTTCCCAATCGATGGCTGCGGGCTGGACGGGTGCTGTTTCGGCGAAAGGGCGGATTTGCGCATTGACCAGGCGAACTGTGCCGCCGGTGATCTCCGGATAGCCGAGAGCCTCAACTCCCTGACCGGTGTGAAGGGGAATTCCAGTGTGGGTCTCAAGCATCATGGCCTGACCCTGGTGCTCGATGACAGCCAGGACGCCAGGCTCGAAGTAGGTGAGTGTACCCGTCAGCCTCACGCGCCTACTCTGCATCAGCGTGCGATAGGAGGAAACCACCTGATCCATGGGCGTGGCTGGGAGGGTCCAGGGATCGACTTTGGCGAGGTGGAGGATCTCGATGTCCTGCCAGGAGTTGATATTGATGGTGATGCCAGCCATCTGCATCTTGCTGTCGAAGTCACCGGCAACCACACCTGTCAGCCGAACATCGGCGTCCAGGAGCTTTTCTACGGGCATATCTTTGGAATAACGGAGGACGCCCTCGACGATTCCGTCGGGTATCTGGAGGCGGATTCGGAGACTTGGCGACTCCTCTGTCAGATCGAAATCCGCGGAAAGTACGTGGCCCCTGAGCTCGACATAATGACAGTCAAGTTTGGCCTGGATCAGATCTTCGAAACGTGCCGGCTTTGGCGCGGGAAGGCTACCGTGGGCGAGAAAGCGAACCTGGGTTGCCGCGATGATGGGTCGAAAGCTTCCGGCGGTCGCACCCGTGACATCTACCCGGTCGCCCGGTTGAAGTTGGCGTATGTCTCCGAAGGCAACGAAGAGATTGAAGCCCTTGTCGGTAAGAAACAGGCTGTTGCTCGATGCTCGGCTGTGGGTGACGGTCGCCTGGAGATGGACAGGAATCTTCTGCGCGGCCTGTTCATTGTTGAGTGCGACAACTTGTTGCAGAGTGGTTAGAGATGGCTGTGCCTGGGTTGCAGCCGAAGCTGCGGAAACTGAAAGCAGGAGGGAGGCGGCCATGGGGACGGCTATCTTGAAAGCACGATACATGCGTCGCCTCCTCTCCACGGAATGCCTCGAATGTTTCCAAACGTTTGTGCTTGCCATATCACCCAATAGCAAGCCGGATCTTTGTTGATTGTCAGTTAGAGCATCGATGGGAATAGGTGATCGGATAACTTTGAACGTCCCAGAGTAAGCTCTCAAGCAATGAGTGTTTCACTTCAACGAACAACCGAAAATCCCCTAAATGCGTTATACATCATCGATTTGTGGGTTACATCCGATTAAATCACGAGAAAGCAACTTCCTGGCAGGTATTGCGTTCCTGGTGATCTTTATGGCTGCTCAGTTCCCGTTACCTGAGTTTGAAAAATAGCTCTAGAACGGTGGTAGGAGATCTCCAGTACGCGTGGTTGCAATGAAAAGCTGTTTTTGTCGAAATTCCTTTCCAAGTGTTTCATCGGTCAATGTTATTGGGGAGAAGGCCGAGGCGCTGGATAAATCCGTTCACAAGACGAATGCCAGGGCTGCTCAAGCACAGATTTGGCCGCATCTATTCGCTACTATTACGTTCGACCGCCGTGTTTGGATTGGTCTGCATGCCATATTGGGCTGGTTTCTGGTTTAATGGGCGGTTGCGCCAGTGCGTCATCTGTATTGACTTGCAGGGACCAAGATAAGGACGCATCGGGTGGAGTTGGTTGCATGGTAAAGGCGGCAAATACCTCGGAGGCATCGTCAATTTCACAGCAAGCGGTACACTCGCCCGCGCAGGCTCAGTATTCCTCGAGGGGGACGCAGTCATTGCCGACTCGCAGGATTCATGTGCTGGGAGTACCGCTGGATCTGGGCGCGAGCCGCCGTGGGGTGGATATGGGGCCGTCTGCGATGCGAGTTGCCGGTTTGGCAGCACGGCTGGAGGGGCTTGGCCACCAGGTGAGCGATGGCGGCAACATTCGCGTTGAGATCGCAGAAACGCAGAGCGCCGGTAGCCAGAATGCGCGTTTTTTGCAGCAGATTGCCGATACCTGCAAGCGGACGGCTGAGGCCGTGGTGCAATGTCTGGAGAACGAAATGACGCCACTGGTGCTAGGCGGCGACCACTCGCTGGCGGCGGGCACTGTTTCCGGAGTGGCGGAGTTCTATCGCAGGCGACAGGAGAAAATTGGCGTGATCTGGATCGATGCTCACTCGGATATCAATACTCCGGAGACTTCACCGTCGGGCAACGTGCACGGAATGCCGTTGGCAGCGCTGCTCGGGTTGGGCGCCAACTCAGGACTGGCGCCGCTGGGCGAGATATTTGGATACTCGCCGAAGATTGCACCGGAGAATACGGTGCTGATCGGAGTTCGGGATATCGATGCGACGGAACGTGAGAACATCCGCAGGGCAGGGGTTGCCGAGGTATACACCATGCGCGATATCGACGAGCGCGGGATGCGAATGGTGATGGAGGAGGCTTTACAGACAGCGGGTGAGGGTACGGCTGGGTACCACATTTCGTTGGATATGGATTGGATAGATCCGGAGGATGCTCCGGGCGTGGGAACACCGGTGAGGGGTGGGGCGACCTATCGCGAGGCTCATCTAGCGATGGAGATCATTGCCGACCATGGGCGGCTGCTCAGCTTTGAGATTGTCGAGGTGAATCCGATCATCGACGAGCGCAACCGCACTGCGGACCTGGCTGTGGAACTGGCCTGCTCTGCGTTTGGGAAGAAGATACTTTAAAGCATTTTCACTATTACTATGATCCAGCCTGCTTTGGCGAAGTGTGGTTTTCTTTGATAGAAAACCACGATGAGTGACGCTGATCGGTGTGCCTCTATAGTGAAAATGCTCTAGGGTTGCTGGGACTGCTGCCTCGTCAACTCGTCTGCACGCTGGCGCTCGAGGGCGGCATCGGCGGATTTGCCCTGGCGCTCGTAGATCTGGGCGAGCAGAGTGTGAGCTTCGGCGAGAGTCGGATCGGCCTGGGTGGCGTTGGTCAACTGCAGGATCGCTTCGGGGAGCTTGTTTTCCTCCAGCAGAGTTCGCCCGCTCTTCAAGGCAAAGGATGCGCGCTGGCGGCCTACCGCTACACGGCTCAGGTCCGCGGCGATCTTGCGTTCCGCGATTGCTGCATCCTTATTCCCGGCTTGAGATTCGAGTGCAGCGAGTTGGATATGCAGACTGGGCTGAGCTGGCAGCAAGTCGATGGCATGGCGCAGTGCGTCGGCGGCTCCTTTGGGGTCTCCGGCATCCTTGAGTACGCTGCCGAGCAGGGCCCAGGCGTCGCCATTGTCGGGCTGCAGAGTGGTGGCGTTTTTTAACTGTTTTGCGGCGTCGGAAAACCTGGCCTGCTGCATATAGATGATGCCCAGGGTGAAGGCAGGGTCGGGCAGGGAGGGGTCGAGTTGGGCCGCGCGCTCCAGCTCCGGGACTGAGGCTGCGAGATCGTCTTTGAGTTTGAGGGCGAGACCGAGGTCGTAATGCAAGTGAGCGCTGTCGGGTTCGACTGCCAGGCCTGCCCGGAACTGCTCGATAG
>Ga0105248_10004917_pt1 | contig 14761 bp, 10 predicted proteins | sample KBSS34metaG_FD_81524 | JGI IMG/M metagenome (GOLD analysis project Ga0105248, IMG submission 81524) | Switchgrass rhizosphere microbial communities from Kellogg Biological Station, Michigan, USA - KBS S3-4 metaG | ecosystem: Host-associated > Plants > Roots > Rhizosphere > Soil | place...
AGAGCGACTACCAGAGCATCCGGGCCGGCCTGAGCCGCTACGTGGCTCACAACCCCAAGGCGTGGAATGCCGACTTCGAAACCTACACCCGGATTCGCTACTCGTGGACGCTCAGCGCCGACTGGCCCAGGCTGGCGATGGTGCAGGCCCTGATCGGACAGATGCTCTACGCCGACCCGGTCGTCTACGACTGGCCGCACATCCAGGTCCCGACTCTGGCGTTCGGCGGCGCCGAGGACATGCTGCTCGGCCCCGCGGCCCGGTTTCAGGAGCGGATGAACGACCTCGCCAAGACGATCCCGAACGGCAAGGGCCGCGTCCTGCTGCTGCCCGGGCTCGGCCACGTGCCGCACCTCGAGGCGCCGGAGAAGGTGCTGCCGCCGCTCGTTGCGTTTCTCAAGGAAGGGCTGGCGGCGCACTAGCGCCGCTTCCGTCGGCCAGCGACCTATGTTCGCCCCGGCAGCCAAAAACGGTTGGTTTGGACGGCCCGTGTGCTATCCGGAACAGGCAAATCGAGCGATTCCTTCTAGGATTGCATGATGAGGAATGGGGAGTCTTTACTTGGCGTCGACGAGAAGCCGATCACACCTCGACCAACGTTGTAGAACACTAACCGGGTCCGCTCCGCGGACATTCGACAGGAGTGCGCGATGAATATCGTAGTTGTGCTGTTGATTCTTTTGCTGCTGTTCGGCGGCGGCGGATTTTACGTGGGTGGCCCGATGGTCGGGGGCAGTCTTGGCGGACTGATTCTCCTCATTCTGATCGTCATGGCATTGACCGGCAGATTGTAGGAGAACGGCTGTTCAGCCCGTTCTCGCACGTCCGCGGCGCCGACGCGTGGGTCAACGCGGGCGCCGCGGATCGATTGCGGCGTAGGTGGCCGCCGCCGCGCTGAGCGCGCGAGGGCAGAGGCTCGCATCCACGTGTGTTCCCCGGGCCTCCCCATGAATACCCGCCGGCTTCAGCGCAATCCAACGAGGAGGTAGGCGACCAGGACGACGCCTTATTTCCCCAGCACTTTCTCAATCTGCCCGACCTTGCTCTGCACCTTGCCGGCGAGCTTCTCCGCCTGGCCTTCGTCCGTCAAGGCAGGATTGTTGGTGATCTGGCCTGCCTTTTCTTTCAGGGTGCCCTTTATTTCGTGGAGCGCGCCCTCAGCCTGATCCGTCGTACTCGGTTTCATGTGTGTTCCTTCTTGCAGTGGACGGGCAGCAGCTCGTTCTACGCGTGGGGCTGGCCCCTGCGGAATCATCCGCCACGCGGCCGATGCCCACGCACTGATGAAGCGACGATAGCCGATCGATTCAGCCGCTGTCTGGTCAATATTGCACACGTGTTGAGTCACCATGATTTCGACGTCGAGGTGGCCGACGTGCGTCAGACGTCGGACCTGCGCGCTCCAGAAAAACCCAACGAATCGGGACCGACCCTCGTCTAAGGCTCACGATGAGCACCCTCCTCGGCGACCTTCGCTACGCACTGCGGCAGTTCTGGGTGGCGCGCGTCTTCACGGCCACCGCGGTGCTGACGCTCGCCCTCGGGCTCGGCGGCACCACGGCCATTTTCACGCTGATGCACGCGGTGATGCTGCGTTCGCTGCCCGTCGGCGATCCGGCGCGCCTGTACCGCATCGGCGACGGCGACACCTGCTGCGTACAGGGCAGTCCGCAGGATCGCTGGGGAATGTTTTCATTCCCGTTGTTCGAGCGGCTGAGAGCCGACCTGCCGGAGTTCGAAGAAATCACCGCATTTCAGGCCGGCGGCGCGCGCGTCAGCGTGCGACGCCAGGACGTCGACACGACGTCGCGGCCGCTGCGCTCCGAGTTCGTCACCGGCAATTACTTCTCCACGCTCGGGGTCAGCGCGTTCGGCGGCCGCATGTTGACCGCCGCCGACGACACGCCGGCGGCGGCGCCCGCGGTCGTGCTGAGCCAGCACGTCTGGCAGGGTGCCTACGGGGGCGACACGTCGATCGTCGGCGCCACGCTCGTCATCGAGGGCCACCCGTTTACCGTCGTGGGCATCACGCCGCCGGGATTCTTCGGCGAAACGTTGCGCGGAGATCCACCGGATCTGTGGATTCCGCTTCAGCAGGAACCGCTGATCAACGGCGATACGTCAATCCTCCGCCAGCCGATCTCCGCGTGGCTGCGCGCGATCGGCCGCCTGCGGCCGGGGGCGACGACAGACGGCATGGGACCGCGGCTCACCGGCGTCCTCCGGGACTGGATGCAGCACGACTCCGGGTATCCGGCGAACTGGATGCCCAGTGTGATCCAGTCTCTGCCCAAGCAGGTCATCACGGTCGTGCCCGCGGGAGCGGGCGTCGGCATCATGAAGGAGCAGTACGGACGCAGCCTGCAGATCCTTCTGGGCGTGTGCGGGCTGGTACTACTGATTGCCTGCGCCAACGTCGCGAACCTGCTGCTCGCGCGCGGCGTGGCGCGGCGGGCTCAGACGGCGCTGCGACTCGCGATGGGCGCATCGCGGCGGCGGATCGTGACGCAGGCGCTGGTCGAGAGCATCCTGCTCGCCGTCGCCGGCGGCATCGCCGGGCTCGTGGTCTCGTTCGGCGCAGCGCGCCTGCTGCTCGCGCTCGCCTTCGCCGGATCGACGTTCCTGCCGATCGACACGCGCCCCGCGCCGGTGGTCCTGGCATTCGCGTTCGGTCTCGCGCTCGTCACCGGCATGGTGTTCGGCGCCGCACCGGCGTGGCTGGCGACGCGCACCGATCCGATCGACGCGCTGCGCGGCGCCGGCCGCAGCACCGGCGACCACTCGTCGGTCGCGCGCCGGGTGCTGTTGATCGTGCAGGCGACGTTGTCGGTGGTACTGGTGGCGGGCTCGACGATGCTGGCGCGCAGTCTCGGCAACCTCGAAGGTCAGGATTTCGGCTTCGAGATCGATCGACGCGTCCTCGTGGCGTTGAACCGGCCGCCGGCGGCGTATACCCCTGAAAAGCTCGCGGCGCTCTATCGCGACGTCGAACAGCGGCTCAACCGGCTGCCGGGCGTGCAAGGGTCGGGGCTCGCGCTCTACAACCCGCTGACCGACAACTGGGGCGAGGGGGTGCTGGTCGCCGGGCACCCGCCGCCAAACCCCGGAGACCAGATCGGAGCGTCATGGGATCGCGTCAGCGCGAGCTACCTGCAGAATCTCGGCGTGAAGCTCGCTCGCGGACGCCATTTCGCCGCGGCGGACAACGAGACGACAGAGAACGTCGCGATTGTGAACGAGGCGTTCGTGCGCCGCTTCTTCAAGAGCGACGAGGACCCCCTCGATCAGCATTTCGGCCTCGACCTGCCGGAGAACGTCAATACCTACCGCATTGTCGGCATCGTGCGCGATGCGAAGTTTGCCGGGGGTGGGCTCGATCGACCCGCACGGCCGATGTTCTACGTGGCGTTGGCGCAGACCGTCGACTACAAGAACCCGTTGATGAAGCGTCTCGAGATCCAGTCGCATTTCGTGCGCGGGCTGCTGCTGGTCACGAGCACGCCGCCGGGCACGCTCGAGCCGCTGGTGACGCGGGCGCTCGCCGACGCGGATGCCAACCTCACGGTGACGAGCGTCAGGACGATGCAGCAGCAGGTCGATCGCTCGTTCGATCAGCCGCGCGCCGTCGCCAGTCTCGCCGGTCTGTTCGGAATCGTGGCACTGGCGCTGGCCGCGATCGGACTCTACGGCGTCACGGCCTACACGGTGGCGCAGCGCACGAACGAGATCGGCATCCGAATGGCGCTCGGCGCCGATCGTGGAAAGGTGGTCGAGATGGTGCTGCGCGGCGCGTTCCGCCGTGTGGTCATCGGCATCCTCCTCGGCATTCCGCTCGCGATTGGCGCGGGCCGCCTGCTCTCGGCGCAGCTCTACGGTGTGCAGTTCTGGGATCCGGTGGCGCTCGGCGTCGCAGCCGTGTCGCTGGCCGCATGCGCGTTCTGCGCCGCGATCATCCCGGCCGTGCGCGCGGCCGCCATTTCGCCGATGAACGCGCTGCGCGCCGAGTAGGCGCCAGATCGCCGACGATCGCGCCTCCCATGGCGAGCCGGACCTCATCGAATCCGGGCTGTCTCAGTCTGCCTATCACCACCGAACCCGCCGAGCACCGAGGCAGAACATCAGGATTTTTCTCGGTGGTGTCGGTGATCTCGGTGGTTGACCTTGAAGCTGCGACACTCCTATCGAATCGAATCGATTGAATTAGGCGACTTGACCATCTAGGATTGTCCAATCTGGGGAGGTGTCCGTGAGCGAGCGTGCAGTGGCGGCGGCAAGACGGCCCGCGGTCGTGGCGGTTCTGGCATCGATGGTGTTGTCGGTTCTGTGGAGTGGCCCCGCGTCGGCGCAGGTCATTCTCGCGGGCAACTGGGCTCCGGTCCGGCCGAGTGAAGACGAGCAGGACCGCGGCCCCGGCCCCGACCTCGGCGACTATCTCGGACTCCCCATCAACGACGCCGGCCGCCTGTTTGCCGAGAGCTGGGATGCGTCGCGGCTCACGCTTCAGGAGCATCAGTGCCGCGTGCACGTGGCGCCCTACATCTTCCACGGACCGTTGAACCTGCGCATCTGGGAGGAGAAGGATCCGGAAACGCAGCAGGTCATCGCGATCAAGAACTACATCAGCACCTACGAGCAGACGCGCACCATCTGGATGGACGGACGTCCCCATCCGTCCGCCTACGCGCCCCACACGTTCATGGGCTTCTCGACTGGTCTGTGGCAAGGGCATCAACTGACGGTCACCACCACGCATCTGAAGCAGGGCTGGATCAGGCGGAACGGCACCCCGGAAAGCGATCAGACGACGCTGGTGGAGCATTTCATCCGGCACGGCCAGTACTTGACGCACGTGGCGGTCATCTCCGACCCCGTCTACCTCGCCGAGCCGCTGGTCCGGAGCACCGATTTCAGGCTCGCGACAGAGGACAATCAAAGCTGGCTGTGGCCGTGTGAATACGTCGAGGAGATCACGGGCCGGCCAAAGGGCGATGTCCCGCACCACCTGCCCGGCGAGAATCCGTTTCTCAAGGAGTTCGCCGCGATGAGCCGGCTGCCGCCCGCGGTCATCGCGGGCGGGCCCGAGACCACCTATCCGGAATACCGGACCCAGCTGGCTCGAACGCCGGCGCTGAGCGCCGCGCGCGCCCCGCGTGTCAGCCAGGCCCGGAATCCGGATACCGGACAGTTGGAAGTGCTGCGAGTGCAGGGGAACATCTATCTGTTGGCAGGCGGCGGCGGCAATGTGACCGTGCAGGTGGGACCGTCGGGATCGATCATGGTCGACGCCAAGTCCGAAGCCCTCACCGAGAAGATGCTCGCCGAGATCAAGAAGCTGTCGGTTTCCGACAAGCCGGTGCGGTACCTGCTCAATACCAGCGCCGATGCCGATCACGTCGGCGGCAATCAGGGCCTGTCCCGCGAATTGGGTTCCGCTGCCGGCTGGCAGATCATCAACACGCCGGGTGCCACGCAGAGCGCCGTGCAAATCATCGCCCACGACAACGTCCTCGCCCGTATGAGCAAGGTCCCGGCCGCGGCCCAGCCGTCCGAAACGTTCGTCGGGCGCGAAAAGGAGTTCTACTTCAACGGCGAGCCGGTGTTCATGTATCACGTGCCCGCGGCCCACACCGACGGCGACAGCATCGTCTTCTTCCGGCGCTCCGACGTCGTGGCCACCGGCGACATCCTCAGAACCGACAGCTATCCGGTCATCGATCTCGAGAAGAAGGGGACCGTCCAGGGGGTGATTGACGGCCTCAACCTCGTGCTCGATCTCGCGGTGCCCGCGCATCACGAGGAAGGCGGCACGATGATCGTCCCCGGCCACGGCCGTATCTGCGACGAGTTCGACGTGCTCGAGTACCGGGACATGGTAACGATTGTGCGCGACCGCATTCAGGCGCTGATCAAGAAGGGCTTGACACTCGAACAGGTGAAAGCGGCGCGACCCACGCTCGACTACGACTCGCGCTACGGCGCCACGAGCGGCGCCTGGACGACCGACATGTTCGTGGAAGCGGTATACCGCAGCGCACCGCGGCCGCGCTGAGGGCCGTTCTCGTTGTCGCGCTGGGAGGCTGCGCGGCAGGCGTAGCACAAACCTTCAGGTTTGACGTGATAAGGCGAAAGCCTTGTCTTTGCACGAATGCGGAACGACGGGCGTCACTCGCCGTGATATAAGTGTCGCTCGGCGTGGCCGGACATCGGCACGCCCGATCCCAGGAGAGCGCGAGAAACGACATGATCAAAGTCATCGACACCGCGAGCCAGACCCCGATCCCGGTTGCGGAAGGGCACCTCAAGAAGATCCTTGGCCCGTCGGATGGGGGAACCAGCGTCGAGGTCGCGCTCGACGAAGTTGATCCGGGCAAGACCTGTCGGCTTGCGCTCGCCGATCGGACGCAGGTCGCCTACATCCTGGAAGGGAAAGACGCCAAGGTCACGCACACCAGCGCCGGGACCACTTCTGAATACACGGCCCAGCGGCGCGCCGGCATCTATCTCGAACCCGGCGAAGAAGCCACCATCACCGCGTCCGGAACTCCGCTGCGTCTCCTCCTCGTCACCGTGCCGAAGCATACCGGCAAGCCAACAGGCAACGACTCGCCGGCCGGATACTTCTTCGAAGAGGCGCAGCTCCGATCGCTCGTCGACGAGAAGCGTTTCCGGGAGCGCACCTTCTGGGTCAACAAGGAAACCGGCCTGTCCGGCTCCTGGGATCTGCAGCTCGGCCGCATGGCGTATGCGCCGCATGCGCATTCGCCGCGGCACGTTCACCACGCCTCGAAGACCAGCCCCACCATACCGGAGCATTTCTATTTGATCGAGAAGGGCACCGGCGAGGTGAAGCACGACGCCGGCAGTCTTCCGGTCGGACCCGGCAGCCTGGTCCTCATCCCGTCCGGCGAATGGCATCAGCTGATCGCGTCCGAGACCGGGTTCGACTACATCGAGTTTCAGGCGCCCTTCGACTTCGTCACCACGATGGATCACGATCCCCTGGGCAAGAACTGGTACATCAAGGGGACCGACGATGGCACGGGGAAGCCCAAGCTGTGGGTCCAGAGCTGAGGTCGAGAGCAGCGCGATCTCGGGGTGATCCCGATAACAGCAGACCACCTCCGGTTCGGGACAACCGGCGGGCCGCCTCCGGCTCACGATGTGCCGCCGAGGCGAAGCGACACGAACGGATCCGGCTGCCCGACGAGCAACGAGAGCGCGACGCGGTCGCCTCTTCCTGCCAACAGTGCGTGCGCCCCGCCAGGTATGGCGGGCCGTGAGGGGCTGAGGTAGCTCCATTAGGGTACTTGCCCGCCACTGGGAGGACATGTATTCTCGTCCCAAGTTGAGTGTGAGGAGTGTGTACGGGGAAGTGAGGCAGGCAGTGATGAAGCCTCGAGGGGAACGGCAGCAGGAGGCTGGATGATCAGGCGCGTCGGTCTGCTGATCGTTGGGGTCGTGTGGTTGGCCACGTCAATGTGGAGCGCGCCGCAGGCGGCGAGTCCGCAACAGTCGGCCGCTGCCACGAATGCGGGCGATCCGAGCGCGGTGTTCAAACAGTATTGTGTCAGCTGCCACAACGAGCGCCTCAAGACGGCAGGCCTGTTGCTCGACAAGGCGAACCTGGCCGACATCCCCGCCGACGCCGAACTCTGGGAGAAAGTCGTCCGCAAGCTGCGCGCCGGGACGATGCCCCCACAAGGGACCCCGCGTCCGGATCGCGCCACCTACGATCACCTGCTGTCGTATCTGGAGACGGCGCTCGATCGCGCCGCCGCGGCCAATCCGGCTCCCGGCCGCCCGCTGCTGCATCGCCTCAACCGCTCGGAATACGCGAACGTCATCCGCGACCTGTTCGCGCTCGACGTCGACGTGGCATCGCTGCTGCCGCCCGACGATGCCGGTTACGGCGGCTTCGATAACATTGCGGATGTTCTGGGCGTCTCGCCGATGCTGCAGGAGCGCTATCTGGCCGCGGCCCAGAAGATCAGCGCGCTGGCCCTGGCTTCCGGCGAATTGGGCACGAAGGTCGACGCGAAATACATCACGCCTGGCGACGTCACGCAGACCAGGCACATGGAGGGCCTGCCGCTTGGCACCAGGGGCGGCGTGCTGATTCGTCACACCTTCCCCGTCGACGGCGAGTACGTCATCGCGCCCACGCTCTTCAAGACGAACAACTGGGTGGTCCGGGGGATCATGCATCAGCACGAGCTCGAGATCACCCTGGACGGCGAGCGCGTGCACCTCGTGTCGGTGGGCGGTCCGCGCATCGACTACAGCACCAACAACGATGTCGATAGCGGCGATCTCTCGCCCGAAGATGTCAACAACCGGATTTTCGAGACGCTGAAGGTCCGCATACCGGTGAAAGCCGGCCCCCACGACGTCGGCGTCACGTTTCTCTATCAGAGCCTGGCGCAGGAGCCGCAGCTTCTCGAGCCGCTCCAGTCGCGCGTCGACGCGGTCGACGGCAATGGCGTGCCGCAGGTCGATGCGGTCGTCGTCAGCGGTCCCTACAATCCCGCCGCGACCGCGGACACGGCGAGCCGGCGGCGGATTTTCGTGTGCCGCCCGACCCGTCCCGCCGACGAAGGACCGTGCGCCCGGAAGATTCTCTCGGCGCTCGGGCGCCGGGCCTATCGAGGGTTGATGACCGACGGCGACCTGCAGGCGCTGCTCAACTTCTACGAGCGGGGACGCGCACAGGGCGGCAGCTTCGACGCCGGCATCCAGGTGGCGCTGCGTCGCATGCTGGCCGATCCGACGTTTGTGTTCCGGGCGGAGCAGGATCCGAAGGAGGCGCCCGCGGGCACGGTTCATCGCCTTTCCGATCTCGAGCTGGCGTCCCGCGTCTCGTTCCTGCTCTGGAGCAGCATTCCCGACGACGAGCTGCTGGATCTGGCGAGCCGCAACAGGCTCAAGGATCCGGTGGTGTTCGAGCGGCAGGTGAGGCGGATGCTGAGCGACCCGCGGTCGCATGCCCTCGTCACCAATTTTGCCGGCCAGTGGCTCTACATCCGCAACCTGAAGGCCACGAATCCGGATCGAATGGAGTTTCCCAACTTCGACGACAACCTGCGTCAGTCGTTGCGGCGCGAGATGGAGATGTTCTTCGAGAGCATCGTGCGCGAGGATCGCAACGTGCTGGATCTGATGACGGCCGACTACACGTTCGTCGACGAGCGCCTGGCGCGCCACTACGGCATTCCGAACGTCTACGGCAGCCGGTTCCGCCGGGTGACCGTGACCGACGAAGCGCGGAAGGGCTTGTTGGGGAAGGGCAGTATCCTGGCGGTCACGTCTCGCGCCGATCGCCCGTCGCCGGTCCTCCGCGGCAAGTGGATCCTGGAGAACCTGATCGGGTCGCCGCCGCCGCCGCCGCCGGCGGTCGTGCCGCCGTTTCCCGAGAACAACGGTGAGCAGCCGCGCACCGTGCGGGCGCGGCTGGAGCAGCACCGGGCCAACCCGGCCTGCGCGAATTGTCACCGCCTGATGGATCCGCTGGGGCTCGCGCTCGAGAACTTCGACGCCGTGGGTGCGTGGCGCACGCGCGAAGGCGTCAATCCGGTTGAACCGGCGGGACAGATCTTCGACGGCACGCGAGTCGACGGCCCGGTCGCGTTGCGCAAGGCGCTGCTCAGCCGGCCCGAAAACTTCGTCGATACGCTGACCGAGAAGCTCCTGACGTATGCCCTGGGCCGATCGCTCGCCTACAGCGATATGCCCGTCATTCGCGGGATCGTCCACGACGCGGCGCGTTCGGACTACCACTTTTCATCGATCATCCTGGGCATCGTCAAGAGCGCGCCGTTTCAGATGCGGAGCAAACCCGGCGACGGCACGACGCCGATCCGGATCGCGGCCAATCAGTGACTGCCGGCGCGCGACTGTTTACATTGAAGGAGTGGCCGTAATGTTCATCACGAAGATGTCGCTACCTCGGCGGACGTTCCTGCGCGGGATGGGCGCGGCCGTCGCGTTGCCGTGGCTGGAAGCCATGGTACCGGCCCTGACGGCGGCGGCCAGCCCCGTGCGCCGGTTCGTGGGCATCTATGTTCCGCATGGATGGATCCTCGAGAAATTCGTGCCGGTCGAGGGCGGCAGCGGCTTCGAGTTCACGCCGATCCTGAAGCCGCTCGAACCGTTCCGCAAATCCCTCCTGCTCTTCACGGGCGTCAACGGACCGGCCACGATCGACAGCGGCGGTCACGCGCTCGCGCCGGCGTGCTGGCTGACCGGCTCGACGGCCAAGAAGACGCAAGGGGCCGACATTCGCGTCGGGACGTCGATCGACCAGATGATCGCGAAACAGATCGGACAGGACACGGTCTATCCGTCCCTGGAGCTGGCCACCGAGGATTTCAGCGACACCGTGGGATCGTGCGAGATCGGGTTCAGCTGCGCCTACATGAACACGATTTCGTGGGCGTCTCCGACCACGCCCGTGCCGATGGAGCTGAATCCCCGTGTGGTCTTCGAGCGCTTGTTCGGCGGCACCGGCACGCCCGAGCAGCGGCTCGCCAACATGAAGTGGAACGCGAGCATCCTCGACGATATTCGAGGTCAGGCCCAGCGCCTGCAGAGCACGCTCGGGGCGCAGGACCAGACGCGGCTCGGCGAGTATCTCGAGAACATCCGCGAAATCGAGCGGCGCATTCAGCGGGCCGAGCGGCAAACCAAGGAACGCGTCGACGCCCCCGAGGCGCCGAGCGGCATCCCGCAGTCGTTTGCGGAGCACGTGTCGATGCAGTTCGAGCTGCTGGCGCTGGCGTTCCAGGCCGACATCACGCGCGTGAGCTCGTTCATGAACGGCCGCGACGTGAGCTACCACAACTATCCCGAGCTCGGCTTCACCGACGGCCATCATCCGCTCTCGCACCACGCCAACAATCCGGAGAAGATGGCGAAGTTCGCGGCGGTCAACACCTACGAGATCTCGCTGTTCGGGAAGTTCCTCGAGAAGCTGCAGGCCACGCCGGACGGCGACGGCACGCTGCTGGATCATTCGACGGTCCTCTATGGCAGCGGCATGAGCCGCGGCAACGAGCACAGTCACACCGGCTTCCCGATGATCGTGGCGGGCGGCGGCGGCGGCACGGTTCACGGCGGCCGGCATGTCAAGCTGCCGGTGTCGCCGGACAAGGGGCTGCCGAATGCCAACGTGCTGTTGACCATTGCTCGAAGCTTCGGCTGCGAACTGGATTCCGTGGGCCAGAGTACCGGCACCGTGGACCTCTGAACCAGGCGATGGCGATAGGAGTAGCGTGATGCGCCGAAGAAGCTGGCTGGCGGTTGGGATGGTGAGCCTGTGGCCGGTGCTCGGTGCCGGTGCCGCGGGTCCCGAGACCTCGCTGCTCGAGGCGGCGAAACAGGGCAATCACGACGTGGTCCGCACGCTGGTCGCTCGACACGTCGACGTCAACCTGCGCGACGTGGACGGGACGACCGCGCTCCACTGGGCGGTCCGCGCCGGCGATCACGACACCGTGGCGCTGCTGCTCAACAGCGGCGCCAGCGCCGGTGCCGCGAATCGCTACGGCATCACACCGCTGTGGCTCGCCGCCGTCAACGGCGACACCGCGACGGTCGTGACGCTGCTCAAGGCGGGCGCCGATCCCAACGCTTCGCTGCCGTCGGGCGAGACGGCGCTGCTCGTCGCCGCCAATACCGGCAAGCTCGACGCCGTGAAGGCGCTCGTCGCCGCCGGCGCCGACGTGCGCGCGAAAGAAAATGTCTTCGGCCAGAATCCGTTGATGCTCGCGGCGGCAGAGAACCACGCCGACGTCTGCAAGGCGCTCATCGAGGCTGGCGCGGACGTCAACGAAGCGTCGCCCGTGGTCCAGATGAAATCCTACGCGCTCAGTCAGTCCTACAAGGGCGGCTTCACGCCCCTGTTCTTCGCGGCCCGCCAGGGCTCCCTCGATGCCGCGCGCGTGCTGCTGGCGGCCGGCGCCAGGGTGAACCAGACCGAGCCCGACGGCATCAGCCCCCTGTTGCTGGCGCTCTTCAACGGGCACTACGATTTCGGCGCATTTCTCATCGAGCACGGGGCGAATGTCAACCTGGCGGACGAGGCGGGCCGCACGCCTCTCTATCAGGCGATCGACATGCGGCGCCTCGAGTTCATCGCCGGGCGGCCGTCGCCGGCATGGACCGACACGCTGGACAGCCTCGGGATGGTGAAGCTGCTGCTGGATCGCGGCGCGGACGCCAATGCCCGGCTCAAGAAACAGCAGCCCAATCGCAAGGCGGCCAGCCCCAGCGATTCATGGCTGATCGAAGGGACCACGCCGTTCATCAAGGCCGCCAAGAACGGTGACGTGCCGGTGTTGCGCGCGCTGCTCGAGCACGGGGCCGACCCCCATGCCGTCGCATCGCGCGTGCGGACGACGGCCTTCATGTTCGCGGCGGGCGTGGGCTGGCGCGAGCTGTCGAGCATCGCGCCCGAATCCGAGTCGCTCGAAGCGGTCAAGTTTCTCTGGGAGCTGGGCGGCTACGACATCAACGCCACCACGCTCACCACGGGGCAGACCGCCCTCCACGGCGCGGCCAGTCGCGGCGCCACGTCGATCATCCAGTTCCTGGCCGATCATGGCGCGCGGCTCGATATCAAGGACCGGGACGGCAAGACGCCACTCGAAGAGTCCGGTCCGATCATCGAGGGCAGGGAAAAGCATCCGGCGCGGCCCGAGGCGCAGGCGCTGCTGAGGAAGCTGACGGGCTCCGGCGACGTCGCGGCCGTCGGCCACGACGCGGCCGCCCGTTAGAGGGCAGGAAGCTGAACCGGAGATCGAGCCGTGCCCCTGTATGAATACGATTGCCGCGGCTGCGGCCACCGTTTTGAGCGGCTGGTGCGTCACACGACCGAGCCGGCGCCGCCGCCGGCCTGTCCGCTCTGCGAGAGTGCGGATGTCGAACGCCTGCTCTCGATGTTTGCGGTGAGCTCGGAAAGCATCCGTGACGCGTCGATTCAGCGCGCCCGCCGCACGCTGGCGAAGAGTCCGAACCGGATCGATCGCCTGCACGCCGAAGCCGTGGAGACCCAGGAGCACCTGCGCGACGACTACGGCATCACCCCGCCGGAGAAACCCAAGACAATCGTGTGATCCGATTTCCTGACCGGCCCCGCCTCAGACCGTACGCCGGCGATTGACACCGACGTCTTCGAGGTCTGAGACAGGGCCTCGTCCGGACTCCGTCAGCTACCGACCTCTCTGGCCACCCCCGCCACCCTGGCGTCCGGCTCCGCCTTGACGGGCGCCGACACCCGGCGCGTACGAAGGCGTATCCTGAATCGCCCGGGTATCGATGCCGTCCACCCATTTGATCGCGTTGCGCGAGATCGGGATGTTCGGATCGGCCGGCATCACCGCGCTGGCCGCGGCCATCTCGCGGCGGTGCTGCAGGGCCGCCGGCGGAATGCCCGCCCGCTCATTGTTCACGTGCTGCCGCTGCTTGAAGCGCCAGCCCTTCGCCGTCTTCACGTAGATGTCTTCGTACCAGCCGTCCCAGTAGGCGGTGCCGCCGGGCCCGTCGATCATGAACAGGTACGACGTGCCCCGGGCGCCCTCGGGAGAAGGCACGATGACTTCTCCGACGTTGATATGAATCTGCGTCTGCGGGCCGCGGAAACGCTGCGGAGCGCAGGTGCCGTCTTCCCGTCGGCCCGCTGCCCGTGCCAAGGCCTCCCGGCCGGGGGTGCCGTTGGCGCCGAAGCGACCGTCCTCGGTGTAGAGGTCGGCATAGTCATAGCCGTTGTTGCCATCAGGGCAGTTGTCGAGCGCGTACATGTAGCGATGGATCAATTCACGGATCTCTTCCCGATCGTCGGCGGTGAGCTTGCCAGTGCCCCGCTGTTGTGCATGCACGACGGCGAAAGCCAACAGGCCCGCGGCGACGCACGCGCCTCCACTGATCAGCATCCATTTCCGCATAATCATCTGCCTCCTTCTAGGACCTCATCGTCCGTTTACCTGACACTCAGTACTGCCGAGAACGTTCTTGGTCGGGTGCGTCGCGCGGACCTTCAGCAGGTTGCTGAAAAAGCCAGCAACCTGAACTTAGAAGTGAGAACTCAGAACTCGAAGTGCAGAATTCCAAGGAATTTGTCCGGCCTGCTAAGTTCTGACTTCTCAGTTTCCGGTTCAGGCTGCGTTTTTCAGCAGCCTGTCAGGTCTGCCCGCACGGCAACCTGAAGGTTTGCACCGCGCAGTTGCGAAGCCTGCATCGTTCAAGATCATCCGTGGGAAAAACGAGAGTGTCCGCCCGTCACGGCTGTCGTTTCGCGAGCTCGCCAAACATCTGTTCGACGTTGTCGACCAGCCGTTGCCCGTCGCCAACGGCATAGCCCTTGTATTTTTCCGGGAGCTTCCATTGGCTGACGACTTCGCTGACGCTCCGGCCGCGGTCGAAGCCGTCGACCACCAGGTCGCGAAAGTCCAGGTTGAACCTCGCATACTCCTGCAGATCGGCCATCGTCGTCAGGCCGCTGTGGCCGGTGATGACCGTATCGACGGCCTTCACGGCAGCGGCTTTCGCCAGCGTATCCGGATAGGCGATTCCACTGCCGCCGTTTCGCCTGTCGATGAGCGGCGGCTGCTTGCCGGCGAACATATCGCCGGCGTGCATCACCCGCAGCGCCGGGAAGACCACCCACGCGTCGCCGTCGGTGTGGCCCGCACCGAAATAATAGAGCTCGATCTTGTCCTTGCCCGCGCCAAGCGACATCCTGTCCTTGAACATGAGCTTGGGGAGGTAA
>Ga0105248_10004921_pt1 | contig 14755 bp, 13 predicted proteins | sample KBSS34metaG_FD_81524 | JGI IMG/M metagenome (GOLD analysis project Ga0105248, IMG submission 81524) | Switchgrass rhizosphere microbial communities from Kellogg Biological Station, Michigan, USA - KBS S3-4 metaG | ecosystem: Host-associated > Plants > Roots > Rhizosphere > Soil | place...
CGCTCTTTTTCGGAAAACGCAACGCGATGCACTTTCACGTCTTCGTGACGGCCGCCGTAAGTTTTCTCGAGTGAATAGCGGCACTGCGGACAGAGATCGCCTTCGATGTAGATGCCGTAATGCTTTTCGACTTCTGCGCGCAGTTGGTGCGGGATCAGATGCAGCGGCTCTTCGTGCATCGGGCAATCTTTGATCGCGTAGACTGCGCCTTCGGTCGTCTTGGTCCATTCTTCAAGCCCGCGCTTGAGCATGTTGACGATCGTCGACTTGCCGCCGCCGACAGGGCCCATCAGCAGCAGGATGCGTTTGCGCACTTCCAAACGCTGTGCGGCCGATTTGAAGTACTCGACGATTCGGGCGATGGGTTCTTCGATGCCGAAGAGTTCAGTGGCGAAGAAGTTGTAGGAAAGGACTTCGTGCTGCGTGCCCTCGTTGAGCCGGTCGATACCGGCGGCGTGAACCATGTCGTTGATGCGCGCATGCGAGAGTTGGGCGATGCGCGGGTTCTGGGCTACCAGTTCGAAGTAATCGCGGAAGGTTCCTTCCCAGCGCAGCGCTTCATGTTCGCGGCGCAGATCTTCCAGACGTTCACTGATGTTGAATGCTTTGTTGCCATCCTGCTCTTGCATAGCCTTTGAAACCTCTTCGGCTTTCGCGCATTGGACAGCGTGTGGGGAGAGGGCCACGCTTCATTAAAACAACCGCCCGAGCGTCGGGGAGGCGGTTCTTAAAAATCGTTAACCTGCCTCGTGATACGCCTCACGCGCGCGTAAGCGTGAGCTGCGTCCTCGAAGCATCAGTTCTCAATGATCGTGTCACGGAACTCGCGGAGGTAAGCACTGGTTGGAAGCACCACCTGAGCACTTCCTTGGGATTGCAGTATACCACAGCAGTAAAGGGCTCAAGTCAATGGTTTATTTACGTCAGCACCACGCGCGGATGTATGAGTTGTGCGCCGGCGTCGTACTGCCCGATGGCGATCAACTGCTCTTCCGTATCACACATCTTTACGTTCTCGCCATCCGTCCACTTAGATCCCTCAACCTTTATCTCCCTTCCGTGACTAACATTACGCACATCCTGGCCGCTTAGATGCACGAAAGGGAGTTTGGAGAGCGCCGCATTGAGGGGCAGCAGCAAGCCGCCCAGCGCCTCCTCGGCAAAACTGACCTTCAGATCGTCGAGCGTAACCGCGGTAGCAACACGGAAATCGCCGACTCGCGTGCGACGCAGCTCAGCCAAATGTGCGCCGACGGACAGACGCTTGCCGAAATCCTCGGCGAGAGTTCTCACGTACGTTCCCGAAGAGCAGATCACGTGTGCGCGCAGATCGAAGGTGCCGTCGAGGTTGTCTTTGACGAGCTGCCCCTCTGATCTGATCGCGGTGAACTCGTGAATACAAACACGCACCGGTTCACGGTCCACCTCCTCACCGCGCCGCGCCAGCTCGTAGAGTTTTTTCCCGTCGCGCTTCTTGGCTGAATACATCGGCGGCACCTGGTCTATCCAGCCTCGCAGACCCGCAAGCGCCGTCTGGATTTCCTGTTCGTTCCACTTTCCGAGCTGCGCGTGTTGTGGACCATCAATCGGCCGGCCGGTGCGATCACCGGTGTCGGTGGCGTAACCCAAACGGATGATCGCGTCGTACTCTTTATCGTCGCCGCTGAGAAACTGAGCGAGGCGCGTGCCTTTGCCGATTAGCAAGACAAGCACGCCCGTGGCGAAGGGATCGAGTGTGCCGGTGTGGCCGATGCGGCGCTCGTGAAGAATGTGACGCACGCGCGCCACCACGTCGTGAGACGTAAGCTCCGTGGGTTTGTCGATTATCAACACGCCGTCCATGCAGTCATTTTAGATCACGCACCGTTACGAGTTAATCTGTGACTGCTTTGGAAGACCTGACGAACGATCTCACGCGTCTGCGACGTAAAACCTTCGAGCGCGCTGTAAAACTGCTGGCGGCAAAGCCGCGCTCGATCGCCGAGCTGCGCGAGCGTCTCCTGCGTGGCAAAAACACGAACGTGGAAGTTGTGGAAACCGTCATCGCAAGGCTGCGCGAATATGGTTACTTAAACGACGAACGCTTCGCTTTTAGTTACGCGTCTTACAAAGTCAAACAAAAGCCGCTGGGACGACGGCGTTTGCAGCGCGACTTAACGCTGAAGAAAGTTGAAAACAAGGTCGCGGAAGAGGTATTGAACCTCGTGTTTACGGAAACGCCCGAAGAACAGTTAATCGATCAAGCGATCGCGAAACGTCTCCGTTTGCGAGGCAAGCCGAAGACTCGACTCGAAGCGAAAAGCCTGTTCGATCACCTGCTGCGGCAGGGGTTTCAGTTTGACCTCGTGAGTGAGCGCGTGCGCGCTTTGGCGACGAATTACGCGGATGAAGACTGATTTGTTACACTCGAACCAACATGACTGGTAACGAAGTTCGCGAAATTTTTCTGAAATACTTTGAGGAGCACGGCCATGCGCCCGTGCGGTCTTCTCCACTCCTGCCCGCCAACGATCCGACGTTGCTGTTTACCAACGCGGGCATGAATCAGTTCAAAGACACCTTTCTCGGCCGCGAAAAACGCGAGTACGTGCGGGCGACCTCTTCGCAGAAATGCGTGCGCGCCGGCGGCAAGCACAACGACCTCGACGAAGTCGGGAAAACCGCGCGGCATCACACGTTCTTCGAGATGCTCGGCAATTTCTCGTTTGGCGACTACTTCAAAGAAGACGCGGTCAAGTATGCGTGGGACTTGCTCGTCAACGTTTTGGGACTCGATCCGAAGCGTTTGTGGTTTACGGTTTACGAAGGCGACGAGGAAGTCGGGCCTGACGAAGACGCCGAACGTTTTTGGGAAGCAGTCGGCGCGCCGCGCGAGCGGATTTTGCGCTTCGGCCGCAAAGATAACTTCTGGCAGATGGGCGAGACTGGGCCATGCGGCCCATGCAGCGAGATTCACTACTACATGGGCGACAGTCCCGACGACCCGGACAACTCGGCTGAAAACGTGAACGGTCCCGGCGACACGATCATGGAGATCTGGAACCTAGTCTTCATGCAGTTCGATCGCAGTGAAGCCGAGCCGGGTAAATACAAGCTCGAGCCGCTGCCCGCGCCTTCGGTCGATACGGGCGCGGGTCTCGAGCGTCTCGCGGTCGTGTTGCAAGGCGTTAAGTCAAACTACGACACCGACCTGATCCGGCCGATCATCGAGCGCACTGCGCAGCTCGCCGACCGCCACTACGAGCCCGAAACACAGTCAGGTTTTGCGATGCGCGTCATCGCCGACCACGCGCGCGCCGCGGCGTTTTCGATTGCTGACGGCATTCTGCCCGGCAACGAAGGACGCAACTACGTGCTGCGAAAGATCATGCGCCGCGCGATCTATCAGGGTCATCACACGCTCGGGCTCGAGGGTTCGTTCTTCAACCAGGTCACGGATTTCGTCGTCGACTTGATGAAAGACGCGTACCCGGAGCTCGACACGCAACGCGAGTTCATCACGAAGATGGTGAGTCTCGAGGAAGAGCGTTTTCGTTCGACTCTGACCGTTGGATTGAACAAGCTCGACGAGTTGTTTACCTCGACAAAAGGCGCGATGCCTGAGTTCAAAGCGCTCGCCAAGCTTTACGACACGTTTGGGACGCCGCGCGATCTGATCCGCGTCGGTCTCGAAGAGCGCGGGTTTGCTTTCGAAGAAGACGAGTTCAACGCCTCTTTCAACGAGGCGCTCCAGCAACTCCAACAAACGGGAGTCACGGCCAAACAGGACGCCAAGTCCGCTGTTAATCCCGTGTACCAAACGCTGGCGGGCCGTTTCCAAAAATCCCTTTTCAAGGGCTATGAGACTACCCAGACCTCCGACTCCACCGTCGTCGCACTGATCAAAGACGGCGAGGTCGACTCGCTCGGCGAAGGCGAAGAGGGCGAGCTCGTTCTGGACCAGACGCCGTTTTACGCCGAGAGTGGTGGACAAGTCGGCGACGTCGGCTTGTTGACGAAAGACGACATGCTCGCGAAAGTCTTTGATACGTATTCGCCGGCGCAGGGCATCGTCGTGCACAAGATACGGGTCGAACGAGGAGTGCTGAACGTTGGCGACGTCGTTTCGGCTGAAGTCGATGTTGAAAAACGCGACGCGACGCGACGCAATCACACCGCGACGCACCTGATGCACGCCGCTTTGCGCGAGGTCCTCGGCACGCACGTCAAACAAGCCGGCTCCGTGGTCGCGCCGAACTATCTTCGATTCGACTACTCGCACTATCAGCCGTTGACGCAAGCCGAAAAGGAAGAGATAGAGCGGCTGGTCAACTATCACATCCTGCGCAACGAGCCGGTGCAGACCGACGAGATGGCGATCGAAGAAGCGATGCGCTCGGGCGCGATGGCGCTCTTTGGTGAGAAGTACGGCGAGAAGGTGCGCGTGCTTTCGATCAAAGGCCTCGAAGGGGTGTTTTCGAGAGAGCTCTGCGGCGGCACGCACGTGCGCGCTACCGGCGACATCGGGCTCTTCAAGATCGTTAGCGACGAGTCGATCGCTTCGGGTGTGCGTCGGATTCGCGCGATCACGGGCACTGACGCGTACGAGCGTTTTCGCGAAGCGGAAGTGCTGGTTGATGAGCTCAGCGGCGGGTTGCGAACGTCGCGCACGGAGTTGGCTGGCGCAGTTTCGCGTTTGCAGGATGAGTTGAAGAAAGCGCGGCGCGAGGCGGATGAGCTGCGGTTGAAGATCGCGACTGGCAGTGTGGGAACGTCCAGTAATGGCGATGAATCGCGCGAGGTTGCGGGGGTTAAGGTTTTGGCGCGTGAGGCGAGTGGGCTCGATGCGGCGGCGATGCGACAGCTTTCAGACACGCTCTTGGCGCGAATTAAATCGGGCGTAGTCGTGCTCGGGCGCAGCGGTGAAGGAAAGGTCTCGCTCATCGTGCGTACGTCGGCGGATCTGACGGGGAAAGTTCCCGCGGGCCAGGTTATCAAGGAGCTCGCGCCGATCGTTGGTGGACGTGGTGGCGGCAAAGCGGACATGGCTGAGGGCGGTGGCAACCAGCCTGAGAATCTCGCTGCCGCGCTGCAGAAGAGTTATGAGGTCGTCGAGCGCCTGATGGCGTAAGTAGTTCGGCCACGGATTTACGCGGATGGACAAGACACGATCTTGTCCATCCGCGTTTGTCTGTGGCTTACATGCTCTTCTGTTTCTCAGTCAGAGCGATGTTCATCTTTTCGAGGGTGACTCTGTTGAGCGTTCCGGTCACCTTCAGTCCTTCCGCTTGCTGATACTTCCGCAGTCCGTCACGGGTTGCGTCGTCGAGCTTGCCGATCTGCTCTCCACTGTAAAAGCCGCGGGATTTGAGAACCCCCTGGGCCTGGTTGATCTGATCTTTCGTGGCGCGAAAGACGGGTCCGCGTTTGGTCTGCTTTGCGGCCGTTTGACTTGAGGTTGTTGAAGCCTGGGCCATCGCTCCGGTCGTGAAGAGACAGAGCAAGAGCGTGAGTGTGAGAAGTTTCTTCATTTGTTTTCTTCCTTCGTGAGGCGCGCTGAAGCGCGCGGTTTGTGGTAAAGCGGGCTTATCATACCCCGGCTGTCAATATCCCTCTTAAAATCCGCTTAAATTCATGGCCAACTTTGTTGTCGCACGTTTAACCCTCTCGTGGTACTATGACCTTGCCTCATCCGGTGCCCCTCAGAGTAAATGCCGAAAACCCTTTTTATAACAGCACTTATCCTTCTGACGTCAGGCCTTGCCTCGGCGCAAACCGGCTACCGTGTCGACAACTTCGACCTGCCTAACGCCGTCCAGATCCAGACGCCCAAAGCCGACCCCAGGCCGCAACCGAAGCGCCTGCTACACCTGACCTCAATGCCGCTCAACGTCTCGCTCGCCGGCTTCACCACCGGAAACTCCGAGGTCGATAACTTCATCGTCGAATCCGGCAAACGCAACTCCGTCGACCCGCTCCTCCTCTACTCCATCATGCACCAGGAATCGAGCTTCAAAACCCGCGCCAGGTCTTACAAAGGCGCGCGCGGACTGATGCAGCTCATGCCGCCCACCGCCGCGCGCTTCGGCGTCTCAAACATCTGGGATCCGAAGCAAAACATCGAAGGCGGCGCGCGCTACATGCGTTTCCTGCTCGATCTGTTTGAAGGCGATGTGCGCCTCGCGCTCGCTGGTTACAACGCAGGCGAAGGCGCCGTGATCAAGTATGGCCGAAACGTTCCGCCGTACAGCGAAACGCAGGAATACGTCAGCCGCATCGGCCGTCGCTACAGCCTGATTCGCGATCCCGAAGCGGCAGCCCGCGCGAACCAACTCACACCCGAACAGCTCGCCGCTGCGAAGCAAAAAGCTTCAGCGCCGTTGAGCGTCTACGAACCCACCGTCTTCATGGCCCGCCTGCCTGACGGCCGCCTTCAATTAGTTAGTCAGTGAGGCCCAACTTCGTTGGGGATGAAACGGATAAGGCGGAACCTTTATCCGTAGCCACCTCGTTCTGTATGATACTGAGCGAGGATAATCGATGACCTGTTCCGTTTGCGGCGCCTACGTCACACCAAGCGTGCGATTTTGTTCAAACTGCGGCGCGCCCGTTGATTCCGAGCAAACCCGCATCGCGCGGCTCACATCGCAAGCGCTCGAGCCGGGCGTCAATTCCGATCTCGAGCGGACCGTTTTCACAGTGCGTCCGACGATGATCTTCATCAAGACCGGCTACGCGCTCGCAGTGCTCGGCGGCATCGCGCTCGTGTTCCTGCTCGCAAGCCTCAGCGTTCCGGCCACGATCTCGATTCCGCTGGCGCTCGCGTTACTGCTGATTCCCGCGTATTACCACCTGCGCCGAAACATGGTTCGCTACACGGTCACCGACGCCAAACTTCAGATCGACACCGGCCTGATCGCCCGCACCACCCGAAACATTCCGCTCAGCAAGGTGCAGGACGTCACCGTGTCCGCGAGCATTCCGCAACGCCTGCTGGGCTTTGGCGACATCATCGTCGATAACGCCAGCGACGTCGGCGGGTCGACAGTGATTCACAACATCAGCCGCCCGCGCCACTACGCCGACCTTCTTTTGCGCGAACTGAGACGCTGGCATTAAACTGAGAGCGTGTTTACTCATCTAGTCATCGCAGCAATACTTTTGTTTAGCTCACCGGCAAAGCCTTTTGAGTTCCGGCTGGTGAAAGCAGATGCGACTCAGAAGGAGTGGGTCAGTCCCACCGGCGAGCGTCTTCTCGTAAAACGGACTGACTTGCCGACCGAGACAAAAGCTTACGAGGCGTTCAGTCTCGCGGCAGCAGAGGCTCGCGCAAAAGAACCGGGTATCGAGATCCAAAACGCTCCCGGCACCGCGGGTTTCGCTACCAAAGACCAGGTCGTGTTTTTCAAAGGGTTAAGCTTTGTAACCGTCACCAGTTTGAAGCCTGTGTCCGGTTCAACTGACCTCAGCAAGCTCGCGCAAATCGTCAGTGACAGCATCGACAAAGGCGAAGGCGAAATCCCGGTGCTGATCAAGCACCTGCCCGAGCCTGAGCAGGCGCAAAAGAACACCGTTTATCTCAACAGCTTCAACACCCTCACTTCGCTCGCGCCGCAGCAAGGCGTGCTAACCGCCGTGCAAGGCGACGGCAACGCTGACGCCGCTTTGGCGACACTCGCGTCAGGCAAAGTCCTGCTTGTTGAATTCAATACACCGCAGCTCGCCTCCGACAACGACAAGCGCATCATCGAGCGCATTAACGAGCTCTGGAAACTGGGCCAACCAGCGCCCTCGGCGTATCGTCGCGTCGGCAACTACTCAGTCTTCGTTTTCGACGCGCCCAACGAGCAAACCGCCAAACAGCTAATCGACCAGGTGAAGTACGAGCAGGTCGTCAGTTGGCTCGGCGAAAATCCAAACATACTGCGACAAGCCCAGGAGCGTTACATCAATACAACTCTCGGCGTACTGGTGACGGTGTTGAAAGCTTCAGGCTATGCGCTCGTGGGTTGTTTCGGATTCGGTGGACTGATAGGCGCGCTGCTCTTCACGTATCGCCGCTCTCAGCAGAAAGCAGTCACGGCTTATTCGGATGCGGGCGGGATGTTGCGGCTGAACCTGGATGAGCTGACCGGAGAAAAACCCAAGTAAAAAACGGACTTTTAAAAAATTGCGGGCTGCTGATTTTTCCTGGGAGGCTCCCCCAAGCCCCGTCAAGACGACAATCAGCAGCTCCGCTATTATTGCTCTTCTACTGCGTCACAAGTGCTGCTCCGTTCCCCCAAAAGAGTCAAACACTTGCTTTTAATATCTGTGAGAGGATGCCTCCCCCAAAGCCTCCACTCACCGCAGTTTTCTGAGCCTGACCCGATTTACCCTTATCTACCCTTCTTGTTCTGAGTCTCTCTTTGGCAACGACCGTGCCATCAATCCCAACTTGGCGAGACGTCAGTTTTTCCGAGAATTTTCAGCAGGGAATAAACACGGATACCGGCGGATTCGTCTAAACTTGTACAGCTTCAATACAAAGCTGACAGTACAACCGAACGATAATCGCTCGGTTAAGGTAGCGCCGCGACGAATTGATCGATCTCGTCGGCCGAATTGTAGAGGTGTGGCGAGATTCGAAGCCGATCACCTCGCGGCGCGGTGATGATGTTTTGCCCTTTAAGCTGGGCATAAAGCGCGGTGACTGAAAAGCGCCGTTGATGGCGAATACAAACGATCTGTGATTTCTCGCCGGGCTCACGCGAACTGACAATCTCGTACGACTTTGACCGCATAGCTTCGCAGAGATGGTCGGTCAACTCCTCGAGATAGCCCGCGATGCGTGCGGGCCCGTATTCATGCAGGAGATCAAGACTCGCTTTCATACCGTGAATCAGGGCAGCGGGTCCGGTGCCGGTTTCCCACGCGAGTGTGCCGCGGTTCCAACCCTGTTCGACGCTGACGTAGTCTTCCGGATGCGGTACACTCGTCCAGCCCACAAGCGTCGGCTCGATTCGTTCGCGCGCGCGATCGGAGAGATACAGGTATCCGACGCCTTCCGGCGTGAGCAGCCATTTGTGGCCGGCGCCCGCCGCCACGTCGACCAATTCCGCCTCGACGTCGATCGGCACCACTCCCAGTGACTGAATCGTATCCACGACCAACAACGCATCGCGCTGGCGAGCGACTCGTCCCAGCCGTTCCAGGTCCGTCCGAAATCCCGACCCGAACTGCACGTGGCTGATCGCGATCAAGCGCGTGTTGTCATCGACCATGCTTTCAAGCTGTTCGAGGTCTACTCTTCCTTCGCGTTCCTCGCACGCCCGCACCTCCACGCCGAACGCGCCGCGCAGACGCAGCCACGGGTAGATGTTCGACGGAAACTCACGCCGGAACGTGACGATATTGTCGCCGCTTTTCCACTTGAGCCCGTTAGCCACCGTGGAAAGCGCGTCGGAAGTGTTTCGCATGAATGCGACCTGCTCCGGCCGTGCGCCCAGCAGTTCGGCCAACGAATCGCGCGTACGTCTTTTCACTTCCAGCCAGTCAAGGTAATTGAGCGAGCCGTTTTCGTGCACGTCGCGTAGTTGCGCTTCGACAGCGGCAACGGTGGTCGTCGGTGGCGGTGAAACTGCAGCATGATTGAGGTAGATGGCGCGTTCGGTGATGGGGAAGAGGGCGCGTAATTCAGGAGTCATCGCATTAGTGTCCTACTATTTTCAAATCAAACTCCGCGCGGACCTCGCCGACAACTTCGCCTGGCCGGTTGAGCACCGGAAAGAACGCATAACGCGCTACCGCTTCGAGCGACGCATCGCGCAACACGCCGAGCTGGCGCAACGACTCGACGACGACGGGCGGACGCGCGCGTCGATCGTCACCGTCTTCGATCTTGAACGCGAGGCCGAGACCGTTTGGCCACTGCTCACAGGGATTGATGCCCGCGGTGTAAACGCCGTCGGCGCCGACTTTTGACACGAGCTGCCCGGGCGCCGCGCGCATGATTTCAGTGTCGAGCCGCTCCGACGTGCCGCCGATCAACTCCGGGTTAGCCGTCATCACGCGAACAATTCTCCGACAGGCGTTGCGCGTCGCCGCGTCGAAAGTCGCCGGGGGTGAAACGAGTCGCGCGTACGCGAGCGCCATCGCTTTTACCGTCATGCCAAAGACCGGAACCGCGCAACCGTCCGTAGCCACCGCCAAGTCTTCAACGGGAACGTTTGCAAACTTCGCAATCGTCTTGCCGATCTCGATCTGGACGGGATGTTCGGGTTTGTTGTACGTCTCGATGGGCGCGCCGAGATGAAGCGCTACCGCGAGCATACCCGCGTGTTTGCCGGAGCAGTTGTTGTGCAACACGTTCGGCGCTTCGCCACGTTCGCGCAGCACGCGCGCCGCTTCGGCGCTGTAGGGCTCGTGAACTCCACACTTCAGCGCCTCGGGTCCGAGCCCGATCTTCTGCAACATCGACGCTGCGATTTCGGTGTGGATCGGTTCGCCGTTGTGTGACGCGCACGCCAGCGCCACTTCGCGATCGGTGAAGCCAAAGCGGTCGGCAGCGCCCGAAACCAGCAGCGGCATCGCCTGAAACGGCTTGGCGGAAGAGCGAAGAAACGTGACGTACTCGGGCGAGCCGAGGAACGCCACAACGTTTCCGTCAGGCTCGACCGCGACCACGTGGCCGCGATGGCGCGACTCCGTGATGGCGCCTCGTCTGACCTCGACGAGCGATTCGGCAAATGGAATTTGTCGGGTTTGATTCCTTGACGATTGTTCAGCAGACATTTGCGCGAATATTATCACGCAAGCCTGCTGAACAATCGCAATTAGTGGGTTCGCGTGGCGCGCTTCTTACCGCCGAGGCTCAACACGGTGAGCTTGACGGGGCGGCGGCCAAAGCGCATTGCTTCGCGCGAGCTTGGCGTCCAGATGTCGATGCGCCGGCCGCGTACCATCGAGCCGGTGTCCGCCACGAGATACTCGCCGCTGTAAGGACCCGCTTCGAGTCGAACGCGCGAGCCGAGTGGCAGAAAACGCGGATCCGCGGCGATCAAGCCTTTGGAAACTATCTGTCCGCTGGCTGTTCTGCCGCGCAGGCTGTAGGCGGTAGCGATGTAAGTGGCTGGTGGAACGACGTAGGTTTCCTCAAGGGCGATTCGTTCGCCGATGTGTCCCCGCGAAGAGAGCTCTTCGAGCGGGACAGGCGCGATTGCGTCTGCGGTAGCTGAAGTCGATTTGATTAAGGGATCTTGAGAAGGAAGCGTTTCCGCTGAGAGAGTACGGGCGGAAAAAACTAAAGAACTGCTCAGAAGTGCAGCGCCGATCAGCGCACTTCCGCTAAAGATTGAATAGACTTTCAAATTCGGGTCTCCTGTCCGAGTTGTTGCCTGCCTTTCAGCGTCCTGCGCGAGTCCGTTCTTTCCTATGACTCGTCCCCTGGCTCTAGGAGTCTTCCGTTGACGTCAGCCGAGGTTGGGGGCTTGCATCCTTGATGCGGTGCGCTGAAAGTACTGACTTTCTAAAAACGAAAAACGAGCAATAAGCTCGTTGTTCCGGGAACGAAACTAGCACACGGATCCGGGTGAGTCCAGCCGCGGCGTGTTATTTCTGTGAAGTATGCCACTAAAAACGCATTGTTTTTACGTTGCAGGCTAGCCAACGCCTTCGGCGTTTAGAGCGGCAGAGGGTGGTTTGTTCCCAGGGTTGTGCCAACCCTGGGCTGGAATTAGAGAACTCCTTCGGAGTTATTGGGCTGGAGTTTGTGAACCTTTCGGAGTTATTGGGCGGAGTTTGTGAACTCCTTCAGAGTTATTGGGCTGGAGTTAGAGAACGTTTCGGAGTTATTGGGGCTGGAGCTTGTGAACTCCTTCGGAGTTATCAGGCTGGAGTTTGTGAACCTTTTGGAGTTATTGGGCTGGAGTTAGAGAACTTTTCGGAGTTATCGGGCTGGCGTTAGAGAACTCCTTCAGAGTTATTGGGCTGGAGCTTGTGAACTCCTTCGGAGTTATTGGGCTGGAGTTTGTGAACTCCTTCAGAGTTATTGGGCCTGGAGTTCGTGAACTCCTGCGGAGTTAAAGCGAGAGGAAGTTTTCCACGATGCGGCGGCCTTCAGGGTGGTCTTCGTCGAAGAGTTCGGGGTGAAACTGGACGCCGTAAACGCGCCGTCCCTTCTGCTGCATCGCCTGGATGGCGCAGGTCTCGTTCGACGCAGTGCAGCGAAAGCCGTCCGGAAGCTGCTTCACTTCGTCGCAGTGTGAATGCCAAACGGTAACCGCCGGCGGCAAGCCTTTGAACAGCCCTTCGCCCGTGTTGTCGATCGGGAAAAACCCGCGCTCGCGTTTCGCGCCTTCGTAACCCTCGCCGGGTTCGAGCCGCTCCATCAACCCGACCTCCGAACCGTACGCGAGGGCTATCTGCTGGTGACCGCCGCAAACCCCGAGTATCGGCTGGCTCGCCTGCTTGATGACGTCAAACACTCCCGCCAGCGACTCCGGCGTGTACTTGTCCCACGGATGACTCTGTCCGCTGAGAATGATGTGCGACGGCTTCAGACTGCGAACGCGCTCGAGCGTCACGTTGTGAAACGGTTCGGTGAGTATCTCGAGGCCGGGAACCAAACGGCCGAGCACCGCGCGAATCTCGCGCGGGCTGGCGCCTTGGCCATCAATCGTGTTGTCTACGAGATAAACGAGCAAGGTTACTTCAAACAGTAAAGCTTCCCATTGAACGCGCCGATGTAAATGCGACCGCCAAGTATCGCGGGCGTGGCGTTGATATTATCACCGATCTTCAACTCGCTGATCGGCTTCCCGTCTGCGGCCGCCACCGAATGTATCCAACCGGCTTTGTCGCCGAACACCAGTCGTCCATCGACGAGCGGCGACGTGCCCCAGATCGGCCCGCGGGCTTTATAGCGCCAAACGACCTCGCCCTTGTCGGCGGTCAAACAGTAGAGGTAACTGTTGCTCGAACCGATGTGCACCCTGCCGTTCGCGACGACCGGGCTCGCCCACATACCGCTGCGCTCTTTGGTGGTGCCGCCCACGGCCTGGTATTTCCAGACCAGCTCGCCGGTCGACTGCCGGAAGCAGTAGACAACGCCATTCTCCGCAGCCGTGTAAACAAAGCCGGACGAGACGGCGGGAGTCGAATCAGAGTCGGCGCCGATGCGCGCTTTCCAAACGGTCGAGCCGTCGGCGAGGTTCAGGCAAAACAGGTCGCCCTGCTCCGTGCCGATGTAGGCGCGGCCATCGTCAACCGAGAAACTTCCTTCCATCGACCCAAGCCGTTCGGTTTTATAAATGAGCGAGCCGTCGGCGAGATTTAGCGCGTAGAAGAAACCGTCTTCCCCACCGAAATAGACGCGGCCGTCGATCACCGCGGCCGAGCAGTCGACTTCAAAGCCGGTTTTGAACTTCCAGATCAGCGAACCGTCGCGAGCGTTGATGCAGTAGATGTAGTGATCGAGCCCGCTGGCGATCAATCGATCGCCCGCGATCGTCGGCGTCGCTTTCAGACTGTCTTCGGTTTTGAACTTCCAGACGAGGCTGCCGTCGCGCCGGTCGAGAGCGTAGAGGTTTCCGTCCGCCGAGCCGAAGTAAACATGGCTGGAGTCAACCGACGGCTGACCCGGCCAGCTCGAGCCGCCCCACGGATCTTTGTGCAAACGCCCGCTAATGCCTTTCGTCTCAAACTCCCAAACGACTTCCAGCGGCGCGTCTGACCAGGGTCCGGTGCCATAGAAATTTCGCGACGCGTTGCCGAGCCACGCGGGCACAGAACTTGGCGGCTTTGGCGGATCGGGACGCTTGGCTTCGGTGTGCGTGATGGCTTTGCCGCCGCAGCCGGAAAAGCAGCACAAAACCGCGAGGAGAAGGATTGTGGAGAGAGTTTTATTCAAGACGTTTAGGCGAGCCACTCGCCGCTATAGACTAATTCAGCCGTTCCGGTGATCACAACCTCGCCGTCGGGTCGCCAATGAATGCGCACCTCGCCGCCTTCCATGACGACGCGCACCTCGCGATCGGCTTTCTCGTTGATCATCGCCGCGACCGCGCCCGCGCAGGAGCAGGTTCCGGAAGCCGTGGTTTCACCGACGCCGCGTTCCCAGATACGCAACTCGATCAGATTTCTTTCCGGGACGCGAACAAAGACGACGTTGGTCCGATCGGGAAACTGCGGATGAGTTTCGATCTTCTTTCCGAGTTGACGCCAGTTGAGCGCGTCGAAGTCGTCAACGAAGATGCAGCAGTTGGGGTTTCCCATTTGCATCGCCGTCACCACTATCGGTTCGCCGTCAACGGGAAGGACGTAACCAACGACTTCTTCCAGTTTCGGCGAGATCGACATCGGGATTGACGGCGAGTCGAATTTTGGCCGGCCCAACTCTGACTCGAAGATAAACTTTCCGTGACCGTCTTTTCCACGTGGGAAATACCGTTTCAAACCGGTCTTCGTACTCAACCGCAGTTCGTCTTTTGACCAGTGCCCCGCATAGTAGAGATACGCGACGGCGCAACGAGTCCCGTTACCGGAGAGTCCGGCCTCGCTGCCGTCGGGATTGAAGATGCGACAGTTGAAATCAGCTTCCGCAGCATCCGCTTTCGAGATGATCGCGATGCCGTCGCCGCCCGCGCCGTAATGCCGGTTGCAGATGCGACGTGCAAACTCGCTGAGATCGGCGATGGCGCTTAACTGATCCGCTTCGATTACGAGGTAGTCGTTTCCGAGTCCGTGGAATTTCGTGAATTTAGGGGGCATCTTTCGATTCGGGTTTGCTGTTTGACAC
>Ga0105248_10004925_pt1 | contig 14748 bp, 11 predicted proteins | sample KBSS34metaG_FD_81524 | JGI IMG/M metagenome (GOLD analysis project Ga0105248, IMG submission 81524) | Switchgrass rhizosphere microbial communities from Kellogg Biological Station, Michigan, USA - KBS S3-4 metaG | ecosystem: Host-associated > Plants > Roots > Rhizosphere > Soil | place...
AGAGAGTGTACGGCGGATCAGCCGCACGTCTGTTGCTTGGATTGCCTAACGATACCGCCCGAGTGACACCGGGCAATCATGCCAATTGGGATGTATTCGTACAGTCTCATAGCACAAATCGTAAGCTAGTGCGTGGAACAAAAGTCATCTACCGCACGCACCCGTAGGCAATTAAACCTATCGTTAATCCGGCATCTAAAACAGAACACACCGTGTGCTGATTGTGGTCACTTCTATCCATTCTATGTGACACAGTATGACCATGTACGTGGACTAAAGCTTGGAACGGTAGGCAGCCTGATACACAAGGTCAGTTTCAAAAAGGTTCTTGAAGAAATAGACAAGTGTGAACTGGTGTGTGCTAACTGTCACACTATAAGAACATATAAAAGAAGAATAGCCGCTTGGCGTAACGGCAACGCACCACCCTTACAAGATGGGGTTCAGAGTTCAATTCTCTGAGTGGCTACCAATAGTGACGTAGCGAAAGATAACAGATACTTCTCTCACTAGAACCAGTAAGCACGAGTGGGCTTACATACCTGTTGTCGAACTGTTCTCGTCCATAAATTTTTGGCTATCTAGTCCAACGGCAGAGACAGGAGATTTAAAACCTCCGCAGTGAAGGTTCAAATCCTTCGATAGCTACCATATCCGAGTGGTGATATATACAGATACTTCCAGATGCTCGTATTAAGTTCCGTATGGGGTTAGAATCCCTTGGGCACCAGAAACCAAAATCTGTATATGGATGATCCCTCATTCTAAATTGAAAGGATAACTATTGTTTACGATTACGATTGACCAGAATCTTTGGGATAGTAAGAGCGCGTGGGATAAGGATGCACAGAAAAAGCCACCGCTTGTATTCACGTGTGATAAGTATGAGTTTATTAGTGCTGGCGCACTCGCGCTTATGCGGATTGAGGTCGATTCCAATACAACCGAAATTGCGAGTATTACGGCAGTCACGCATGTTACAATTAAGAAGAATTAACGCACCTATAGCATAACGGCCGAATGCTCACGGCTTTTAACCGTCGAAGATCTAGGTTCAAATCCTAGTGGGTGCACCAAATTAGGAGAGTACAATGCGTAAGTTAATCATGATGTTGGGACTCCTCGGACTGGTGTCATGCCACTCGCTTGCAACTGCTCCGAAGACAGCAATAGTCCAGAAGGCTGTGCAGACAGTAACAGTAACGTATCGAAGCTGGACAACATCATCGTCATTTCTTATCGACGTAAAAGTCACAGGACATGGCGAATTCGGTCAGCCAAATGGCTGGTATGTAACAGGTCTGTACAGTGTACCACCAATTGATGATGAGTGGGATTACAGACTAGAATGCTATGATTGGGGTCTAGCGCCACACGGCAAGCAACCATTCTATCTGGCTAACATGATTGATGACAAACAGGAAGATGTGACTACAAGCTACAGTACAAACGGCGACGAAGTGTTCATCATACTTCCACTCGCCCGAGTGCCAGTTGGTACTAATTACTGGTTTTGGGTTCACGAAATTGACGCAAATGGGGTAGATGGTGGAGTTCCAGACGGATGGGAATTCGATGACCAGATATATCCAGCATCTAATCTAGGCGTGCCGTATCATGCGGGAGCGAATGCTAAGGCAGCGAGTTAGTCTCCAAAACTAACTGACATCGTTCGATTCGTTGCGCTCTCGCCATCTCCACGTAGCGTAAAAGGAAACGCAGCAGCTTTCTAATCTGCCAAAATGCTAGTTCAAATCTAGCCGTGGGGACCATTTTAGCTCTATAGCTCAATGGGAGAGCAGGTCACTTATAATGGCCCGACGATGGATCGAAACCATCTAGAGCTACCAAACGAAAGGATACTTTGTGGATGTTAACAAAGTGTCAGAATACATAGTCGGTATATTCTTCGTGGTATGGATGGTAATTGTTATCTATCGCTACGTATTACACGACTACGATTAATTGTGTCGATAGTATAGCGGCCAATATACGTCACTCTTAATGACGGAGACTGTGGTTCAAATCCACATCGACACACCAAATTGTGCAGTGCTATCTCAAGTGGGTACGACTGCAATAGACCATTCCATTGTCCATCTGAGGCTCGTAATCCAACGACGGTGGCTGTGTTTGGTGAATAACACTGCACAAATAAAATGTTTGCCTCTGGTGTAATTGGTAAGACACTGGTCTGTTAAACCGGGAGATCTCAGTTCGAATCTGAGGGGGCGAGCCAAACTTTTCTGTCTTAAGCTAATCTAGTGAAAGCGCAGGCTTGAAGATCCTGAGAGCTTGGAGCATAACCAAGAAGGCAGACCAAATTGTTATATCTAATTCTAAAAATTGTAGTAGCAGTATTCTTGACGATTGGCAGTTACGCATATATACTAGAGTATCAGACTCGTGGTTCACTACTCAGGGCGGTTACTGCATTCTCGTTGTGGATTGGTTTTATCCTTACAATTGGAACCTATATGTTCGGGATAAGATGAGCGTAACATTCTCAATCATCACACCAACTGCCCTGCGCCGAGGGACACAGGATTCAATTCTGAATACCCTAAAGCAGATGCGTTCAAGTGACGAGTTAATCGTTGTCAGTGACGGACCAATGACGGACGAGTTCAAGTCCGCTATAACGCAGGCCGAAGCAAAGATATCATATCATCGTGACGTAAAGTTGATAGAAACTCCACGAACAAAGTTTTGGGGAAACTTTCAACGTGACGTTGCACTGTGTGTGGCTAATAGGTCACATGTACTGTACGTTGACGATGACGACCAGCTAGACAATCTAGAACAAGTTCGCGGACTCGTGGCGCAGAATCCAAGCTTCATCCACACGTTTAATCTAGATGGTGCAGGAATCAGTTGGCCATGGCTAGGTCAACCAGTAGAACACATTGTCGGAGCATGTTGGGTAATGCCGAACGATAAGAACAAGTTGCGATTGTGGGAGTGGTGTCCTGACTTCCCACATCTCGCGAACAATATCGCAGCGTACAACGGTCAGGTTGTGAAACATCCAGAAGTAACGATGGTTCACATGAGACAGTATTCAAGAGATCCGCTATGACTGATGAACACTTGCATACAATTCGTGAGCGGAGATCATGGGGTGCGTGCTGGTGTCGTCACTGTAGATTTCACAGAAAAGATAAAGCCATGCTACATCGCATGGCTCGTAGAATTATGAAGAACAAAAATAGGGAATTAGTTCAGAGGCAGAACGCTTGCTTTGGGAGCAAGAAGCCGAGATTTCGAAATTCTCATTCCCTACCATATTAGAATGGCGTAGTGATAGACGTTCTTCTCCCACCAATGGGAGATAGCATGGTGCTCATGCAGGATAAAACTTGTGTGTCGGGTTCGATTCCCGAATTTAAAAATGTCTATTGCGTTTGATCCTTCTAATCACATTAGCTTCTTAGCTCAAGAGCAGAGCGCGCCGCTGATAACGGCAAGACACTGGAGCGTTACCAGTAGAAGCTACCATCATTGACGGTGACGGCCAGCACATAGGTGCGGTTAGAGCGAATCGTTGCAGACTCTACGAAGCTAATGCTGATGACTAACGGGCAACGCTAATCAGCTATCCGTCAAGTAAAATTGATTCAGTGCCAGAGAAGAAATGGGGCGGATTGCAAACCCGCTATTCATTGGTGCAAATCCAATCTGAATCTCCACATTGCTGAGTCGTCGTTTAATAGTAGGATAACTGGCTCTGAACCAGTGGACGATGGAGCGTTACCATCCGACTCGGCCATAACAAGGATACGAATGACTAAAGAACACGTATGGGTCGTGGAGCAAGTTAAGGATGCTCTTGAATCCTTACTTGGTCGCCCATTCACACCACGCGATCAAGACAAGAACGTGATAGTTTCGAAAGTAACCTCATTCCGAAATAAAGAGAAATTTCGTATCGTTGTCACGATCAACACTGTTGATGAATAAATATCGCCCCATAGTATAAGTGTAATACTTCTGCCTTTGAAGCAGACATTCTCGGTGCAAGTCCGGGTGGGGCCACCAAATATGGCGCATTCTTCTAATGGTAGGAAACTGGACTTTCAATCCAAGAACGCCGGATCGTAACCGGCATGCGCTTCCAAAACATAGCGGGGTCTTCTGGTGAAGCAACTAGTCTCATAAGCTAGACAAGGTGAGTTCGAATCTCATCCCCGCCACCATATTGTGCTTGATGTAGTTTAAGTAAAACGGCTAGACTGTGACTCTGGACGATGAGGGTGCAAGTCTCTCTATCAAGACCAACCTTTTGAGGTAACATGGAAATTGCTACACCAAAGGTCTACCTTATAACGCGCCCGCAGATTGATGTGGGCGCGTTGTTGTCTTTCAAGGAAGACGAGAAATTAGATAGCTGGTGGCCAAACGAACCAGCAGACAGATCGGATGGAGAATATGCGTGTGAAGTTGCTGGTAGACTTTGTTACATGTCTTTTGGCAAAGGTCGTAAGACGAACAAAGAATTCATATCGAACATCATCACGGCTGCCCATGGATCAGTCCTTGAACACGCCGTATATGGTTTCATTATTACGGGCGTATCACGCAGCTTCACCCACGAACTCGTCCGACACAGACACCTTAGCTTTTCGCAACTATCTCAAAGGTACGTTGACGAAAGCGATGCTAAGGTAGTGATACCAGATGCTATCAAAGGCGCAGACGATGTGTTCACTCGGGCGGTGACAGCAGCACAGACAGCATACCGTGTACTGATGAGTCATCTAGAGAACTACTACAAGGATGTTGCGGACACGACACAACGCAGAAAGTTAGCTCGTCAGGCTGCACGGTGCATTCTACCGAATGCGACAGAGACAAAGATATTCGTGACAGGAAATGCACGAGCGTGGCGGCACTTTATCGATATGCGCACATCCACACACGCAGACATAGAGATCCGACAGGTTGCTACAATGATTCTAGAGGTGCTACGTAAAGAGGCACCGTCGATATTCGATGACTATGAGATCCACGCAAACATAGTCACATCGGCACACAGGAAGGTGTAATGAAGTTAACGAGTGCATTTCTTGAACGATACAAAGACATTCCACCGAAATGGGGGTATGATGCATTAGGCTGGATCATCTATCAGCGCACATACAGTCGTCCTCTCCCCGAGGGCGGTTCCGAACAATGGTGGCAAACGGTACAGCGTGTAGTTGAAGGCGTCTATGAGATACAGAAAAACCACTGCGAGCGAAATGGATTGCCATGGAATGCAATCAAAGCACAACACAGTGGTCAACGAATGTATGATCTGATTCACAACTTTAAGTTTCTACCCCCCGGCCGAGGGCTATGGGCGATGGGAACGGATCACGTTAGACAACGTGGTTCAGCAGCATTAAATAATTGTGCATTCATAAGCACAGCAAACATAAAGGAAGACTTCGCACATCCGTTCTGTTGGTTAATGGACATGTCGATGTTGGGAGTCGGAGTAGGGAGCGATACAAATGGCGCGGGCACGATCACAATCAAAGAACCAAAACTGGCCGGAACGTACTACGTGGACGACTCTAGAGAAGGATGGGTCGAAAGTGTACGTGTTTTACTTACCGCCTTCGGACACGCAGGGACCCTTCCCGAAACTTTTAATTACGAGAGAATCAGGCAAGCAGGGTCTGCTATTAACGGCTTCGGCGGCGTCGCCCCCGGACCAGAACCACTCAGACAACTTCACGACGATCTACGACGCTTGCTTCAAGCAAACACCGGACGAACAATCACAAGCACTCTTATCGTCGATATTCATAACCTTATCGGTCGCGCTGTCGTATCGGGAGGCATACGAAGAACTGCCGAAATCATCCTCGGAAACCATTCCGACGCCGACTTCCTTTCTCTCAAAGATCCCAATCTATATTCCGCCGAACTCAAGTCCCATAGATGGGCAAGCAACAACAGTCTCATCGCAGAAGTCGGACTAGATTACACCAAGTACATAGATCAGATTATGTCGAATGGCGAACCGGGATTCTTCTGGCTCGCTAATGCACGTAATAGAAGAAGAATGGCAGACCCGCCCGGCGAATGGGACCCATTTGTAATGGGACAGAATCCATGCGGTGAGATAAGTCTAGAGTCGGGTGAGTTCTGCAATCTAGTTGAAGTTTATCCGGCACATCATGATTCGGAAGATGAGTTTCTCAACACTCTTAAGTGGGCATACCTATACGCTAAGTCTGTCTCTCTCTTGCCCACACATGATCCACAGACGAATGCTATTGTCGGACGAAACCGAAGACTAGGCGTATCTGTCACCGGAGTCACACAAGCGATAACAAAGTTTGGACTCCGTAACTTCATGAGGATGCTCGACACTGGATACGCTTATCTTCGCAATCTTGATAGCTTGTATTCTAAGTGGCTATGCGTGCCAAATAGTATCAAGCTTACTACTGTTAAACCAAGCGGAACAGTCTCCCTTGTCGCCGGAGCTACGCCGGGTATTCACTTTCCTCATAGTGAATATTATATTAGACGTGTTCGTTTTGATCCTTATAGCCCGTTGTTGCCTGCACTAAGAGAAGCAGGTTACTACGTAGAAGAATCAAAGTATAATGACAATACATATGTCGTAGACTTTCCTGTGCGAGAGCAGTATTTCGACAGAGAGAAGAATGACATCAGTATGTGGGAGCAGTTCGAATTAGCTGCACAGATGCAACACTGGTGGGCTGACAATAGTGTGTCAGTAACAGTAACTGTAAAACCAGAGGAAAAGAAAGATCTAGCTAGAGCATTGGCTATGTATGATACACGATTAAAATCTGTATCGATCTTGCCACTAGAAGACCACAAGTATGCGCAGCCACCATACAGCAGAATTTACAAAAGTGACTATGGATATTTAGCGAGCAAAATAAAACCACTAAAGTTCACACATGAAAAAGCCCACGACATAGATGAGCGTGGGTGTACATCAGACAGTTGTTCGATTATATAAAGAAAGGCCCTGACTCGATTCACTGAGTCAGGGCCTTATTTATTTACTGATTGCTTGTGCCATCGCTTCATCCTTAGTACGTGAACTCTGGCTAGAACCAAAGTAGTAACCAAGAACAGTTGAGACAGAGTTCACAAGACCACCGAGGATTAAGTTAAACACATCCTTGTTGCCGTCTGGAATAAGATGACGTGTCAGGACAAACAACACACCACCAAATGTGCCAAACACACCTAATGCCAGAATCTTAGTAACCCAATCTTTCAACGCAACTTCACGCGCACGCGCATCACTACGATCACCAGCGTCAACTTTCGCTAAATCTACATCTAATTTACGCATTTCTACGGTAAATTGTTGGTCAGCTTCCCGTAACTTTATCAAGTCTGCGGGTGTCGCGCTTGTGATTGCCGATGCTATCATTTCTTCTGTTGCGTTTTCTTTATCTTTACCTAGTAGTGTTCCTGCTAGGATGCGCATTGCTGTGCCACCTATTGGACCACCTATCGCACTCGCGAGGGCTGGTGCTACACTCTTTAATGTCGCCTTCCAGTTAAGTGCCACTTCTCCTCCTGTTGCTTGCGTATCTCGGCAACATTTCGTTCTATTCTATCTAATGTTTTGTCGATGTCCTTATATTGTGATTGGATGACTGCTATCTGACTATTCTGTGCGGCATTTGTGTCCATTGTGTCCTTTGCGAATGCTATCGCGCCAGACACAATGGCCGCTAAAAATATCCACAAGATTGCTCTTGCTATATAACTACCTGTTAGTTGCTCCTTCTCTCCACTCACGATGTTCCTCCTTGAGCACTGGAGCAATCCGCTTAAGTTCCGTCACAGCATCGTCTAGATTTTTTCGGGCATCTTGTGCTTCTTGTGATGATGGTCCGAAGTTATACGCTGCTTTACGCAAAGCTTGTTTTGCTCTCTTGAAATTATCGCGGGCGCTTATCAAATCTACATCTAGTGGTTTGTCTCCGATGCGTGCTGGATTCATCTCGCGTGCTCCGGTTAATTCCTCTCCGAATTTGATTGCACCTTCTTTTGCTCCATAATCTTGTGCTGCTACTGTACCGAGGATTGGTGCGCGTGTGATGGGAAGATACTTCATTACCTTATCCATCTTCGTTATCTTACGACCGTGTTCTGTTTGAAGATCTGCTGCTTCTGAAATCATTGTTGGTAGCATTGAGGCTGTGTGTGTGATGTTTTCTGCTGCCTTTTGTGGTACGCTTGCTAGCATATCCTCTGGGCTATCACGTCCTTCCTTTACTCTACCAATTCTTTCTACCATATTACCAAGACCAAACTGATGCATGACATCTTCCGGCACTGACCACTTGACAGCCATTACTCTTGGCTTACCATTTGGTCCTCGCCATACTCTGCTAGGATCGTTTGGATCTGCCAAGATAACATGTGCTTGATCTCTATACTGGTCGCCTAATGATTCTTCAACTTGCTTGAATTCGTCATTGTGTGTATTCCACATATATGTTGCATAGGGCATCGCCATGATCGCACCGAGTGTGCGCGTGCGCGATCCGGGTGCTTTGAGCAATTCATAAACTCTACCGCTAGACAGTCCTACATACTGAATGAATGGCGATAGCATTCTAATGACTGGAACCTTTGACGCTAGTGGCCCGTTTGGACCATATGTCAGTGTACTTTCCCGCCCGAGTCTCCCAAACTCATTGATGTTTCCTGTGCGTTCAAATGCTTCAACTCCTGCTGCGACACGCGGTGCTAGTTCTGCACCTTGGCGAAACCGTGCTAGAGCATCGAATAGAACGAATGGTTTGTTGAGATCTTCTGGTGGTACATACTTTGCTAGTTCATCTGAGACACGCTTGTTCTGTACCTGATGGAATAGTGTTGACTCTGAAATGCCATGGTCATCAACTAACTTACGAAGATTGAAGTTCTGCCCCTTCATCTTGATGCCAACTGGATCGCCAGTGAATGCCATCTTCATTGACTTTACAAACGCTTTTGGATACGTGCGTAAGATGCCAAGTGGATGTGCCTTTTCGCCGGGTAAACCTAGACATGCGAGAAGCAAATCAGAGTTGACGTTTAGGAATGTATTAGCTGGATTGTAGATTGTCAACCAACGAGCTAGACCGCGACCTGCACGCATTGCACTGTTTTCAAATGGATGCATTGGCTTTGAACCATTATACCATTTGAATGCGTGGCCCAATGTTTCTGGCATGACGTAGGAACCGGGAGTTACGATCTTGCTATAACTACCTCCACTTAATCCACGACCGAATGCATCACGTACAGCGTCAGCTTCACGCTTGATTCCATAACCAATGTTTCCTGAACCGGGATTGTATGCGACTAGTCCCTTCGGTAGCATATCTCCGTTCTCAAACTTATCTGTGAAGTTAAGTGTTGGGTCATCCATCAATGTATGGAACGTCTCACTATCAGCTACTTTCTTTAGATGTTCAGCAGTTAAATCATGTAGAAGAAGTAGAAGATTCGTTTCTCTTTCTCCTGATGCATTTGTTCTACCAAACTGTGAATTCTGTAGTTTGATTCTAAAATCTTCTCCACCTTGATCTGCTAGTCCCTTAGCAGACGCAAATAACTTCTCAATAGGTGTATAGTCTTCTAGATATCTATCTGGTGTGATCCATCCGCGCTGTACTTGATCGTTGAACATACCATCAAGATGCTGACGTACATTTGCAATAGCCTGTTCTACTTGTGGTTCTTGTGTTGTAATTCGTTGATCTAGTAAGTCACGCTGCTTTATCCACATCTCTAGTGGCTTACCGTTGATCTCTGACATGCCAGAGCGTAGACCCTGCGCTGAATAGTCTCTTGTGACCAATGCATCCCACAGCAATTGTGTGTGGTCAATCGCTTTTGGTTGATCGGCTTTGATCGGCTCTAGTAGCTTCAACATTGTCTGGTCGGCTTGTCCTTCTGCTGCTCCACCGCGCCAACCACCTTCCTGAAATACTCTCTTTACATCACTTGAGAGATTGGGGTGTGATTGGAAAAATCCACCTAATGCTGATTTTGCGTTCTGAATCCACTCTGGCATTGTTGGGACACTCGGCGGGCGGGTTGCACGTGTTGAGGCCCTTAATTCTGGTACGCCATGAAAAGGAACGTTAGCTCCGCGCTCCGCTGTTTGAAAGCCGGAGCGCATTGCTTCATTCATGATCGTAGGACTTTCTGCTGTCCCACGCATAGCAGCTTCGGGGATAGCAGGATTTTTGAATGCAGACATAAGCTTGGGTAGCGATTCTTCTAATGCTGGCCCGAGTGCTTTTTCTAGTATTTCAAATCCCATTATTTATTTCCCCTAAGTTTATTAATAGCCTTTGTGACTAATTCATCCGCAGCCTTGATTTCAGAATCTTTAGTTGGCTCGGCGTTTGGATTATATAGTGCACCTTCAAACGCAGGCACCTTATCGCCAGTGCGCTCTGAACGGTACTGTCCAATAGCCTCTGCCTGTTCACCCAAACTTTGCCACTCAGGATCATCAGCGTGTTTCATAGCCAACGCTTGGATTGTCCCCATTGTTCGTCCGAACCAATTACTTTTCCTCTTATTCTTATACTCAGCCAACATATTATGCATCTCCAAAGATGTTGGCTTATTTTTTTCTTCCGAACTTAATTTATTTATATCAAATGGATACTTCGTATGCTCCGTCTTAGGAAGATCCTGATATGTATCACGTAGGTTCTCTAGTGACTGAGCGAACCACTCATTGCTATACTTTTCAGCAGTAATAGGTTTGTCCGGTATATAGGGAAGTTTCTGTGTAATTGGAGCTATAGCAGGAGACTTACCAAAGCTTGCCTTTGTCCCGGCAAATCTTTCATGAAGTTTGCTAGATTCGAATGATGTTAGTTTGTTCTTTTGTGCAATCTCATCGATCTTTGTATTTAATTCTTCCTTAGTCTTTGGAAGCTTCTGACTGCGTAATTCGACCTCAGCTTTATTAACATTTGTTGGACTCCACTGTTCACCCTTCGATAGTTTTGATTCCTTTATTACCTTTGGATTTGCATTTGGAGTTGACCCTTCTACAGTTTGTACATCATTGCCAGCTTCTGTAAAGCGCCACTTCATTGGGCCAAACTCTTTATCAAAGAAATGCGCTGCATCAGCATTCGTTCTACCACCAGTCGCTTGTACAGATAGAACTCGTTTACCATCAGTTGCACTAATCGTTAATTTGCTCTTTCTCGCTGGAGGAACCACGTAATCACTCGGCGCAGAGGGCATTGTGAATTTCTTAACTGGTGGTCCTTCTTTCGTGTCTGATGTCGTAGGCATTCCACGATCTATCTGCATTGGTTCGCTATCACTTGTGAGTGGCTTATGTGATAGAACTGGTTCATTCGGATTCGTTGGCAAATCAAGTGGAGCCATTGGCCCCTTTTCTTCTGGTGCATATGGTGGTTCAATACGTTCCATTGGTGTTTCAGCCAATTCACGCTTAGGTGCCCATGTGTCAAACGTTCCTATAAATTCACGTTCTGGCTGCCCTGCATCTTGACTTAATGGAGTCGCGCCCATTGCACGTTCTTGTTCACCGGGGAACTCTCCGATGTTTTTCATTCCACTTTCTTGTGGATTGACCATCGGCTCAGGTGCGAGTCCACCACCCATATCACCGTATGGATGCTGTGGCTCCATTTGTAGTTTTGGTGTCGATAGCATCTCAATTACTTGTTGTGGTGTCGGCTCTGGAAGCTGCATCATACCTTGCATTGCTTGCTGTGATGTTTGCATTCCAGTGACAGGAACGGGCGCATCGGATGGTTTCATTGTTCCCATCCCCGGCTCTATTCCAATATAACGACGCTGTGTCTTGATTTTTTCTGCGAGATTCTGAATTGATTCTGCTGTTGAGTTCTCTAATGCATCATTACCTAGCACACGTTGAATCAACGCATTTGCTGCAACTGTTGGTGGCTGTCCATCATAACCACGAATGAAATCCTCGAATCGTGTGCGTAGCCAGTCAGACTGGAACGTATTTACGAATGTATCAACCTGTGCAGTTAGGGCCTGTAGTTGTGCTGCTGCTGCTTTCGATCCTTGCCGTTCAACATATCGTGTGATACCGGGGCCAACTGACATGACAGCACGACCTAGACCCTTTGCTGCATTCCATACTGGCTTTGCTGCTACAGGTAATAAGGCACCCATTGCTGCACCCTGTGTTACTGGTGAATTCATGAGTGACTGTTTGTCCTTTGGTACATCACCATGCAATCCAGCATCGTAAATTTCGCTTGCTGATTTACCTTCCGCTGCTGCTTTGACTGCATAGTACCCTGATAATCCTAGTGCACCATCGATTGCGTGTGTGACTACTTTACCTAGACCTTTCTGTGTGAGTGCTTGTGTTGCTTCTTCTGAAAGACCTAACGCAGTACCTGCGCCTTTTGCCGCGAGTCCTAATGCGCCTGCTGTGCCCATTGTTGCTGCTGTGCTTAGAGCTGTTGCTGCTCCTTCTACTGATACATCTTTGCCATGCTCTAATGCTTGAGTGTTCTCACCCGATATGTCCTGCATTGTCGAGGCACGTTGTTCTACTAGGTGCTTTGCAATCTTAGGTCCATATCCACGTTTGCGTAGTTCCTGATAGTCTGGCATTGATTCTAGTTCATCTAGTGACTGGTTCAGTGGTGTCTGACCAAAGGCACCCGCCGCCCCGAGGGCTTGTGCGGGTCCTTTGATCGGATCGACAACCATGTTATGCCACGCTGATGTACCTAGATCATTTGCGAACTTACCAACTTGACGCAATCCTTCACCAAGCATTCCTGTGTTTCCAAATGCTGGTCCACTTGGCTGCTGTTGTGTCTTACTTGTGTCAGTAGCAGCAGCAAAGTTAGCTGTTGGCATTTTCTTTGGCACATACGTATCATGCAATGCCTGCTTAAATACATCGTAATCATTGATATCAGAGAACTCTGTATCATGCACAGCCTGTAGAAGAACATCGTCATCCACATCAGCTAGGTCAGGGTGATCCTTACGAAGACCTTGATAGATATAATCTTCATCTGATTCTGGTGCCTCTTGTGTCGAGTCAGCAGCAGCAGGTTGTTTTGTTTTGTTATCTCCGAAAGGCCACATGTATACTCCTTACTTTTTCTTGTTACGTTCAGCTAGAATTTCGTTTGCACGCTTACGTGCTGCGCTTATCTGACCTGTAGGTGCTGGTGTAGTTTTACCACTACTGCCACTCGGCGCGGGGGATGGTGCATTCTGCTTGAAGTAGTCTTCCATAGCTTGGTTAACACTTGAGACTAGTGACTGTGTTTGCATTGGCGACATTGTGCTACCAAGAACTGGATCAGCATTTAGCATGCTCATCATTGCATCGTGATTGTTACGCATGAACCAATCGAATGCTTTGAGTGCCATCTTATCATCACCACCATGTGCCTTGACTGCTGCGGCGATTCTTTCCTTAGCCATAGCCATTGCACTTGTCTGTCTCATCTGCTGTAGCCTTTCACGTCCAGCCTGTTTCTTATCTTCGAGATCCATAGCTGCTTTATTCTTACGTTCATCGTCAGCAGCACCAAGTTGATACTCTAGAAGTCTCTTAGCATGAAGGGCTTTCAATGCTTGATCTGAATTACCCTTCTCCATCTCTTGCTTTACTTTCTGATCTAGAATATCATGCTCTACTTGTAGTGACTGTTGGTCACGCTGACGACGTTCCTGATGTGCCTGCTGTAGTTGATTCAGGACAGACTCATTTCCACCTTCTGATCCGAATGCACGTGCAAATGATTCTGCACGTCCCGGTGCACGCATGACTGGCTGGTCTTTGACACCTTGTAGATAGTGACCAAATGTCTTGTCATAGTCTATCTGTGGCATCATTGACTGTAGCTGCTTCATGCTTACATCGAATTCATCGAGTGCCCTACGTGCCTTTAGATCAGTAGGATCTTCTGGTGTATTAAGTGGCTGTACACTTTCTGGTGGCTGAGCAGGATCAGTCATTTGGTCTTTATTAATCATTAGCTTGACTCTCCTGTTCTAGATAGCCGTGAGAATGGTGCTCTCATTGCGTTACTTAATCTACTAAAGTAATTTGATTTATGTACTCCCATATTTAATGGGCTATTCTGCACATTTGATAGCATAGGACTTGGTTGTGGTGTTGACGAGTATTGTCCACCTGCTGGTCCTGTTAGTGACGCAACTGGTAGTGACGGTGGACCACCACTAGCCATCAATCCTGCATTTGCACCACGTGCTAGCATGCCACCTAGCATTTGCATCTTGCTTGGTGTAGAAAAATCATTATCTAATCTACGCTGTTCACTACCAGCAGCAAGTTGCATTCTATCATTTACCATCTGGCCAGCCTGTGACATTGCATTGTTTGCTAGATTTGCCTTCACATCGCGCTGCATTGCGTTTGTCGCTCCACCCGCTGCGGCACCACTAAAGATGCTCGCGCCCGAGTCTGCACCGCCTGTTGGCCCGAATCCCGCGCGTGCTGCCATACGTGATTCGTCATTCTGAAACTGCTGTCCTTGCTGTGCTGCACTTGTCATTAACTGTTGCCCAACAGGACCCGATAGAACATGATTGAATAGGCGAACCATTTCATCGTTTACTTGTTGCGCACCGAAATGACGCTTTAGCCACTCGGGGTCGATGGATTTGGCTTTCTTCTGCCCTAGTGCATTCATCAATCCACCACCCATATTTGCTGCCATGAGTGTCATTGTTACTGGG
>Ga0105248_10004926_pt1 | contig 14747 bp, 8 predicted proteins | sample KBSS34metaG_FD_81524 | JGI IMG/M metagenome (GOLD analysis project Ga0105248, IMG submission 81524) | Switchgrass rhizosphere microbial communities from Kellogg Biological Station, Michigan, USA - KBS S3-4 metaG | ecosystem: Host-associated > Plants > Roots > Rhizosphere > Soil | place...
CACCTTGCCACGAAAAAATGATGTCGTCGCCATTCTGCGCTTCGATGTACTGCCTGATATAACGCTCGAGCATTGTGGGTTCCATCCGCCGGCCACGATGCTGGTCGAGCAGGTGTTCCTTGTGCAGGTAATAGCAATACGTGCAGTCGATATTGCAGGTCGAACCGATTGGCTTGGCCATCGTGTGGAAGCGGCCCTTTCGCTCCGGCGCGACCGGCTCCACTCCCGACGGACGCGCATCGAAAAAGGCAATCGGTTGCTCCACTGTTTCGCTACTGATGCTGTGCATGTCGAGCCTCTGCATGTCATTGCGCCACTCTCGCTTTCGAAGCGTGATAGGGATGTTGGGGCGCGATCGCCTTCAACTGCCCCCGCGCGTCATGCTTTCTCCCGTGGTCAGACGCTGATCTATTCGTCGACCGCCCCGCAAAGCCTCTGGAACAGGTTCTACGTGAGGCATCTACCGGTCAGTTTCCCGTCGGCATCGGAATGGTAAAGCCGTCCTTCTCCAGTTCGTCGCGAAGATACTTCAGCCGTTGGTACTGCGTGAGCGTGATCGGGCCTGAGTACGCTTCGCCCTGCAGCTTGCGCGGCGGATACTTCACATAGGTCTGCATCAGCTCCTTGACTGCAGCGCCAAAGGTGGGAAGCGTCCACGTGTGCTCCGTATAGTTGTTCATGAAAATGTCGTAGCGTTCCTGCGGATCCTGGTACAGATCGAACACCTGAGGAACCGTCGCCGTATAACTCTCCGGCCCCTTCCAGCCAAGATTCGAATCGACCGCCAGGCCTCCCGTCTTGACGCCCCCATCGCCACGCAGGTTGAAAACGGCCTTGAACTGGCCAACCCGGACGGCCCCCGGTGTGAGCTCGTTCTCGGTGAAGTAGAACCACGAGTTCCGCTTGCTTTTTCCGGTACCGAACATCACGGGCGACATGTCAAAGCTGTCGAAGACGATAGGTTTGCCGTCGCGATCGTTTTTGGGCAGAGTGACTCCGGCGATAGCCGCGAACGTCGCCATGCAATCGAGACCGCCCAGGATGTCATAGCTTCTCGAATGCGGCTTGATCTTGCCCGGCCACCATGCAATGGCTGGCACGCGCGCACCGCCCTCGCGGTCGGTACCTTTGGTGCCCCGGAACGGCGTATATCCGGCGTCCGGATATACGTCCTGCCATGCGCCGTTGTCGGTCGTGAAGAAGACCAGCGTGTTCTTGTCGAGTCCTTTTTCACGAAGCTTGTCCATGATGCGACCGACACGTGCGTCAAGCTCGACGAGCGAGTCCGCATATTTGGACTTCGACAGCGACTTGCCGACGTAATCCGGATGCGGAAGATTCGGCTGATGCACCTTCATGAAATTCACATTGATGAAGAAAGGCTGCCCGCGCTGCGCGGCGTCGTCGATATCGTCCAGTGCTGCCTTTTCGATGTAGGCGTCCACGTATGGAATACCGACGATCCCCTTGTCAGGTTCATTCTGGTATTCGCCGTTAAGCTTGAAATCTTCATGAGGTTTTTCGCCCGCCTTGCCCGAAAGCATGCCTCTCGTCACTTTAGTGAACATGTCCCGGGTCGGCTGGTCCATGTCGGGAAACCATTTCGGATCGGAATACGTATAGGCGTTCAGGTGGTACAGACCGACGTATTTCATGTCGTCGTAGCCCTGCGCATTGGGAAGCGCGTAGTCCGCTTCGCCAAGGTGCCACTTGCCGGTGAAGTAGGTGTTGTAGCGGGCGAGCTTCAATACCGACGCCAGCGTCCATTCCGCGTGCGGAAGCCCTCCGCCTTGCCCCTGAAACGCGACCGTAGTCATACCGCTGCGATTCGGATTGCGCCCTGTCTGAAGCGCGGCGCGGCCCGGAGTACAGCTTGGCTGGCCGTAGAAATCGAAGAAGGTTATGCCTTCGTCGGCGAGCCGATCGAGGTTTGGCGTGGGAATGCCGCGCCCTTCACCGCCGCCGTAGACGCCGAGATCGCCCCAGCCGACGTCGTCTCCGACGATCAGCACGATGTTGGGTCGTGGCGGCTGCGGCGAATCAGTCTGCGCCTGTACGTTGATCGCCGCACCCAGAAGGGCCGCTGCAACTGTCGTGAACGGCCTGCGCGCAACGCGAGTGGCGGCGCCTGTAAGGAGGTTGGTGAGTTGCATGCGCTGTTCCCCTGAGTTCGTTCCAACCGCGAACGGGGTGACAAATCTTTCTGCCTGAAAGAGCTGCGAGTCGGAGCGTGCAGGGTCTTGTCTGCTTGCTTGAGCAGACGGGCACAACTAAACAGCTGCGCAACATGCGTCGCGTCAGGCAACGAAGATGCTAGTTGAGCTTATAGACGATGCAACGGCTCCGATATTGGACCTTGGTCCCATACCCCGGAAACGGACCACACTCGCTGATTGACGAGGGGTTCGCTGGCTAATGGCAGGCAAAAACGCCGCACAGCAGAATCCCGGTTTTTTGCCAAACTGGCTTTGAACAGGCATCCGAAATGATTAGTGCTGCGAGGCTGGGACATCTGAGCTGATTTCCGCGTCTGATGTGTCGACACGATGAGCAGGCAAGCGCGCCATGGGGTTGTGCCCATTTGGTTCGCGCTGTGTCCCCTGATCGTGGGATCGGCTTTTTGCGCCGCTCAAGTCTTCGCGAACGCCCTCCCCCTCACGTCACTTGGCATTGATGTACCAGAGCGCGTCCGTGTTCAGCGCAGGTTTGGCGTTTTGCGAAGCGGCTGCCTGCGGCGCGCCTGGTTGGAGGCTGGCGGCGGGATGCGTGGCCACCTGCGATTGAGTCGTGGGGGATGTTGATGGACTAGCCGGCGTCACCATGGTCGACGGGCTGGAGACATACCACAGCGCGTCCGTAGATGGTGCATGTGCGGCTTGCGCCGCGGGACCCTTCGGAGCGGCGGGCGCCGGATCCGCCACCTTCGACGCAGGACCGTGCCCAGCCACCACCGCGGTATTCGCCTCCGTTGCCGACGCCCCGCCAGCCGTGCGCATTGCGCGCGCCTCATAAGATCCGCTCTGGAAGATCAGTACCTGCTCCGGCCGCCCGATCACCGCGTAGGGAAACTGCAGATCCCAGCGCAGCAACACCCGCCCGGTCGGCGTTTCCGCGAAAATGGCCGGCACATGCTTCATATCGACAAACTGGACGAACACTTTCGAACCGTCGTCGAACACCTGCATCGGCTTCGCCTGGTCGGCGCCGGTGACGGTCCAGCCAAAATTGTACGCAGCAGACGTAGCGACTACCGCACCGGACGCCGCCTGGGGAGAAGAAGCCACCAGCTGGGCCGCGGCATGCGGCCGGACGGTCTGCACGGGCGTGATCTCGAGGCTTGTGAACGGGCTATAGGTTTGTGGCGGCGTAAACGACGGTGGCAGAATGGGCATGGCTGAATCCGGCGACGCTGATATGGACTGAACCGCATCATAGACCTTGCGCGCGTAGCTAAGGCGCTTGTCCGGCGACGCTGCGTTATACGCGCCAACCGCATTCCAGTTCGGGCCGAGCTGACGAATGTTTTCCGACAGGATCCACGCGCCGACATAAGCATTGGTGCACGGATCGAACAGGCTTTGCTCGCTGATCCCTTCGCGGGCCAGAACCGGTAGCCACGAGCTGTTGATTTGCATGAGCCCGATATCGGTTGTGCCATTGCTATTGGTATTGACGCGATTGGGCTGCATGCCGGACTCGACCTGGGCGATACCGCGCATCAAGCTTACGTTGACGTGCTGAAACGCGGCTGCGTCATCGATACAATCCGCATAGGCGGCGCCATGCAGGCCGAATAAGGCGACGCTGATCCATAGAGCCTGCAGCAAGGCGTCACCGATCGAACCGTATTTTTCGTACTTCATAGCCAGTGCATGATTGTGTCCGGCCGCGCCGAATAAAATGATATTGCATGCCGGGACCTCCGAGCATCGTCGAGCAGCGGATTGCCCGCAATGCTCCCCGTCACTGAACCGAGGCCGCTAACCCTCACTCAACCCATCCTTCGCGATCATCCCGAACAACAAATCGGAGAACGCTTTCGCAGCCAGCGTGCCGGTGGACCGTTGCCTCGTCAGCAACGCCACCGTACGCTCAGGAAGTGGCGGGTCGAGCGGAAGGCTCACAAGACCGCGGTGCGCGCGCAACACCGCCGACGGCAGGATGGTCGCGAGCCGTCCATGCTTGACCGACTTCAGTACCGTCCCGAGGGCGTTCGCTTGCAGCATCACCGACGGGCTCACCTGATTCGCACGGAAATACGCATCCGCAAATTTGCGCACGACAAAGTCCTTGCTCAACAACGCCATCGGAATGTCTTGCAACTGCGCGAGTGTGACCGCCTGGCGGCGTTTCGCAAGCGGGTGCCCCGTTGCGACGAGCAACGCAATGTGCTCGGGGAAAAGCGGTTGCGCGTCGATTTCTTCCGAGCGGGCATCGGTGAAGCCGATCCCAAGATCGAGTTCGCCGCGTTCGAGGCCGATCTCGATGTCCTCGTGCGGTCGCTCGCTCGCATCGATCGCAATGGAGGGATAGGCGTTCTGAAAGTGCTGCAACGCAGGGGCGATCAGATATTCGGCGAACGTGGGGGTGTAGGCCAGCCGCAGCAGACCGCCGGCAAGATCGCGGACATCGTGAACCGCACGCCTGCCGGCCTCGAGGTGTTCGAGCGCCTTTTGCGCATGGTCGATATACACCCGGCCGAACTCCGTCAGGCTCACTACGCGCCCGCCCCGGTCGAAGATCGCGCTGCCAAGTTCGCGTTCGATCTGCCGGATCTGCTGCGATAGCGCAGGCTGCGACACGTGAAGCATTTCCGCGGCGCGAGTGAAGTTTTTCACCTCGGCAAGCGTCAACACATATCGAAGCGGACGAAGCATCAAGGTCGCATCCCCCATAAGGCAGGCTTATAGAAATCATCGCAATATCGTCTTGGACTCAGCCGCGCGAAAAGCTCAAAATGCCTCATCAGCTGGAAGCTGGCCATGCAAATGAAAGCAGGTCTCGGCAAGGCTTGCGGCACCAGCATTCTACTGTCTACCCTTGCAGAGGCCGTATATGTTGCAGCTTTTCGTTCTGGGCATCGTTGCGGTCAGCGCGGGCGCGTGCGCTACCTGGTTGATGGCGGTTTCGCTTTCGCAAAAGGCAATCGCGTCCAGCGTGGAAGCCGGGCGGTTCGCTGGACTGGGCGAAGAGTCTGAACAGCCGCACAAGACACGCGGCAGACGCCGTGAAGCCAGGGTCGTTGCTCAGCCGCGCCGACACGCTGGCCTTGTCAAACGCGTACGCGAAATGAGCTTCCGTAGCGCGCGCGTGCGCTCAGTGCAGTGCATGCGGCGCGCGTAGCCCCGGGTTCACCACCCAGGCGGGCAACCCCTCGTGGCGTGACCGCCCGAGCAATCGCCGATCGCCGCAGCCCGGGCCACTTTGCTGGCGCTCGCCTCGATGTATGAAACAGCGACATGACTGCGCCATTTTCCGGCGGATGTGCACGTTATGAGAGTTTGCCGACAATCGCGCCGAATTCATCCTTAGTGAAAGCGCGCAGCGTTTGCGTGCGAATATTGCCTGCGGAGCCGAGCGCGCAACCAAAGGACATGAAGCTTTGCTCATCGGGCGCTTCGATGACAGTGACGATGTCATATCCGCCCAGGGTCCAATAGATCTCCTTCATTTCGCAGCCGAAGGACCTGGCCAGTTCCACTGCCTGACTGGCCCGTTGCGGACTGCTTTTGACTGCGCGGATGCCTTGGTCAGTGAATTGTGAAAGAACCACATACGTCAGCATGATGATTCCCCTTACGATTGATACGAGACAGGATTCACGCGCGCAAGTCAGATTGCGAACGGCATTGCAATGGCGTTAGCCGCAAGCTGTTTTGCGCGTAATCAGAGTGTATGCGTCGCAAGCGCGGGCCACCGGATTTTCGCCATCGTCGCTGCTGTCTGGCCCGGGGCTGGCGTTACTCACTCCCACCGCTCAGGGTTGGCGTTTGCCGCGGCCACCAGCGGGTTTGCCAGCCGGCTTATGTGAACCCATAGCTGGCTTGCTGGCGGGTTTGCTGCGCGGCTTTTGCACGCTGAATGGGTTATCGCTGCGCAAGCCTGTGCCTTTACTCGCGGCCACATTCTGCTGCGCCGCCGGCTTGCGTTTGTTTTCGCCACTTTGCGGGCGCGATTTTTTGCCGGGCATTGGCATCGCGCCCGGCGCAGCCTGCGGCACTTTCGGCTTCTTGGGTTTTTTAGGTTTCTTGATGATCTCGCCCGTCGCGCTGGTTTGCGGCACGCGGTGTTCGGCTTCAAAACCCGGCTCTTCTTCACGACGCAGCGTTTGCCGGATCAGCGCTTCAATCGCGGCCAGTTGCGGCGCTTCGTCGGCACACACAAGCGACACCGCGACGCCGCTGGCGCCCGCGCGGCCGGTACGGCCAATCCGGTGCACATAGTCTTGCGCCACGATCGGCAGATCAACGTTGATCACCAGCGGCAGGTCGTCGATATCCAGCCCGCGCGCGGCCACATCGGTGGCGACCAGCATACGGACTTCGCCCGTCTTGAAGCGCTCCAGCGCACGCAGACGCGCGGGTTGCGGTTTGTCCCCGTGGATGGTGTCGACCGCATAGCCCGCTTCGTCCAGCACGGCCGCCAGGTAGTCCACGCCATTGCGGGTTTTGACGAACACCAGCGCGTGCTCCCACTTGTTCTCAGCCACTAGGTGCATGAAGAGGTCGGGCTTGTTCTTTTTATCCACCGTGACCACCCACTGCTTGATCTTGCTGGCCGTGGCATTGGGCGGGCTGACGCTGATATTGACCGGCTCGCGCAGAATGTCCGCCGCCATGGCGCGGATATCGTCGGTAAACGTAGCTGAGAACAGCAGGGTCTGGCGCTGTGCGGGCAACGCAGCAAAGACCGCGTCGAGTTCGCGCGCAAAGCCCAGATCCAGCATGCGGTCGGCCTCATCCAGCACCAGCGTTTGCACCTGATCGAACTGCACTGCGTTCTGGCGATTGAGATCAAGCAAACGGCCCGGCGTGGCAACGAGCACATCCACGCCTTTGCGCAACTTCATCATCTGCGGGTTGATGCTTATGCCGCCGTAGGCAGCCAGAAATCGTAAGTCGAGACCTTTGCCGTAATCGATAAAGCTTTGCAGCACTTGTTCGGCCAGTTCACGCGTAGGCACCAGCACCAGAACACGCGCGCGATTGCTGGACACCGCCGGGCCGTGTTGTACCAGCCGTTGCAACAGCGGCAGCGCAAAACCCGCTGTTTTGCCGGTGCCTGTCTGTGCCGCGGCCATGACATCCTTGCCACTGAGCACAGCAGGAATCGCCTTGGCCTGCACCGGCGTGGGTGTCTGATAATTGAGGTCCTGCATATTACGCAGCAAGGGATCGATCAGGCCAAGCGAGGCAAAAGACATTGGCTTATTCCGGGCTAAAGCCGCAATTCTAGCGGTTGGCGTAACCGGTTGAAAAACTCGAGTGGATATCTGAGCTTTTTGCCAGCCTTGCGAACGTCGTGAAGATAGTCTTCGCCGGGGGGTCGCCTACCACGGTTATTGTGACATTGCGATGAAATCAAATTTGAATGTGGCGCGTGAGCCTGCTTTCACATACAGCATCGCCGCACGCCTGCATTTCTGTAATAGGATATCCCGCTACATCAGGCACCGCCGATACGCTGGCGCGTGAGTGCCCCTTGAACATGTCGGGAATGCAAGCAGGAGTCCAGTTTGAAGAGACGCGCCACCGTGATCTGTCGCAGAGGCAAGCGGATTCTTCTGGTCGCACGCAGTCAGTCGAAGTGGGCCCTTCCGGGCGGAATCCTGAAGCGTGGAGAACAGAGTCTGGACGCCGCCCTTCGGGAACTCAGGGAAGAAACACGGCTTTCCGGGAAGTCAGCCAAGCATCTGTTCGACTTCCGTGGCAAGCAAAAGCATCACCACGTGTTTTCATGTGAAATCCCGAATCGCGCGAAAGCTCGCCCAAGCAACGAAATCGCCAAATGTCGCTGGGTCCACCTCGACGACATCGTTCGCCTGATGACCAGCGGCCCGACGACCAATATCGTGAAGCTTATGGGTCAACGGCGCAGGAAGTAACAGGCCGCGAAGGCAGGCAACGCAAACAAACGCAAGCGCGACTATCAGGCGGCCGCGGCCGCGCTTGGGGCCGAAGCGTGTTCCGGTGCCAGATCCGTCGCCGACAGAACGATTCGTTCTCCCGTGCGTGGCAACGTTTTCCGCTCGACAGCCTGCAGAATTCGCCGCCGGCCCAATTCAAAGGCGAGCATTAACTGTCTGGACGTGACGTCGGCCGCGCCGAGCTGCTCGCAAACGACGTCCGAGGTCACTTCAAAAGCGCAATAGCCCCATCCGAACGCGTATGCCGAAAACCAGAGCGTCGGCCCGGATGAAAGAATGGGCGCTGTCAGGCGGGTATCCTGCTTGTCCACGATCGTCTACCTGTAGGTCCGATGCCGGACGTTTATTTTCGCATGGCTCGATGCTACCGGGCCGCGAAAAACTCAGCCCGGCGAAGAACAATCACACACGTCATGTCACGGGCGACCGCGAACCGCCTCCCGTGACACGCGTGCTTACTTGGCGAGCGCCCAGATGTTGGTCTGATTGGCGTCAGGACCGGCGCTTCGCGAGGCCAGCGACGTACCGGTCACATCGACCGGGTTCAGCTTCTGCGTGTAGCCGGCCGGCGTGATGTACGCATGGTTCATCGGTCGCACGGAGTCGAGGTGAGTATCCGCGCTACCCGCAAGTTCCGGCAGGTTCAGGATGTTGGTCGCGATGAACGATTCCGTGTACTTCGCGCGAGCAAGGTACGTGGACGGCTGCACCGGATCGGCGACCTGGAACATGTCCTGCAGCGTACGCACCATCGAGAAGTGGCTGTACTCGTCGCTGTCGATGACATTCGGGTTCGCCTGATTGGTTGCGACACCGAAAATCGAATTACCGTGCCCGTGATTCCCCGCGTTGTACAAAACCGTCGCAGTCGGCGTGAACTTGCCGTTCGCGAACGTGAGCGGTGCCTGGTTGACGTTAGACGTCACCGGGTTCCAGCCGCAGCACGATGTCGAACTCCCTTCCCCTTCGTCGAACATCACGACAATAGCCATCTTGCGTTGCTTGTTGGCCCACAGCGGCGATGCCTCGATCTTCGTGACCACCTGACGCACGTAATCGTCACCGCGCTGAACGATCTGCAAGCTGCCGCTGGCGCACGAAGGATCAGTGCCGGCACCGTGCATGTCGTCGCAACGATCGGGGATGATGAAATTCAGACTGCCCACATCGCCGGATGCGAGGTCGGTGCTGAACTGGTCGCTGTTAAAGCCGGCCGGGATCGGGTAGGCCGTCGACTTCGCCCAGTCGGCAGCGGTGTATTGCGTGCCGAAGATCGTGCGTGTGTCGGCGTTGAACTCAGGCAGGTTGCGGGTCGCCTGAGAAACCAGGCCTGGGTGATGTTCCGTTTTAAAGAGCCCGTCTGGTACCGCAAAAGCGGTTCCGTTGCCACCCGGGCCCGTGTAAATGTCCGACACGGCGGCGTCTGCGATGCCATCCGCGCGCGGGTCCTGACCTGGGTTGATCGATTCGTTATAGGTGCGCCACGTCATGCCCGCTTGCGACAGCAAGTTAAAAATGGTGGGCTGCTGGAGAATGTTGTGGGAAGCATTGGCGCCCACTGCACACGATGCGCTGCCAAAGTCCGGCAGGTGGTGGCCATCTTGCGGCGGCAACGCGCCAGTCGCAACGAGCGGTTGGCCATCCGAAGCTTTACCGCCGGCGAATGGGCTATCCGTGGGTGTCGGCGAACCGCAGCCCCACCAGCTATCGTCCGCGATACCCCAGTCGTCCCCGCTGCTGAGCGCCACATAGTTCGGCTCGCTCGGATTGCCCGTCGAGTAATAGGTCGTGAACTGATTGTTGGCGGTCAGGAACTGGTTGATGAACGGTGCACTCGATGAGCCGAGAATCCCCGGCGTATTCGGAACCGGAGCCACGCTGTGGTTCTCGAGCATGATGATGAAGACGTTGTCGTAGCGCGGAATGCCTTCGACGCTGAACGCCGCCTGTTGTGCCTGCGCGAACGTGATGGGCGTCTGTGCCTTCGCCGGCGTCACGACAGTCGCGGCGCTCACGGCGGAATTACCGACCAGCGCCGGGTCGCCACCTGCCACTGCGAGGTTGTCGGGGAACATGTCGCCGCGGTCGAGCTTGGTGGTCGCGTAGGTGTAGCGGTTCGCAAGCTGGTTGTCTTCGTAGAGTACGGCCTGCTGCTCTGCACCTGCGAGCTTGTTCACATCGCCGAGCACGTCCGCAGCCGGCACCGACACCGACGAAGCGCCCAGGGTCGGCGTGCTCAGGCGCGCGGCCAGGTTCGCCTTTTCGGTGGCGTAGGTCGTGCCGTTAGCTTCGACGAGACGCTGCACCTCGCTCGACATCGGGCTGATCACGACGGTCGTTGCGCCCTGGTCGGAGATCTGCGCGGCCGAGGCGCGCAGAATCAGATGGCTCGCGGGGGCCGCGCTAATCGCCGTGTTGATGGCCTTGGTGCTCACGTCGGCGATCAACTGGCCGGTCGCCGTGGATTGCAGCGTGAAGTGGCCTTTGCTGTCGGTCGTCGTGCTGGCTTCCGAACCGTCGCACTTGCCGTCGCCGTTTGCGTCGATGCAGACGGTCGCGCCGGCGTAGTAGCCTGCCTGAAGGATCGGGTCCCCCGTCGCGCTGCCGGGCACAAAGCCAGCGGTAGCGACGACCCCAGTAAATGTCTGTGCGGCGCTTGCGGCAGGGCTGGTCGATGACGCTGACGGATTGTTCGAATTGCCTCCACACGCAGTCAGCACACAGGCCGCTGCGATCGACGTGAGAAGCGGCGTACGTTTTGTTGAATTAACCGGCATTGGTTTGAAGAATCCCTGTTGATTGCGCGAGTTCCCGTCTCGTGCACTTGCAAAGACAAATCCGGATTCGCGCGCAGCGTCTTTATTTCAACAATGTGTAGTGGGGCCGGCGAGGTAGTCCGAAGTGCAACTGCTATGGCCACGACCAAGGCAGCGCACGCATTGGATCATTACAGAATGACCGCGCGGGGGCACTATCCCGACCAATGGCTTGCAGCGGAGATTAAATCTGTAATCTGCCGTGACAGATGCATCACGAGCCTGGCCGTGACGATGGCGTGACGAGCTACGCTTACCCCAGCAAGCGGAGCGCCGTCGGCAGCGTTTCACCAAATACGCGCGAACTGTCCGCTTCGTCGAGGCTCACCACCTCGCGCACCATCCGCACCCACGATGCGGCGCCGCTCTGCGTAGCCAGGCGACGCGCCACCGCTTCGCGCGCATCGTCCGGCAGGTCCCGCGAACGGTCGCCGGTCAGGCGCGCGATCTGCGCCGCCGCGAACGCCGCGGTATCGACGCGCTTCCAGTCGAGTGCCAGCGCCGCATCGAGCCACGGCAACGCGGCCTCTGGCGGCACAACAGTATGCGCACTTCCATAAAACGGCAGACGCGCGCCGATCCGCCCGATCGCCCACCAGATCTGCGGCACTTCCGCTATCTTCTGCGGCCGCGCGTTGAGCCGCGTCATCAGTTGTTCAACCAGCGCGATCTTGTCTTTCACCGGAATCCGTTCGAGCGATGCCTGCACGCGCATCATGTCCGCGTGGCCGACCTTCGACGGATCGAACGGCAGCTTCTGTTTGCGGATGTTCGCGTCCTGCAGCATCTCCATCGCATCGAGCAGATCCTGTTGCTCGCTTTCGCCAAGGCCGCCTGCCGCGCGCCGCCACAGCGTCCACCACTCCGACCACACCTGGCTGTCGTGGATGTACTGGATTCCGTCGTCGAACAGCGTCCACAGTTGCGCGACACGCCATTCGTCAAGCGGATGACCAAAGCCGGGCCGCACGCAATAGCCCGCCAGATTGAGCCACAGCCGTTCGTGATCGGCCGACCGGCGGCGGCGTTTCGCGCGCGCCCACAGCGCGTCGAATAGCTCGCGCAGCACCGGTGCGCTCCATTGCTCGCGCGGACCGAGCGCCTGTTCGAGTTGCGCGCGTAAGCGCTTGATGTCGGTGCGCGCGACGCCGGCCACGCGCGCGCCGAACGCGTGTTCGATGGCTTCGAACGCGTCGCCCATACCCCGCGGACGCGCGGTTTCGCCGGACGCGTGTGAAGCGACTGCGCCATCGGATACACGCCGCAGCTCGAACGGCAATTGCCAGCGTTGCGAAGGATCGTCGGCGGCGATGCACATCACGTCGAGCGTGCCGACTTCGCTCATCGACGTGACGAGCCGCACGCGCGTCTCGCTACGTTGGTGCTGGGGTTGAACCGCTCTCGCGCCGTGCGCTTGCAGGACGGTCGCGACCGGCGGCAGGCGCACGAAGTCGCCGCGCTCGAGCGATGTCAGTTCGCCCGCGCGATACGGCGTATCGGCGTTGGTCGCGAGCAAGGTGAAACGCACCGGTTCACCAAGGCGCAGTTCGAACGCGCGGTCGTCGAGGGAAATGGCGTGACCTTCTTCGGTGCCGCGCGGCAACAGACAAATCGCCTGCGCGTCGTCGAGCAGCAGGAAATAGCTACGCGGTGAACCCCCGCCGACACGCGGCGCGTGTCCCGAGCGTGCGAGCGCATACGCAACCGCACCACGCGCGACGGCGATATCCGGGTTGGCATTGTTGAGCACGGTAAGCGGCGCGCCGCGCCAGGCACCGAGCGTATCGGCAAGGCGTTGCGCGAGCTTGCTGGCGCGAAACACGCCGCCGTTCAGCAGTAACGTGTCGGGCACGGGCAACACGTCGTCGTCGCCATTGGCATCGGACGCGTGATAACCCAACGCCTCGCGCGAGGGCGCCGCATGACGGGCGAGAAACGCCGCGATATGACGCGTAACGGCCGGATCGCTTGCATACGGCAGGCCGAATTCGATCAGTGCCGCGCGCGAACGGTGCGGTCGCGCGTCCGGCTCCGTTCGCGGGAAAAAACCATCGAGGACGACCCGCTCGACTTCATCGCGCGTCAGATGCGCGGTGCGCGCGCCGCCGATCAGCCGCGAGCCCGCGCCGAGCAGCGTGATCGCGACGGACTCGGGCGCGTCCTCGGCAAGCAATTGTTCCTTTGCGACGCGGCAGCGCTCGACCAGTTGGGACAGATCGGCCGCAGTGAGTCTCGCCGCAGTCGGCTCACCCGATGCGCCTTGTACGAGACGGGTCTCGACCAGCCGCGCGAGCGCGAGATCCATGTTGTCGCCGCCGAGCATCAGATGATTGCCGACGCCGATGCGCGTCATCTGCGGCTCGCCCGAGGCGTCGAGCGCCACTTTGATCAACGTCAGGTCGGTGGTTCCGCCGCCGACGTCGCAGATCAGCACGAGTCGCGAATGGACCAGCGACTGCGCGAGCGTGTCGCGATGCCGGTATAGCCAGTCGTAGAACGCGGCCTGTGGTTCTTCGACCAGCCGCAGTGCCGGCAACTGCGCGCGCTTCGTCGCTTCGAGCGTCAGCGCTCTCGCCCCTTCGTCGAACGACGCGGGCACGGTGAGCACGACGTCCTGTGCCTCCAGCGGCGCATCCGGAAAACGCGCGTTCCACGCCGCCCGCACGTGCGCGAGATAGCTCGCGCTGGCGTCGACCGGCGACACTTTCGCGACGTCGTCGGTCGCGCCCCACGGCAGGATCGGCGCAAGCTGATCGACGGATCCGTGCGACAGCCAGCTTTTCGCACTTGCGACAAGACGCCCCGGCACCTTCGCGCCGAGCGCACGTGCCAATCGCCCGATGACGACGCCGTTCGCCGGCGACGCATCTTGTGGCCATGGCAAACGCAGATCCGCTGCGTTCAGTTCGCCCTCAGCGGCGTGATAGCGAGCGGACGGCAGCAGCGCTTGTGTCTGCACCTGCCCCAGCGCGACCAGCTGCTCGATCTCGAAGAGCCGGATGTCGCCAGCGCCTGCGTCCGATGAGCCCGACGCATCCGGCGCGCGGTATGCGACGACCGTGTTGCTGGTACCGAGGTCGATGCCGACCGTGTAGCGCTTCATCGACGGCGCACTTAGTGTTCGGCCGACGTGCCGCGCACGTCGAACTGCACTTTCCACCGCTCATTAGTGCCACGCGGAATCGCTTCGAGTTCGAGCGTGCCCGTCTCCGTCACGCGTGCGTGCAGCTTCACCGGCACGACTTCGCCGACCGCACGGCCATCGGCGGGCAGCGTCGCCTGGATTTCTTCGAGTTCCTGCATTTCGTCGGGCGACCAGTAATCGAGCATCACGCCGACCTGATCCTGCCGCCGTACCGACGACCCAAAGAAACGGAAATGCACCGGCTCGCCGACCACGAGGCCAAATTCCTGCTCCGGCAGCGGCGCATCGGTGCCCTCTTCCATGCCGAACGGCGCGACGCATAGCGCGGAGATCGGCGGCTCCATGCCGGGCACGGCCGGCATCGCCGATTCGACCGCGACGTAGTACGCGCGCGCCGTGCCGCCGCGAATCCGCACGCCACGCCCGCGCTTGACGAAGCCGTAGTAGGCCGCGCCGCTCGCCACCGCCAGATCGAGATCCACCCCTTCGATCAGACGCGCGGGCGAGCCGCCGTCGGCGGCAAGCCAGCCGTTCAGCGAACTCATCACGCGATCGACCAGCAGCGGCGACTTGAACACGCCGCCGTTGAACAGCACCGCAGTTGGATGCACGAAGCTCGCGCTGGTACCGGTTGCGGACG
>Ga0105248_10004927_pt1 | contig 14747 bp, 18 predicted proteins | sample KBSS34metaG_FD_81524 | JGI IMG/M metagenome (GOLD analysis project Ga0105248, IMG submission 81524) | Switchgrass rhizosphere microbial communities from Kellogg Biological Station, Michigan, USA - KBS S3-4 metaG | ecosystem: Host-associated > Plants > Roots > Rhizosphere > Soil | place...
CACGGAGGTCGACGGCTCGAAGACATTGTAGTACATGATGAAGTCGATCGAGATTGCGGCGTTGTCCTTCGTGATCGAATCCTGGCGCGGGATCTCGAGGTAGAACTCACGCAGGTCGACGATCGTCCCCTTGTCGACGAAGGGGATCAGCAGCACGAGCCCCGGACCCTTCGTCTCTAGCAGACGCCCCAGCCGGAAGACCACGATCCGCTGGTACTCGGGGATGATCCGGATCGCCTTGACCAAGACGAGGATCACGAAGATGACGGCCAGCCCCACGATGATGAGCGCGATGCTCATGCAGGGTTTCCTCCTTCCGAGACCGGCGCTCGCTGGCCGGCCGATGTGTGCTCGTCGGTGAGCGCCTCGACGGTGAGCACGAGCCCGTCGATGGACAACACGTGGACCGGGGTGCCCTCGCGGATCCGCGCGCCCGCGGTCACCGCCTGCCACTCCTCGGCCGAGACCCGGACCAGGCCGCCCTTCGGGCCGATCGACTTCAGGGCGACGCCGTCGGCACCGACGATCGGGCGCAGCTGCGCCGGCGGGACATGTCGGATCGCGAGCGCCTTGACGACGACCAGGCCGAAGAACAGCGCGGCGAAGATCGCGACGCCGATCAGCACCGCGGGGGAGACCTCGACGCCGCCCGCGCGGTCGTAGAGGAACCACCCGCCGAGCAGCAGGGCGACGATCGCGGTGATGCCCCACACGCCGAAGCCCGGCGCCTTCAACTCCACGATGAACGCGACCACCGATAACACCAGGAGCGCGATGCCGATGATCCGGACCGGCAGCACGCCGAACGACACGAACGCGAGGATCAACAGGATCGTCCCGATCGTGCCGGAGAAGATGTGGCCGGGCACGATCAGCTCGAGGATCACGAGCCCGAGCCCGAGCCAGAAGAAGATGAACGCCAAATTCGGGTCGAGCAGCGTGTGCAGGAACCCGAAGAAGCCCCCGAGCGGTTCCTCCTCGATCGCCGCGCCCGCGGTCTGCATCTTGACCTCGGTGCCGTTCGCGAGGCGCACGGTCTGTCCGTCGAGCTGCGCGAGCAGATCGTCCTGGCTCGACGCGAGGTATTCGATCACGCCCTGGTCGTAGGCCTCTTGGGCGGTGATGCTCGTCGCGCTCGTGACGAAGCTCTCGGCAACGGCTGCGTTGCGGCCGTAGGTCTGGGCGAGTTTGCGCATGCTCGCCGCCGCGTCGTTCGTGACCTTATCGGCGAGGTCGCCGCCGGACAGGCCGATCGGCGTCGAGGCGCCCACGTTGGTGCCGGGCGCCATCGCGGCGACCGGACTGGACATCAGCACGAACGCCCCGGCCGAGGCCGCTCGCGCACCGCTGGGCGCGACGTACCCGATCACCGGCACCGCGCTGCCGAGGATGGCCTCGTCGATCTCGTCCATCGACGAGCCCAGGCCGCCCGGGGTGTCGATGGTGATCAGGACGGCCGCATCGTGATCGTCGTTCGCCCGCTGGATCACCGACGTGATGTGATCGGCGATGATCGGGTCGACGACCCCGGTGAGGTCGACGGAGGCGATGACGGGCTGACCGGTCTGTGCGCGGGCCTGGCCCGCGAGACCGGTCAGCATCATCGCAGCCGCCATCGCGGCCGTCGCCCCCACTCTCCACTTGCGCTGCATCCCGTTCGCCTCCTGCCTGCTGGTTCGCCGACGCACCGGGCAGGGTTCGCGCCACGTCACGGTTCGGTTGCGAGCCTACGCTGTTGGTGTTGCGGGGCGGAAGGCGGCCATCCGACGGTGGCCATCGCGACGAACGCATGCGACCATCGCAGTACGGCTCCGGCAAGCCTGCCCGGATCCCGGCTGCGTATCACCGGAAGGACCCTGAGTGCAGGGACGTGACGACGGACCGCTCCTCCCGAGGGAGGAAGCACAACTCATGGAAGGCCTGCTCGCCGGTGACGATGCTGCGATCCGTGCGCTCTATGCGCGGTTCTCTCGACCCGTCTACACGATGGGGCTTCGGCTGCTGGGTTCCCGCGAGGCGGCCGAAGAGCTCACCCAGGACGTCTTCGTGACCGCGTGGCGCAAGGCCGCGCGGTTCGACCCGCACCGCGGGCGGCTGTCCACCTGGCTCATGACGATCGCCCATAACCAGGCGATCGACCGTCTCCGGCGTGAGACGGGCGTCACCCGTCCCAAGCTCGTCCTGGTCGACGAGATGCCCGAGTCGCCGCAGTCGGTCGACGAGGATCTCCTGCTCGAACGGGATGCCGCCCTCCGCGCGATCGCTTCGTTGTCCGACGCCGAACGCCGCCTGGTCCTGCGTACGTATTTCCGAGGTATGACGGCGCGCGAGATCTCCGAGGACGACGGCATCCCGTTGGGCACGGTGAAGACGCGGCTTCGGTCCGCGCTCATCAAGGTCCGGCTCGCGAACCAGCAGAAGGAGCTGTCGTGAACTGCGCGACGGTGCGTGACGTGCTCCCGGAGTTCGCCTTGGGCGTCGCGCCGGGCGACGACGCCAACGCGGTCGAGCTCCACGTCGAGACGTGCGCGGCGTGCCGCAAGGAGGCGGTCGACCTGCAGCGCGCGGCCGTCACGTTCGGGTACGCGCTCGCCGGGAACGAGACGCCGCCCGAGACGCTCGAGCAGACCGTGGTCGATGCCGTGCAGGACGTCGCCCGTCCGGCCAAGCACCCGCATCTGCGTGGACGCCGAACCGGCATCGCGCTGCTCGTCGCGGCCGTCCTCGTCGCGAGCGTCGGGATCGGGTCGGTGTTCGCAGGTCGTGAAGAGCGACTCCGCCTGCAGGCGGAGCGGACGGCGCTTGCCGAGCAGAGCGCGGTCACGAATCTGGGCGGGGTCGTCCAGTCGGTCGGCGGCCGGAACACGAAGGTGTTGAGCGGCGTGCTCACCGCGCGATCGGGTCCCGGGACCGGGTCGGCGGTGACCATCCTCACCAAGGAAGCCGAGGACCAGATGATCGTCGTCGTCAACGGTCTCGCCGACCGGACGTTGCCGTTGGCCGTGTCGATCTCCGACACCAAGGGGCACGCGATCGGGGTCGGCGCGATCCACACGCTGGACACGGCCGGCGGCGCCACCCGGGCGTGGGAGCTGCAGTCCTCGCTCACGGGATTCGTCGATGTGACGGTGCGAGACGCCGATGGGCACACCGTCTTGCGGGGCACCCTCCAGGCACAGACCGCGGTCGAGTCGCCCTCGCCGTAGCGCCGGCTGCGTATCCTGCCCCGGTGCGTATCGGGCTCGCCGTGCCGCAGTACGGGTTCTCGCTGCCGTCCGGAACCATCCGGGCGGCGGACGCGATCGAGTGGGCGGGCCGGGCCGAGTCCGTGGGGTTCGACAGCGTCTGGCTCTCCGACCACTTCTTCTACTCCTTCGCTCGGTACGGAGCCGGCGACGAACCCATCGCGGCGCTCGAGCCCGAGACGACGCTCGCGGCGATCGCGGCGACCACCTCCCGGGTCCGCCTGGGGATCCTCGTCGAGTGCGCGGCGTTCCGGCACCCCGCGCTCGTCGCGAAGGCCGCGTCGACCACCGATCAGCTCTCCGGGGGCAGGGTCGAGGTCGGCCTGGGTGCCGGCTGGTTCGAGCAGGAGTTCGAGGCGTTCGGGTACCGGTTCGGTTCGGTCGGGGAGCGGTTCGACGCGCTCGAAGACGCCCTGGCGATCACGTCGGGTCTGTTCGGCGGGGAGGATCCGCTGACGCACGACGGGCGGGTCTGGTCGCTGCAGGACGGGCGGCTCACCCCCCCGCCGGTGCAGACGCCGATCCCGATCTGGGTGGGGGGCAAGGGTGGCCCGCGACTCCTCGCGGCCGCCGCTCGATGGGCCGCAGGGTGGAACACCGTTTGGCGCATGGCGCCCAACCCGTATGCCGGCGCCGTCGCCGATGTCCGCGACGCGTGCGATGCCGCGGGGCGTGCCCACGCGAGTTTCCGCCTCTCGGTCGGCCTCTACGGGACGATCGGCCGGACGGAGCAGGACGCCGAGGCCGCGTTCGAGCGGGCGCGTGCGTCGTTCCCTGCAGACGCGATGCGCGACGAGACCTGGGGGTCGTGGCGGGCCGACACGCTGAGCGGCTCGGTCGACCAGGTCCGCGAACGCGCCGATACGTTCGGGGCGCTCGGCGTGACCGATCTCGTCGTGTCGCCGTGGGCGTTGCCGTTCACGATCGCCGAACCCGAGCAGGTGGAGCTGTTCGCCGAGGCGCTCGTCTCGCGATGAGCCCGGAGGAGGCGGTGCTCGAGGTGCTTCGCGGCGCCGACGAGCCCGTGCACTGGACCGTGATCCTCGATCGTGCGCTGAAGGCCGGTTCGATCGATCCGTTCGAGACGCCGGACGTGCGGGGCGCCGTCTCGGCGGCGCTGCGTACGCTCGTCGCCGACGGCCGCGCGGTCAAGACGGCGACCGGTGTGTACGCGCTCGCCGGCTAGGGCCGGTACTCGATCGCGGAGAAGCGCTCCAGCTTCTCGAACCGGTGGTCCGACTTCACCGACCGGATCGTGCCCGACCGCGACCGCATCACCGTCGAGTAGGTGGTGGCGCCGTCGGGCCAGTAGGTCACGCCTTCGAGGAGGTACCCGTCGGTCACGCCCGTCGCGGCGAAGAACACGTCGTCGCCGGCGACCAGATCGTCGGTGTGCAAGACGCGGTCGAGGTCGTATCCCTCGTCCCGGAGCGCCCGCTGCTCCTCGTCGTCGCGGGGGTAGAGCTTCCCCTGGATCGAGCCGCCGAGGCATTTCAGCGCGGCGGCGGCGATGACGCCCTCGGGGGTGCCGCCGATGCCGAGGAGCAGATCAACCTCGGTTCGCGGTGTGGCCGCGACGATCGCGCCCGCGACGTCTCCATCGGAGATCAGGAACACGCGGGCGCCTGCCTCGCGGATCTCGGCGATCAGGTCGTCGTGGCGCGGGCGCGCGAGCACCGTCACCGTGATCTCCTCGGGGCGCTTGCCCTTCGCCTTCGCGACCTGCCGGATGTTCTCGGCGACCGGCGCGTCGATGTCGATCACCTCGGCGGCCTCGGGGCCGGTGGCGATCTTGTGCATGTACATGGCCGAGCCCGGGAAGAACATCGCGCCGCGAGGGGCGAGCGCGATCACCGAGAGCGCGTTGGGCTGACCCACGCTCGTGAGCGTCGTGCCGTCGACGGGGTCGACGGCCACGTCGGTCTGCGGACCGCTGCCGGATCCGACCTGCTCGCCGTTGAACAGCATCGGCGCATCGTCCTTCTCGCCTTCGCCGATCACGACGACGCCGTCCATCGACACCGAGTCGATCATCAGCCGCATCGCGTCGACGGCCGCGCCGTCGGCGGCGTTCTTGTCACCACGCCCGACCCAGCGGCCGGCGGCGAGCGCCGCGGCCTCGGTGACGCGGACGAGCTCCATCGCCAGGTTGCGGTCCGGTCGCTCTTGGGTTCGCTCGTTCATCGCAGCACCTCCAGGATCTCTCGGGCGTCGGCGCCGTCGAACAGCACGCGGTGGATCGCGGCATGGTACGGCAGGTTCAGGTTCAGCTCATCGGCCAAACGGGCGACCTCGCGCGTCGAGTCGACGCCTTCGACCGTCAACCCTCGCGCCTCGAGGTCGCGCAGGGTGCCGGCCGGCGCCTCGCCCGCGCCCACCAGCTCGCCGTAGAGGCGATTGCGCCCGCCGAGCGACGTGACGAGCTGGTCGCCGATCCCGGCGAGCCCGAACGCCGTCTCGGCGCGCCCGCCGCTCGCGCTCACGAGCTCGACGATCTCGTGCGCGGCCTTCGTGAACAGCGCTGCCTTCGCGTTCTTGAAGTCCTCGCCGGTGGGCTTGCCGAGCCCGTCGAGCATCCCGAGTCCGATCGCCGCGACGTTCTTCATCATCGCGCAGAGCTCGACGCCGATCACGTCGTCGGTGTAGGTGAGCTGGTAGGCCTCGGCGTCGAAGGGGCTTCCTGCCCGGCGCGCCGTCTCGAGCGAGGCAGCCGCCCAGACGCCGGCGGTGGGGAGGCCCTGGGCGAGCTCCGACGCGAGGCATGGACCGCCGATGCTCACGATCGGCGTCTCGGTGAGCTCCTCGCCGTAGACCTGCGACATCCGCAGGCCCGTCCCCGGCTCCAGGCCCTTCGCGACGCTGACGGCCACCTCCACTCCGTCGAGGTACCGGGACAGCTCCCGCGCCAGGGACCGCGCGCCGTGGGAGTTCGCGCCGAGGACCGCGATCTCGGCCCCCGCCGACGCGTCGGCGAGCTCGCCGGGCCCGAACAGCCGGACCTCGGCCGGCAGGTGCTCCGGGAGCGACGGGTGCTTGCCGTCGGCGCGCAGCCGCTCGAGGGCGCGTTCGTCGTGGGTGGAGCCCCACAGGGTGACGTCGTGGCCCCGGCGGGCGGCGTGCATGGCGACCGCCGTGCCCATCGCGCCCGCCCCGAACACCGCGGTCCTGGTCACGGCCGCACGATAATCGGGCGATGCAACGCCGGCACATCGTCTTGCTCGCGGTCTCGGTCACCGCCGTGTCCACATCGGCCGTTCTGATCCGAGCTGCGGACGATCTCGGCGTGCCCGCGCTGGCGATCGCGTTCTACCGATGCGCCCTCGCGAGCGTGGTGCTGCTGCCGCTGCTGTGGGTCGGTCACCGCGACGAGCTCCGCGCACTCTCGCCCCCCTCGCGATGGCTCCTGCTCGGCTCGGGGTTGGCGCTGGGATGCCATTTCGCCGCCTGGGTGTCGTCGTTGTCCTACACGTCGATCGCGGCGAGCTCGGTGCTCGTCCAGACGATGCCGATCTGGGTCGCGCTCGCGGGCCCGCTGATCGGCGAGCACACCAGCCGCCGTGGCTGGGCCGGGATCATGATCGCGCTGCTCGGGACCGCCGCGATCGCCGGCGCGTCGTCCGGGGGCTCCTTCACGAACCCGGTGTTGGGCGACGCGCTCGCGATCGCCGGTGCGATCTTCGCGGCGATCTACGTCTTGATCGGACGGAAGGTCCGTCAGGAGCTGTCGCTCGTCGGCTACGCCGGCTCGGTGTACGCGATCGCCGCCGCGGCGCTGGGCGTGGCGATGCTCGTGGCGGGCACACCGTTCGTCGGGTTCCCGGCCGAGGCGTGGGTGCTGTTCGCGGCGATGACGGCCGGGCCGCAGTTCCTCGGGCACACCGTGTTCAACCACCTGCTCGGCGAGATGAAGGCCTCCGTGGTGTCCGTCGCCCTGCTCGCCGAACCGGTCGGCGCGACCCTCCTCGGGGTCCTGATCTATCAGGAACGGCCGGGCGCACAGGTGGTCGCCGGCGCGATCGTCGTGCTCGTCGGCGTGGCCGTCACGGTGCTCGCCGAGTCCAGCGAGCGCCCGGAGGTGCTCGCGAGCGGCGAGGGGTAGGGTGCGCGCACGATGCCCGACGAGCGCCCGGTCACCCTGGACGAGTGGGAGGCGGCGGCGCGCGGGGTGTTGCCGCCGGGGGTCTTCCACTACATCGCCGGGGGCGCGGGTGCCGAACGCACGCTCGCGGCCAACGACGCGGCGTTCGACCGCTGGACGATCTGGCCGTCGATGCTCCGTGGTTCCGGCGAACCGGATCCGTCGACGTCGGTGCTCGGGACGCCGTTCGCCTTCCCGGTCGGCATCGCGCCGTGGGCTTTCCAGTGGCAGGTGCACGCTGACGGCGAGTCGGGCACCGCGCGCGCAGCGGCCGCGCTCGGGGTGCCGATGTGTGTGTCGTCGACGGTCCTCGACGGGCTCGAGGACGTCGCGGCGAGTGGCGCGTCGCTGTGGTGGCAGCTGTACATCTGGCGAGATCGCGCGGCGACCGCCGACCTGCTCCAGCGTGCCGAGGCTTCCGGGTACCGAGCGCTCGTCTGGACGGTCGACGTGCCGGCGCTCGGCCGGCGCCACCGCGACACGCGGACCGGCTACGCCCTTCCCGTCGGACCCGCCGGGTCGCCGCAGGAGTTCGAGCCGAACCTCTCGTGGGACGACCTCGCCTGGATCCGCGCGCAGGCGCCGTCGCTGCCGGTGATCGTGAAGGGGATCGTGCGCGACGATGACGCCCGCGCGGCGATCGAGCACGGCGCCGACGCGATCGTCGTCTCCAACCACGGCGGCCGCCAGCTGGACCGTGCGCCGGCCACTCTCGATGCGCTGCCCGGCGTGGTCGACGCGGCGGCCGGACGCGTGCCGGTGCTGGTCGACGGCGGGATCCGAGACGGGGCCGATGTCGTGATCGCGCTCGCGCTGGGCGCCGCCGCGGTGCTGGTGGGACGCCCGTCCGCGTGGGGCCTCGCCTTCGGTGGGCAGGCCGGGGTCGAGGCGGTGCTGGGGTTCCTGCGCGATGGGTTCGTCAGCGCGATGGCGAACGCCGGATGCCGAGCGGTCGGCGACATCGCGCGTGATCTCGTCCGGCCAGCGTGACGCCGGCTCCGGTCGTCTGCGACGCTGCTGGCCATGCCAGGCATCGACATGCACACGCACTCCGTCCGCTCGGACGGAACCAACACGGTCACCGAGAACGTCGCCCTCGCGGTCGAACGCGGGCTCGCCGGCATCGCCATCACCGACCACGACACGACGGCGGGCCTGGAGGAGGCCGTAGGGGCGGCAGCGGGCACGGATCTGCGGATCGTGCCCGGCATCGAGTTCTCGGCCGAGCATGACGGCGCGTCATTGCACGTGCTGGCGTACTGGATCGACCCGGCCGAACCGGACCTCGTCTCGGAGCTTCGCCGCCTCACCGACACACGGTTCCGGCGTGGCGAGCTGATGGTCGAGAAACTCCGGGCGCTCGGCTACGACATCTCGTTCGACCGCGTCCACGCCATCGCCGGGGACGAGCTGGTGGCGCGGCCGCACATCGCGCAGGCGATGGTCGAGGCAGGGGTGGTTCCGACCGAGAAGGAGGCGTTCGATCGGTTCATCTCCGACGGAGGACCGGCGTACGTGCCGAAGCACGCGCTTGCGCCGATCGATGCGCTCGCGCTGATCCGGGGAGCCGGAGGGGTGTGCGTGCTGGCCCACCCCGCGATGTGGAAAGGCAACGACGCGGTCCCCGACGAGCTGATCGAGGAGATGGCGGCCGGCGGGATGGGCGGTCTCGAGGTCGACCATCCCGATCACACCCCCGAGCAGCGGGCGCACTATCGCGCGCTCACAGAACGCCTCGACCTCGTGCCGACGGGCGCGTCCGACTGCCACGGGGCGCGCTACGACTATCGCCTCGGTGCCGAGACGACCCCGGTCGAGCTCGTCGACGCGCTCCACGCTCGAGCCCCGCACTGATGCACCGCGTCGCGGTCGCCGATCCGAAGGATCCGCGGCTGTCACCGTTCCTCGATCTCCGTGACACACGGATGCGCGCGGCGCGTGAGCCTGCGGAGGGGTTCTTCCTCGCGGAAGGGGTCCGGACGATCCGCCGGGCGCTCGCGGCGGGATACGAGCCTCGAGCGGTGCTCGCGACGGACCGGATGCTCGGCGAGCTCGACGACCTCGACGTGACCGCGTACGTCGTCTCGGACGAGGTCCTCCAGGCAACGACCGGGTTCCCCGTGCATCGAGGCGCGCTCGCGAGCTTCGCGCGGCGTCCGGTGCCCGATGCGCCGGCCGTCCTCGCCGGCGCCGACCGCGTGGTCGTGCTCGAGGACCTCGCCGACACGACGAACGTCGGCGCGGTCTTCCGCGCCGCCGCGGCCCTCGGCTGGCAGGCCGTCGTGCTGTCGGCGCGCTGCGGCGACCCGCTGTACCGCCGGTCCGTCCGCACCTCGATGGGCGCTGTGTTCTCGCTGCCGTGGACGCGGGTGTCGCACCGCTCCGGGATCGAGGTGCTCCACGATGCCGGGTTCACCGTCGTCGCCTTGACCCCATCGGGCACGAGCGACATCGGGTCGATCGCGGTGCCGTCTCGCCGCGCGCTGCTGGTCGGGAGCGAAGGCCCGGGGGTCTCGCGCCCGTGGCTCGAGGCCGCCGACCTCCGCGTCCGGATCCCGATGCACGCCGGGATCGACTCGCTGAACGTCGCGACCGCGGCGGCGATCGCCCTGTACGCGCTCGCGTGAGTCGCAGAGGTCGGCCGCTACTATCCCCGCGTGCCCGGGGCGATCGATCATGTCTTCCTCGACATCGGCGGGGTGCTCTACGACGACCGGGTGTACGCCGAAGCCTGGCGTCGTGCGCTCCGGGAAGCAGGTGGAAGCTTCTCCGACGCTGCGTTCGAGGACGAGTACGCGGCGTGCCGCGCGTCGCAGGATCGTTCGTTCCGCGTGCACCTCGCCACGACGTTCCTCGGACCGGGCGCCGACGTTCGCGTATTGGAGACGATGGCCTCGCGCTACTGGCATTACCCGCCGTCGGCGCTCCACGTCGATGTGGTGCCGACGCTCATCGCCCTCCGCGACGGCGGCTACCGGCTCGGCGTGATCGCCAACCAGCCGTCCCAGGTGCGCGCCGCGATGGAGCGCGACGGTCTCGTCCCTTTCTTCGAGGTCTGGGGGGTCTCGGACGACCTGGGCCTGCACAAGCCGGACCCTGCGTTGTTCCGCCGGACGCTCGAGCTCGCAGGCGCGGCGGGCGAGCGGGCCGTGATGGTTGGGGACCGCCTCGACTACGACATGCGCCCGGCTCGGTCGGCCGGCATGCACACGGTCTGGCTCCTCCGTGGCGAGGCGCCCGACGACCCGACGCCGGCCCAGCTCGCGGAACCCGACGTGGCGATCGAGGAGCTACAGCAGCTGGCGGGCGTCCTCGACGAGCTCAGCTGAGCTGTCGCTGTTTCTGCAGCTCGCTCGCGGCTTTCAACGCGGTCTGGGAGCGCGCGATGTCGGGCATCTCATGGCCCCCCGCGAGCTCCTCCGCGGCCCACCGCGTGAGGTCGCGGATCGAGACGATGCCGACGACGCGATCCTTCTCGACCACCGGCAGGTGCCGGATGTTGAGCGAGACCATCTGATCGGCGGCCTCGGCGATGTCCGCCTTCGGCCCGATCGTCTCGAGGTGGCGGCGCGTCATGCCGTGCGCGACCTCGACGCTGTGGGGATCGCCACCCGCGGCGACGAGGTTCACGATGTCCCGTTCCGTCACGATGCCGGCGAGGGCGCCGTCGGACCCGAGGACCACGACCGACGAGATCCCGTTCGCGCGCATCTGCTTGGCCACGTCGGCGAACGTGTCGCCGGCTTCGGCGGTCTTGACGTCGCCTCGCATGATCTCGCCGACCAACATCGGGCACCTCCTCAGGGGTCGCTCCGTGGAACGGAAGGGTACCGCAGGCTCGCCGGCGGACGGTGCCGAGCGGACCGACCGGGTGGGATGATGCGCGCCACCGCCCGAAGGAGCAGAGCATGCCGATCGAACGCGCCGCCGACCATCCCACCTTCGAGCTCGGCGGGAACGCCATCACCTCGCTCGCGGCGCCGGCCCGGGGGTCCGACGAGACGGCGCTGTTCCGGATCGACCTTCCGGCGGGGGGCGCGCTCCCGGCGCACCACCACGACCACTTCGACGTGTTCACCGTGACGGCGGGGTCGGCGACGATGCACATCGGCGAGGACGAAGGTCCGGTCGTGGCCGGCGACGCCGTGGTCGTGCCGCCCGAGACCGTGCACTGGCTCTCGGCGGGGCCCGAGGGCGCCACGATCGTCGTCACGATGCTCGCGTACACGAAGCTCGTCCGCGCGGACGACGGAAGCGTGACCGTGCCGCCGTGGGTGGGCTAGCGGCGACCGCCGCGCTCAGCGCTCCGCCGGCTCGCGGCTGACGCGCTCGATCAGCTCGGCGCCGCGGCCGATCGCGGCGAGTTCGTCGTCGCTGAGGGCTGCGAGGCCGGCCGCGAGCGTCTGCACGCGTTGTGCGCGTCCCCGCGTGAGGATCCGTTTGCCGGCGGGCGTCGCCTCGACGAGGACGCCGCGCGCGTCGGCCGGGTCGCGGCGCCTGCGAACGAATCCGTCGTGCTCGAGGCCGTCCACGAGGCGGGTCATCGTCGGCGCGGCGACCCCTTCGGCGGCCGCGAGCGCCCCGATGGCGAGCGGGCCGGCGTAGACCACCACCGACAAGGCCGAGAGCCGGGGTGGGGACACCCCCAGCACGTCGTCCTCGAGCCGCAGGCGACGCAAGAGGTGCAGCGCGGCCGAGTGGAGCCGGTCGGCCACGGCCTGCACCTCTCGCGTTGGGGAAGTCCGCCTTGACGCGGTCATGCCGGTCGGTCTACCTTCTGGATCGATATTTGCTTAGCCTAAGCAAATACGGATGCTAGTGAGAGGATGACGCGATGGCAAGCACCTCGGACGATGTCTTCGCATTGATCGACGCGGGGGACACCGACGGCGTCCGCGCCTTGCTCGCGGAGCAGCCGTGGCTCGCGGCCGAGCGCGACGACGAGGGCGTGTCGCCGCTGCTTCGTGCGCGCTACCGGATGGACAAGGGCATGGTGGAAGCCGTCCGCGGACATGTCGACCGGCTGAACGTGTTCGAGTCAGCGACGTTCGGCGACCTCGACCGGTTGACCGAGCTGCTCGCCGGCGATCCGGAGCTGGTCGACGCGATGAGCGGCGACGGGTTCACCCCCCTGCACCTCGCGGCGTTCTTCGGGCAGGTCGACGCGGTGCGGCTGCTGCTCGCGCGCGGCGCCGTCGTCGATCGCAACGGGACCGGGTGGATGACGGGCACGCCGTTGCATGCGGCCGCCTCCGGGTCGCATGCGAGCGTGGTCCGGATGTTGCTCGCCGCAGGCGCGGATCCGAACAACCGACAGCGGCACGGCTACACGCCGCTGCACTCGGCGGCCGCCAATGGCGATCTCGAGGGGGTGGAGGTGCTACTCGATGCCGGCGCCGACCCCGCGGCGACCAACGACGACGGCGAGACGCCCCTCGTGCTCGCCGAGCGCGGGGACGACCTCGTGATCGTCGAGCGGTTGCGCGACGCCGTCGCGTGACCGCCGTCAGCTCGAGAAGCGGAACTCCTGCTGCACGGAGTCGCACGGGTTGCCGCGCCCGAAGTGGATCGATCCGTCCGTCACGTCGGCCACCGACCAGAACGCGGTCACGGTCTCGCGGTGCTCCGCTTCGTGGCGGCAGATCGAGTCCGGCGCGTTCTCATGGTCCTGGAGGAACCCGTGAAGCGTGTCCATCGTGATCGTCCCGCTTGGCGCGCTCGCCAGGAGCTGGGCGGCGCGGTTGTACCGGGTCGCGGACAGCTCGGCGTACTCGGGATCGCCTTCGTAGCCGAGCATCGACGCGCAGACGTAGTGGTTCGTGTGAACCAGATGCCCGTCATCGTTCGCACCCGTGACCTCGGCCGCGGTGGCCGACCCTTCGACGTTCGCGACCGCACCGGAGGCATCGACCAGGACGTTGTTGTAGGACGACGCGCGCGCCGGGTGCAGCGCGACATCGGTCATGCCCTGGAGCGTGCGCTCGCGCAGCATCGCGCGCACCTGGATCTCGCGTGGGATCCCGATGCGTTCGTCGTTGGGGCTCAGCTCGTTGCCGGTGAGGTTGAGGCCCGTGTCGTTCCAGCCGACGCTCATCCAGATCCCATTGCCGATCGACAGGATCGTCGGGTCGTCGCCGCAGGTGCGCTCGATCGCGACGAGTTCGTGTTGGTAGGCACGCGACATGTCGTTGTTGTGCGCGGTCAGCGTGTGCCCGTCCGCGGTGGCCGGCGCGACGGCGACCATGTCGCTGCAGCGGCCGTCGATCGCCGCGCCGATCTGGCCGGCGACGCGCGGCTCGTACCAGATCTCTTCGATGCTGCACGCCCAGAGCGCCCGGGGATCCACACCGACCGCCTCGGCGCAGGCGTCGAGCTCTTCGAACACCCACGGCATGATCGGCCGCGTCGCTTCGGCGTAGCGATCGCCGAGGGTGAGCTGCTCGTGCACCGAGCGGCCCGACGGGATCTGCCAGGTGGTGGGGTCGCATTCGCGCTCGATCGTGGAGGCGCATGCGTCGCCGATGGCGGCGCCGACCTCCGCGTAGGAGCCGCGCAGCGTGATCACGGGGATCGTGTGTTCGCTCATGTTCGGATGGTACGCCGCCCCGCGAGCAGCGTCGCGCGCCCTCAGACGCTGTCGGAGGTCCGCCGGCGGACCATCAACCAGCAGCGGATCCGGCGCCCCCCGCGCATGTCGGTGTCGAGCACTTCGTGGACCTTCTCGAAGCCGGCGTTCTCGTAGGCGCGCTGCGCGCGAAGGTTGGTCGTCTCGGTCGTGAGCGCGACGGACGACGCTCCGCGATCGCGCTCGAGGTGATCGCAGATCAGCGAGACGACCCGCGTGCCCACGCCGCGGCCGATCAGATCGGCCTCGCCGATGAACAGGTCGATGCCGAACGTGTTCTCGTCCGCGTCCACCTCGAGCACCGCCGCCTCCTCGGGCCACGCGAGCCAGCGGTAGAACTGGAGGTAGCCAACCGGCGTGTGGTCGAGCTCGATCACGCAGGCCGTGGTCGGATCGTCGGCTCGGGCGCGAGGCCCGTAGTGCGCGCGGACCGTGTCGAGATCCGGCGCGGGATCGTCGGGATCCCACCACTCGTGCACGTGCGGTTGCGAGCGCCACCGGACGATCAGCTCATAGTCGGCATCGTCGTCGCGCATCGTGCGGATGGTGAGGTCGCCATCGGTCGCGATCTGGGGCATCGCGACAGCGTGTCAGAGGTGGTCGCTACGGTCGAGCGATGGCGTCCGGGAGAGGTTGCGCGAGAGGTGACGACGGGTGAGCGCCGACGTGTGGATCGGGGTGATCCTCGCCGCGCTCGGCGGCGCCGTCATCGGGACCGCGACGGCCGTGCGACGGCGTA
>Ga0105248_10004930_pt1 | contig 14745 bp, 16 predicted proteins | sample KBSS34metaG_FD_81524 | JGI IMG/M metagenome (GOLD analysis project Ga0105248, IMG submission 81524) | Switchgrass rhizosphere microbial communities from Kellogg Biological Station, Michigan, USA - KBS S3-4 metaG | ecosystem: Host-associated > Plants > Roots > Rhizosphere > Soil | place...
CGTAGTGTCCATGCTCACCTCAGATGCATCGCGTCGCGCACGATCTCGATCGTCTCCCGTGCGACGGGCCGGACCTTGTCCGCACCGGCGGCCAGGACGTCGCGCGCGACGCCCGGGGTCGCCGCCAGCGTGGCGCGGCGCTCCCGGAACGGCGCGAACCCCTCGACGAGATGGTCCGCCAGGATCGTCTTGCAGTCCACGCAGCCGAGCTCCCCGGTCCGGCACGTCGCCTCGATCCGCTCCACGTCATCGGGCGAGAACTTCCGGTGCAGCGCGAAGATCGGACAGATCTCGGGGCGGCCCGGGTCGCCCTTGCGGAGCTTCTGCGGGTCGGTGATGAACGACCGGACGGTCGCCCGGACGGCGTCCTCGTCGTCGCGGACCCCGATCGTGTTGTCGAGCGACTTAGACATCTTGCGTCCGTCCGATCCCGGGATCAGCGGGGTGTCGGACAGCAGCGGTTGCGGCTCGATGAGCACGTCCCCGTACAGCCGGTTGAACCGGCGGACGATCTCGCGGGAGAGCTCGAGGTGCGCGACCTGGTCCTCCCCCACCGGGACGAGCTCACCGCGGACGATCGTGATGTCCACCACCTGCAGGACGGGATAGCCGAGCAGCCCGAAGTTCGACACATCGCGCTCGCTCATGTCGCGGAGCCGGTCCTTGTAGGACGGCACGCGCTCGAGCCACCCGAGCGGCGTGATCATCCCGAGCAGCAGCGCCATCTCGGCGACCTCGGGGATGTCCGACTGCCGGTAGATCACCGCTCGCTCCGGGTCCAGACCCGCCGCGAGCCAGTCGAGCACCAATCCTTCGACGAAGCCGGGCAGCTCATCGGTGCGGTCGTAGTGGGTCGTGAGCATGTGCCAATCGGCGACGAAGAAGTAACAGTCGTAGCCCGCATCGGCTTGCAGGGCAAGCATGTTCTCGACATTGCCCGCCCAATGGCCGACGTGCAGCGCGCCCGTCGGCCGGTAACCGGTCAGCACGCGCTTCGTGCGCGTCGCGAGGGCGGGTTCGGTCACGATGGCCGCGATGATAGCGCGGGGCCCCGGCCCGGCTTGGACGCGGTCGAGGCTAGTGCGGCGGCGCGCACGTCACGCCCGACGCCCCCTGGCACAAGACGTCGACCAGCGCGTAGACGATGCCGTTGATCACGCCCCCGAGCACGAACATCGCGAGGAGCACGAACAACGGGAGGTACTTGTCGGCGTCGCGGTACACACGCGCGGCATCGGGAGGCAGCGCCAGCCCAACCAGCCGGGCGCCGTCCAGCCCGGGGATCGGCAGCAGGTGGAAGATCGCCAGACAGAACTGGGTGAACTCGAAGATGACCAAGATCGTGATCACCGTGAACGCCCCGGGGCCGGAGACGAGCCGCAGCGACAGCCCCGCGATCACGCCGAGCACCGCGTTCGTGCACGGGCCGGCGAACCCGATCAGGAGTTGGTCACGCGTGGGCCGCCGGAGATACGCGGGATCGACGGGCGCTGGTTTCCCGTAGGCGGCCGGAGGCGGGTACAGGCCGCTGGCCGCCGCCCACAGCACGAGGATCAAGCCCGGGACGAGCGCCGAGCCGAACGGGTCGAACCAGGACCGCGGGTTCCACGTGAGCCGACCCCACAGGCGCGGCGTCGGGTCGTGGAGCCGGGTCGCGACGAACGCGCGCGCGTACTCGCGCGCGATCATCCCAACCAGCAACGACCCCGCGATGTAGGCCGCGCCCCTGATCGATATCGAGCTGATCGCCGCTAGCACGCGCTCCCGACCTCCATCCGTGACGTCCACCCGTAACGCCGGCCCTGACGCCGGCCGGCCGATGACCCCGTAGGCGGTCCGGGCAGGGGGCACGATACCGGTCGCCACCGGGCGACGCTCGGAAGACGAGCGGTCAGCCGAGGCCGATCTCAGCAGCGAAGCTGGCGCCGATCGCGAGCGGTGCCGTGACCCCCAGGAGGTCCAGGACCGTGGCGCCAAGATCCGCGAACGTCGTTCGCGTCCCGAGGTCGTACGGGCCTCGGGGGCACCCGGCCACGACGAGCGGCGTCCGCTCGCGCGAGTGATCGGTCGGCGGGGTGGTCGGGTCGCACCCGTGGTCTCCGGTGAGGATCAGCAGCCCGTCGCCGAGCGTGTCACGCAGCTCGGGCAGGCGTCGGTCGAGCGCCTCGATCGCGGCGGCGTACCCCTCGGCGTCGTTGCGGTGTCCGTACTTCGAGTCGAAGTCGACCAGGTTCGTGAAGACGAGGTCGTGCTCGCCGGCGCCGAGCGCCGCCACCGTCCGGTCGACGCCGTCCTCGTTCGACGAGGAATACTCCGCGGCGGTCAGGCCGCGGTGGTCGAAGATGTCCTGGATCTTGCCGATCCCGAGGACCGAGCGGCCGTCGGCGACGAGATGGTCCAGGACCGTCGGCCCCGGTGGCGCGACGCTGTAGTCGCGTCGCTCCGGTCGCCGGACGAACGCCCCCGGCGCCCCGTCGAACGGGCGCGCGATCACCCGGCCCACCTGATGCGGTCCGATCAGGAGACCCCGAGCGATCTCGCACCACGCATACAGTCGATCGAGCGGCACCACGGAGACGTGCGTCGCCACCTGGAGCACCGAGTCGCCGCTGGTGTAGACGATCGGGTCACCCGTCGCCAGGTGCTCCTCGCCGAGTTCCGCGATGATCTCCGTGCCCGAGGCCGGCACGTTGCCGAGGACCCCGTGCCCGATCGCCGCCGAGAACGGCTCGATGATCTCCGGCGGGAACCCGTGGGGATACAAGGGGAACGGCGTGTCGAGCAGGATGCCCATCATCTCCCAATGTCCCGTGGTGGTGTCCTTGCCGGCCGACACCTCGGTGGCGCGGCCGTGCGCGGTCCCGGGATCGGCCCGCGGGACGATCCCCTCGATGTCGGTCAACAGGCCGAGACCGAGCCCTTCGAGCGCCGGCGCCTCGAGGCCACCGACCGTCCGCGCCACGTGCGCCAGCGTGTCCGAACCGGTGTCGCCGTACCCGTCGGCGTCGGGCGCGTCACCGACACCCCACGAGTCGCAGACGAGCACACAGACGCGCGACACGAGACGCCGGGGCACGTCAGCCGACCAGTTTCTTGCAGTCGATGCACAGCGGCGCCCATGGGATCGCGTCCAGGCGCTCGTCGCCGATGGGCTTCCCGCATCGTTCGCATCGGCCGTAGGTCCCGTCGTCGAGCTTCACGATCGCATGCTCGACCTCGCGGAGGTTCGTGCGGAGCGACCGGGCCATGGTCATCACCCGCTCGCGTTCCTCGGTGCTGTGTGATCGATCCGCGAACCCCGTGTCCGCGTCGAACGCGACCTCATCGGCGTCCGGGTCCGCGCCGAGCTCGTCCATCTCGCGCCGGAGCGACCGCTGTTGATCGCGCAGCGCGGTACGGCGTCGGTCGGTCGCCGCCGCGTTCACGAGGCGCCCCCTCGCACGGCGGACCGGCGCGCCCGCGGATGCGCGGTGTAGTACGCGGCGCGGAGATGCTCGGTCGTCACGAGCGTATAGACCTGGGTCGTCGCCACGCTCGCGTGCCCGAGCAGCTCCTGCACGACCCGCACGTCGGCCCCGCCTTCGAGCAGATGGGTCGCGAACGAGTGCCGCAGGTCGTGCGGCGTCACCACGCGCGTGATCCCGGCACGCGTGCGATGGGCGTCGAGCAGTCGCGAGCACGACTGTCGCGTCAGCCTGCCTCCTCGGGTGTTCAAGAACAGCGCCGCGCGCGAGCGTCCGGTGGCGAGCGCAGGGCGGCCACGGGTGAGGTAGGCGGCGACGGCGTCTCGCGCCATCCGTCCGATCGGGACGAGCCGCTCCTTGCTCCCCTTGCCGAATACGCGGACGGCGGCGTCATCGAGGTCCAGGTCGTCGACGTCCAGCACGACGAGCTCGGAGATCCGCAGCCCGGCGCCGTAGAGGAGCTCGAGGATCGCCCGATCGCGCGTCGCGACCGGGGTCGCGTCGCCGGGCGCCTCGACGATGGACGTCACCTCCTCGACGGTCAGCGGATGCGGCAACGCTCGCGGCAGCCGCGGCCGCACGACGCCGGCCGTCGGGTCGTCGGTGACCAGTCCCTCTCGCAGCGCGAACCGGTGGAACGTGCGGACGGTGGACAGCATCCGGGACACGGTCGTCGCCCGGTACGGATCGCCGTCCGGTCCGTGCGTCGATGCCGACACCGAGGCGATGAAGGCGCGGATGGTCTTGGCTTCGACGGCGTCGAGGTCCCCGATCCGGCGCGCGGCGAGGAACCCGACGTAGCGCTGGAGATCTCGGCGGTACGCGGCGAGCGTGTTGTCGGCGAGCCCGCGCTCGACCGTGAGGTGCTCCAGATAGCGGCGTGCCACCGCCTCAGGGTCCGCCATGGCGCCAGCCTACGGCGGCGATGCTGCCACGTCCCGCAACGACGGCACCCCGGCCGCGAGGAGCAACGCGAGCGCCGACGTGGCGTTGCGCACCTTCCCCTCGCGGGCGGACGCGACGGCCCGGCGCAGCGGCAGCCGCACCACCTCGATCCCATCCTCCGGCTCCGCGTCGGGCTCCGGGTCGGTCCACGTCCAGAACAGGTGCATGTATTCATCGGTGAACCCCGGCGACAGGTATGTTCCCCCGAGGAACGCCGCGCCACGGCCGCGGTACCCGGTCTCCTCGAACAACTCGCGCTCGGCACAGGTGAGGGCATCCTCGCCGTCGATGTCGAGCAGTCCCGCCGGCACCTCGAGCAGGTCGTCGCGCACCGCCGGCCGGAACTGCCGCACGAGCACGACGTCGCCGTCGGGCGTCACGGGCACGACCGCGACCGCGTCGTACTTGTGGATCACCTCGTACTCGCCGATGCCCGGCCAGGTCTCGATCTCGACGCGGAGGTAGTCGCCGGCCCAGGCGACGCGCGAGGCCGCGGGCTCGGCCACGCGGCTCAGCTGGGGACGGCGGCGGTGCGCTCGGCGGTGCGCCTCGCACGGTGTTCGGCCGACGCGCCGACGAACGCACGGAACAACGGATGCGGCCGCGTCGGCCGCGACCGGAGCTCCGGATGGAACTGCCCGGCGATGAAGAACGGATGATCGGGCAGTTCGATGATCTCGGCGAGCCGGCCCTTCTGCGATGAACCGCTGATCACCATGCCGCCGGCCTGGAGCGCCTCGTGATAGGTCGGGTTGACCTCCCAGCGATGGCGATGGCGTTCCTCGACGACGTCGGCGCCGTAGGCCGCCGCGGCGCGGGTCCCGGGCTCGAGGTAGCAGGGCTGCGCGCCCAGACGCATGCTCGCACCGAGGTCGGTCACGTCTTTCTGCTCGGGCAGCAGGTCGATCACGGGATGCACGGTCGCAGGGTCGAACTCCGAGGAGTTGGCGCCCTCGAGGCCGCAGACGTTCCGTGCGAACTCGACCACCGCGCACTGGAGCCCGAGACAGATGCCGAGGAACGGCACGCCTCGCTCGCGCGCGTACCGCACCGCGTCGATCTTGCCCTCGACCCCGCGCACGCCGAACCCACCGGGGATCAAGATGCCGTCGACGTCATCGAGCACCGCCGCGGTCGCCTCGCCGCCGAGGTCGTCGGAGGCAACCCAGCGGATCCGGACGTCGGCCCCGTGATGGAAGCCGCCGTGATACAGCGCCTCCATCACCGACAGGTAGGCGTCACGCAGGTAGACGTACTTGCCGACGACCGCGATGTCGACCGGCTCGACGGCCGCGTGCACGCGCTCCACCAAGTGGTTCCATTCGCTGAGATCGGGCTCACCGTCGATCCGCAGGTGCTCGGCCAGCAACCCATCGAGCCCTTCGCGGTGCAGCACGAGCGGCACCTCGTAGATCGACGGTGCGTCGGGCGCGCTGACGACGCCTCCGATGGGCACGTCGCACAGCAGCGAGATCTTCTCTTTCAGGTTGCGCCCGATCGGGCGGTCGGAGCGGCACACGATCGCGTCGGGCTGCAGACCGAGCGAGCGGAGCTCCTTGACGGAGTGCTGCGTCGGCTTGGTCTTGAGCTCGCCCGACGGGCCGATGAACGGCATCAAGGAGACGTGCACGAAGGCGCACCGGTCTCGTCCGACCTCGTTGCGGAGCTGGCGGATCGCCTCGAGGAACGGGAGCGACTCGATGTCGCCGACGGTGCCGCCGATCTCGACGACCTGCAGGTCCGCCTGCTCGGTCTCGGCCAGGGCGAGCACCCGCGCCTTGATCTCGTCCGTGATGTGGGGGATGACCTGCACGGTCTTGCCGAGGTAGTCGCCGCGCCGCTCCTTGGCCAAGACGGCCGAATACACGGCGCCGGTCGTGAAGTTGGAGCCGCGATGCAGGTCGGCATCGAGGAAGCGCTCGTAGTGGCCGAGGTCCAGGTCGGTCTCGGCGCCGTCGTCGAGGACGAAGACTTCACCGTGCTCGAACGGGTTCATCGTGCCCGGGTCGACGTTGACGTAGGGATCCAGCTTCTGCAGGACGACCTTCAGCCCACGCGATGCGAAGAGGCGTCCGAGGGAGGCTGTGGTGATGCCCTTGCCGAGACCGGAGGCGACACCGCCCGTGACGAACACGTACCTGGTGTGCTCCTTCACCACGGGACCCGACTGTAGCAGACGTCGTGGCGTGCGCTGCGATCATCGACAGCCATCGCGGCGTCGCGCGGTGGTCGCCTCACCGCGCCTCCGCGCGGACGCGTTCCGCCTCGCCGAGGAGCTCCTCGGCGTGCGACAGGGCATGCTCGGATGCCTCCATGCCGGCGAGCATCCGCGAGAGCTCGGCCACCCGGTCGGCGCCCTCGAGGACGCGGGCCGTCGCGGCGCCGTCGCGTTTGCGCACGCCGATGTGCTGGTCGGCGAAGCACGCGATCTGGGGAAGGTGCGTCACCACCAAGACCTGGTGGGTGGTCGCGAGGCGCGCCAGGCGGCGCCCGACCGCGAGACCGGCTTCGCCGCCGATGCCGGCGTCGATCTCGTCGAACACCAACGTGGGCACGTCGTCGAGCGCCGCGAGCACGCTTCGGCAGGCGAGCATGACCCGCGAGAGCTCGCCCCCGCTCGCGACCTTGGCCAAAGGTGCCGGAGGCTGACCGGGACCGCCTCGGAAGCGCATCTCGACCCGGTCGGAGCCGGCCGGCCCGGGATCGTCGAGGGGCGCGACGAGGATCTCGATCGAGGCGCCTGGCATCCCGAGATCCGCGAGGTGGTCCGTCAACGCGGTTGCGACCGAGGGCGCGATGTCGACGCGCACCCAGTGGAGCTCCGCGGCCAGGGTCGTGACGAGCTCGCTCGCCTCGGCCACCTCCGCCTCGATCGAGGCGAGCCGCTCGTCGGCGGTCTGCAGAGACGCCAGCTCTGCGCGGGCTTCGTCGAGGAAGATCAAGACGTCGTTGTCGGTCTCACCATACTTGCGGTGCAACCCTTTGAGGGCGGCCGTGCGGTCTCGGACCTCGCCGAGCCGGTCGGGGTCGAGCGCGACGCGCTCGCGGTAGACCCGCAGCTCGCTGCCCAGGTCGGCGATCTCGGCGGCGAGGGCGGCCGCGCGGTCGCTCAGCTCCCCCGCGCTGGGGTCCAGGCCCGCGATCGCCTGGACGTCGCTGGCCGCCGATGCGAACAGGTCGGCTGCGCCGCCGTCGTCAACGAGCGCGGCTCCCGCCGCGTCGGCCAGGTCGCGCAGCCGCTCGGCGTGGCCGAGACGGGCCTCCTCAGCGTCGAGCGAGAGCGTCTCGCCGGCGGTTGGACCGACCGCCTCGATCTCACGCACCTGGTAGGCAAGCAGGTCGATCTGGCGCTCTCGGTCGCGCGCGGCCTCGGTCAGCGACGCGAGCGTGCGGCGGCGCTCGAGCAGCCGCTCGTACGCTTCGCGGTACGCCGCCGCGCGTCCCACTTGATCGGGACCTGCCGCCCGGTCGAGGAAGGTCGTCTGCGTCCCACCGTCGAGCAGCCGGAGGGACCCGTGCTGGCCGTGGATCTCGACGAGCGTGGCGCCCATCTCACCGAGCGCGCCGGCGGTCGTCAGCTGGCCGCCGATGCGCGCCGACCCCCGGCCGTCGGCAGCGATCGAGCGCGCGAGGATGACCTCGCCGTCCTCGGCCCACTCCTCGGCGCCGGCGGGAGCATCGAAGCGCGCTTGGACCTTGGCTGCATCGGAGCCTTCGCGCACGAGGTGCGCGCCTCCGCGAGCCCCGATCGCGAGCGAGATGCCCGTGGCGATCATCGTCTTGCCGGCGCCCGTCTCACCCGTGAGGACGGTGAGCCCGGGCGCGGGCTCGATATCGAGATCGTGGATCACGCCGAGCGCGGTGATGTGGAGCTGCCGCAGCACGCGCGGATACTAGCCCGAGCGTCCGACACGCCGATGGATCACGCGCCCTCCTCGGGATCGCCGGGCAGGTCGAACTTGTCTCGCACCCGCGCGACGAACGGGGCGGCGTCGGGGCGGCGCACGAACCGCGCAGGCTGATCGGCGCGCCGGATCCGCACCGCCGCGCCGACCGCCAGCTCGACGGCGTCGCGTCCGTCCGCCGACAGCAGCCCCGGCTCGTCGCCCACCACCTCGAGCGTCGCCACCTGCTCGGCGCCGAGCACGAACGAGCGATCGAACACCATATGGGGCGCGACCGCGGTGACGACGAGCACGTCGACCGACGGCGACACGATCGGCCCGTGCGCGGAGAACGAGTACGCGGTCGAGCCGGTCGGCGTCGCCACGATCACGCCGTCGGCGGAAAACGTGGTGAGGTACTCCCCGTCGACCTCCACGCGCAGCCGGACGAGGCGGTGGCGCGCGCGCTTCTCGATCATGATCTCGTTCATCCCCCACTGCGGCTCGAACGCGGCGCCGTTCATGGGCTCGCCCACGACGGCCAGCCGATCCTCGACGGGCGCGTCGCCGGCAAGCGCCTGCACGATCAGCGACGCGGCGTCGTCCGGCTCGACCTCGGTCAGGAACCCCAGCCGGCCCACCTTGACCCCCAAGACGGGAACCTCGAGCCTCGCGGCGGCGTGTGCGCCGCGCAAGAACGTGCCGTCGCCACCGACCGCGACCACCAGGTCGATGCCGGCGGCCGTGGCGTCGTGACACGTGATCCCGTCGCCCTCGAGCAGGTCACGGAGCGCCGCGGCCGCCTCCACCGCCGCGCTGCGGCCTTCGTGCACGACGAATCCGACCGAGGTCACGCCGACCGGTCCTTCCCCTCATGCACGGCGGCGCCGACGTCCGCGCCGCCTTCGCGACCGGGGCCGAGCTGCAAGACGAACTCGATGTTCCCGGCGGGCCCGGGCAGCGGCGACGCCATCACCGCGCGCGCCCCGAGCCCGAGCGCGGCGCCCGCCAGGATCACCTCATCGAGCACACGGGACCATACGGCCGGATCGCGCACCACACCGCCACCACCCACGTCGGCGCGTCCGGCCTCGAACTGTGGCTTCACGAGCACGAGGAACGTTGCGTCCGGCGCGGAGAGAGCGGCCAGCACCGGCAGGACGGGTCGCAACGAGATGAACGAGAGATCGGCAACCACGAGCTCCGGCGCGAACGGGAGCGCGTCGGGTGTGAGGTCCCGGATGTTCGTGCGTTCGAGCACGGTGACGCGCGCATCCGTTCGGATCGACCATGCGAGCTGCCCGTAGCCGACGTCGACGGCGATCACGTGGCTCGCGCCGCGCTGCAACAAGGCGTCGGTGAACCCGCCGGTCGACGCGCCCGCATCGAGGCACCGCCGGCCGCTCGGATCGATCCCGAACCGGTCGAGCGCTGCCGCGAGCTTCCCGCCCCCGCGCGAGACGAAGGGGCGCACGTCGTCACCCCGCAGGTCGATCGCAACGTCGGGGGTCACCATCGTCGCCGGGCGCGCGGCGAGCGTGCCCGCGACCCGCACGTTCCCCGCCTCCACCGCTTCCTTCGCCGCCGCGCGGCTCACCGCGAGCCCTCGCCGCACGAGCTCCGCGTCGAGTCGCCTTCGGGTCACGCCTCGGCGGCGCCCGTGCGCGTGGCGGTGGTCTTCTTCGCGGTCGTCTTCTTCTTCGCCGCCGGCGACCGCGCACCGGGGCGGCGCTTCGCGGCCCGCTCGAGTTCGCGGACGCGCTTGCGGAGGGCGTTCAGCTCCTCCTCGGTGGCGACACCGGCCTGCTTCAGCTGTGCGCGCACCTCGTTGCGGATCATCGACGTGAGCCGGTTCTTGTTCCGCTGGGACCAATCCATCAGGTCCGCGGCGGTCTTCGAGACCTGCTCCTTGGCGGCGTCTCGGTCGAGCATGCCCTTCGCGATCTCCTGAGCACGGGTCGGTGTCAGGTTGCCGAGCGATCCCTCGATCGTCTTGCGGACGTCCTGCATCTTGGCCATAGCTCGCTCCTCGGCTTCCGGGTGCGGTTCAGCATAGCCTCGGCGGTCGAGCGGCCGGACCGGGCCTCAGGCGAGGAGCCCGGACAGGTCCTCGAGCACGTAGGTGGGCGGATGCGCCGCGGCCTCGGCCTCGGCCCGTGTCGAGATGCCGGTGAGGACGAGCGCGGCATCCCATCCCACGGCGGCCGCGCCATCGATGTCCGTCTCGAGCCGATCGCCCACCACGAGCGGCCGCCCGCCGCCGGCGCGATCCAGCGCCGCCCGCAGGATCGGCGGGTTCGGCTTGCCGAAGACCTCGGCCTCGACGCCGCTCGCCGCCTCGAGGGCCGCGAGGATCGCCCCCGCCCCGGGCCAGGTGTACCCGTCGGGAGCCGGGTACGACACGTCGTCGTTGGATGCGTACAGGGCGGCGCCCCGTTGCACGGCGAGGGACGCGTCCCGAAGGTCGTCGTACGTCACGTGCCGATCCCACCCGAGCACGACCGCGTCGGGGTCGGCATCGGCGGGGACCAGCTCGATCCCCACCGAGGAGAGCGCGCGCTTCAGCCCGTCCTCCCCGATCACGGCGGCGCGGTGCACCGACCGGTCGCGGAGGATGGCGGCCGTCGTGAGCGCGGACGTCTCGACCTCGCCCGGCGCCGCGTCGATACCGACCGACGCGAGATGCGCGACCACGGCCTCGGGCGTGCGCGAGGAGTTGTTGGTGACGAAGGCGAGCCGCTTCCCGAGCGACCGCAGCGACTCGACGGCGCCAGGCGCGCTCGCGACGGGGCGGTCTCCGCGGTACAGAACCCCGTCCAGATCCAGGAGGAAGGCGTCGTACGCGTCTGCGATCACGCGGCTGCACGGACCTCCCGAGCGGCGAACCCATCGCCTGACACACGACGGTTCGGCAGGGCCGCACCCACCCCCGCGCTGCTATACAAGCTGGATGCCACGGGTCGCCCCCTTCGTCGGTCTGCGCTACGACCCGGCCGTCGCCGGGGCGATCGCCCACCTGACCGCGCCGCCGTACGACGTTATCAGCGAACCCCACCGTGACGGGTTCCACGCGGCGAGCCCGTACAACGTCGCCCATCTCGATCTGGCCGCCGGCTCGCTCGACCCCGATCACGAGGAGAGCCGGTACGTGCGTGCGGCGGCGTTGCTGGCCGCGTGGGAGCACGACGGGGTGCTTCGCACCGACGCGACGCCCGGATACGACGCGTACGAGATGTCGTGGACCGACGACGCCGGCGTCCCCGCGGGGCGGATCCGCGGGGTCTTCGTCGCGCTCGCCCTCGAGCCGTGGGGCGGCAGCGTCATCCCGCACGAGGAGACGATGCAGGGACCGATCGAGGATCGGCTCGCCTTGTTGCGGGCGACGCGAACACACCTGTCGCCGATCTACGGCACGGTGGCCGGGCCCAGTGGCCCGCTCGCGGCCCTGTTGGACCGCACGTGCGAGGGCGAGCCGCTGTTCGACCTCGTCGACGAAGAGGCCGTTCGCCACCGCCTGTGGCGGATCCCGGGCGACGAGCGGGTGGACGACTGGCTCGCCCCGTACGACCTCCTGATCGCCGACGGGCACCACCGCTACACCACCGCGCTCGCGTACCGCGACGAGCGACACGCCGACGACGGCCCCGGTGCGTGGGACACGATCTTGACCCTCGTCGTCGACACCGGCACCCAGCACGTTCCGGTGCTCCCCTATCACCGCGTCCAGGTCGCGGGCAGGCCGCCGTCGTTCGACGAGGCCGCGCCGGATCTGGCCCGCGTGCTGGCGCGCGTCGACGACGCGGCCGGTCGGGTCGGCGTCATCGAACGAGATCCCACCGGCGCGGCGTCGTTCGGAGTGCTGAACCTCCCCGGCGCCCCGCCGGTGGTGCGCACGCTGCACGAGCGCATCCTGGATCGTGCCGCGCCGGGCGACGCGTTGCGATTCACGCACAGCGCGAGCGACGCCGAGCACGCCGTTCGGTCGGGCGACGCGGTCGCCGCCTACCTCCTGCCACCCACGACGCCCGGCGACGTGCTCGCGGCGATCGAGCGAGGTGAGCGCCTGCCGCGCAAGTCGACGTTCTTCTGGCCCAAGCCCCGCACGGGGTTGGTGTTCATGCCCGTGCGCTGATCTCTGGCTCCTCCTGTTCCTGTTCCAACCGTCGAAGACCGGTGGCGACCACCTCGGTGAGGCTCCGCGCGCCCGCTCCGGACCGGTAGAAGCGGCGGACGAGTTGCCCGTGCACCAGTACCGCGTCGCCCTTGGCGATCGCGTCTACCGCCGCACGGCCGACCGTGGCGTGCCACGCCGCGACCGGGAGGGGGAGGAGACGTCGGCCCGTCTCCGGAACGGAGATACGCAGTTCGGTGACCTCGTCACCCGACGGCATCCGCCGGGTGACCGGATCGGCCGCCACGGTCCCCGCCAACACGACGACGTTGACCGTGAGCATGTGCGCCCCCTTCTTCCGTTAGGCAACCCTAGCCGGGGGGTCCGACACGACGGTCGAGTGACAGACTCCTCGCGTGGAACCGGACGACCGGATCTCGCGCCTCGGCGAGGGCATCACCGCGATCGACACGGTGATGGCGAGCGAGCGCGAGCTGAACGCGGTCTATCTCGTCGAGGCGTCCGAGCCGGCGTTGATCGAGGCGGGACCAGGCGCGGACCACGTTCGTGTCGTCGCAGCGTTGGATCGACTCGGCGTGGGGCCGAACGAACTGGCGCATATCGTCGTCACCCACATCCACATGGATCACGCCGGGGGCGTCGGCGCGCTCCTCGAGCGGTACCCCCGCGCAACGGCCTGGGCGCACGAGGTCGGTGCGCGACATCTCGTCGATCCGGACCGGCTGGTGGCGAGCACCGCGCGCACCTACGGGAGCGACCGCATGCGCGCCCTCTACGGGACGATGGTTCCGAGTCCGCCCGACCGCGTCCGCAGCGTCACGTCCGGCGAGCGGATCACCCTCGGCGACCGCGTGCTCACGATCGTCCACACGCCGGGCCACGCGTCCCACCACGTCGCGTTGCACGACGACCGTTCGGGGTCGATGTGGACGGGAGAGGCGATCGGCTCATACCTGCCGTGGGCCGACAGCTACCGGCCCGCGCTCCCGCCGCCGGAAGTCGATGTCGAGCGGGCTCTCAGGTCGATCGCGGCGATGCGATCTCGCCGGCCGACGGCCCTCCTGACCTCGCACTACGGTCCCGTGCCCGACCCCGACGGCGCGTTCGACCGGGCCTCGGATCGGATCCTCGCATGGTGCGCAACCGTCGAGAGGGCCCTGCAACGTGAGCCGGACATCTCCGACGATGCGTTACGCGCGGTCCTAGAACTGCTCGCTCGCCAGGAGTTCGAGGCCGACGCCCACCGGCCGATCGACCTCGAGCGCTACGACGCACTCGGCTCGATCAAGATGAACGCCCAGGGCCTCGCACGCTACTGGCGCAAACGCTGGGAGCGCGATGCCGCAGCCGACGCTCAGCCGAGCGCCGCCAACCGCTCCGCCGCGTCGAACGCGGACGGGTCGTGACGCATCACCTTGCGGAACTCCGCCGCCGCCTCGTCGAGCCGACCCGCGCGCGCCAGAACATCGCCACGCACGTACCACAGGCGCAGCGTGTAGTCCTGCGCAACGTCCTCGCGCGTCTTCGCACGCGCCAATAGGGCGAGCGCTTCGGCGAACCGCCCGGCGTCCGCCAGCGCGGAAGCCGCGACGATCACCGCCTCGGCCTTCGCCTCCGCGGGCACCCGGCGATCGCGGAGCATCTCATCGGCGAGCGGCACCGCTTCCACCGGGCGGCCGAGCCCGCGCAGGCTGTCGGCGATCAGATGGTTCTGATCGGGCCGGCCCGAGATCCGCTTGTACGCCTTGAGCTCGGTGATCGCCTCCTGCCACCGGCCGACGCCGTAGTACGCCATCCCGAGCACCTCGCGTGCCGACGCCGACCGCGGGGCCATCGCCTTGGCCTTCTCCGCTTCGGGGACCGCGCCGCGCGGATCGTCGCGCTCGAGCCGCTCGATCGCGCGGGCCAATCGGGACTCCACTTCCTTCTGGAGCTGTGGGCGGGCGGTCCGGCGGATGTCCTCCTCGACCTCCCGGGGGAGTTCGGCGCGCTTGGACGGCGTCCCCTTGGGGCGTGCGCCGGCACGCGGCTTCAACGACTTGGGCATGGGTTCTTCCGCATGGGATCAGCCTCGAGGCTAGTGGAAACGGAACGGGCCGCCCGAAGGCGGCCCGTTCGCACGATGTTCCGGCAGCGACCTACTCTCCCACCCAGTCACCCGGGCAGTACCATCGGCGCTGGAGGGCTTCACTTCCGGGTTCGGGATGGGACCGGGTGTTTCCCCTCCGCCATGGCCACCGAAACGCGGTGTCCGGTAACGGACGATGATGAGGGTGCGGCCCTCGAGCGATCTCGAGAACCACGATAGCGAGCGCGAGCA
>Ga0105248_10004931_pt1 | contig 14744 bp, 12 predicted proteins | sample KBSS34metaG_FD_81524 | JGI IMG/M metagenome (GOLD analysis project Ga0105248, IMG submission 81524) | Switchgrass rhizosphere microbial communities from Kellogg Biological Station, Michigan, USA - KBS S3-4 metaG | ecosystem: Host-associated > Plants > Roots > Rhizosphere > Soil | place...
GCGGGAACACCAGCTTGGTCTTGCTGGGAATCAGGCAGATGATGGTGCCGAACAGCACCACCCAGTAGCCGATCCACACCCAGCTCACCAGCGGATTCACGTACACCTGCAGGATGACGTTGCTGTTGTTGGCGCCGGGTCCGGCGTAGTTGATATACAGGTCTTCGTTCAGGCGGCGCCGCAGCGCGATGTCATGCGTCGGGGTCTGGGATGCGAAGTAGAACCGTTCCTCCGGCGTCATCATCGGTAAATCTTCGCCGTTCTTGGTTACCGCGATCTTAGGCCGGCCCCAGCTGTAGTTCTCGTTCATGCCCTCTTCGAATCCGACGACTTTAAGCGTGTATGCGCCGATCTGCATCGAACCGCCCTGCGGCAGCTCCACCGTGGTGTCCTTGTTGAAGGCCGCTCCCGTGAATCCCACGAACAGGATCACGATGCCGACATGGACAAGGTATCCGCCGTAGCGGCGTGTGTTGCGATGCGTTAACTGGACCATCGACACCAGCAGGTTCGATCCGCTCTTGCCGCTGATGGCTTTGGCGCCCTTGAAGAATTCGATCGCCACGGTCACCAGCACGAAGGCGCACAGCCCGAAGGACATCAGCGCGTAGAAGCTGCGAATCCCGGCTGCGAATAATGCGAGTGAAACGAACAGGCCCGAAAGAGCCGGCCACATAAAGGACCGCTTCAAACTTTCGAAGGAGCTGCGCCGCCAGGCGATCAATGGACCGACTCCGGTGAGCAGCAGCAGGAACAGCCCGATGGGAATGTTCACGCGGTTGAAGAAAGGCTTGTCCACGCTGATCTTTTCGCCCATGATGGCTTCGGTGATTACGGGGAACAGCGTGCCCCACAGCACCGCGAAGCATCCCGCGAGCAGAATCAGGTTGTTGAACATGAAACTCGATTCGCGGGAGAGAACGCTCTCCATCTGCGATTCGCTCTTGAGGTATTCCAGGCGGCTGAGGATCAGGTACACCGTCAGCGAGATACTGATCGCCATGAATCCGACGAAGTATTTTCCGATGGGGCCTTCAGAAAACGCGTGTACCGATTGCACAATGCCGCTGCGGGTGAGAAACGTTCCGAAGATGCACAGGAAGAAGGTGGAGGAAACCAGCACCATGTTCCAGACCTTCATCATGCCCTTCTTTTCCTGCATCATGACCGAATGTAGAAATGCGGTCGCTGTAATCCAAGGAAGTAGCGAAGCATTTTCCACCGGATCCCATCCCCAGTAGCCGCCCCAGCCGAGCACTGCGTAAGCCCATCCCATGCCCAGCAGGACGCCGGTGGTCTGGAACATCCAGGTGACCAGGGTCCAGCGGCGGGTGGTCTTGATCCACTCATCGCCGGGCTGTTTCGTCGCCAGTGAAGCGATCGCGAACGCAAACGGCGCGATGAATCCGACGTAGCCCAGGTACAGCATGGGCGGATGGATCACCATGGTCCAGTACTGGAGCAGGGGATTGAGGCCCTGGCCGTCGCCGATATCGACGATGCCGCGCCCGGCGGCGATCATCTTAAAGGGGCTGGCCACGAATCCGTTCAGGATCAGGAAGAAGATCTGGGTGAACATCAGCACCGCGATCACGTACGGCATCATTTCGCGGAATTTGCGGCGGTTCTGGAATACGATGATCGCGGCGTAGGTCGAGAGCAGCCAGGACCACAACAGGAGCGAGCCTTCCTGCCCGCCCCACCAGGCCGCGACCTTGTACTGCATCTGCATGGTGTGGTTGCTGGTGGCCCAGACGTAGGCCATGCGGAAGTCGCCCTTGATCAGCGAATAGAGGAGAACTCCGGCGGCGCAGGTGAGCAGAGCCCACACGCAATAGACCGCGCGCTGAGCGCTGATCCCCAGGAAGGGACGCTTGGCCCATTTGCCCACCAGCGATCCGATAAACGCGTACACCGCGAAACAGAACGCGAGGAGTATTGCCAGCGCGCCGATATTTTCCATAATTTAGAGTCCGAAAAAACTTAGCCGCGCGTCACGGGAGCCACCGGCTTGGCTTCATACTTCGAAGCGCATTTCGCCTGGAGCTTGGTGGCGTGGAACACATTGTCGGAGCCGAGCTTGCCATCGACCAGAGCCTGGCAAGGTGCATTGTCCTTGAAGGTATCTGGCAGCGGATCCGTCCCGCTATAAATTACACTGAGGCGGCGCTTCACTCCGTCCTTGTCCTGGACCAGAACAAAATGCACATCGCGTCCATCACGGCTGATCGAGTTGAGCTCGACGTCGCCGCCCACGCGCAGGCGCTTATCCACCTTTTCGTTGGGCGCGAGTCTCTCCAGTTCGGCGATTTCCTTGTAGTAGCTGGCGGTCTCTTTAACGCCGCCGGCCGCTAGCCATCCCAGGGTGCCCAGAATCACCGCAATAATCAGCCCGAACTTGATGTTTTTGTTCATGGGAATTGCTCCACGTAACAGTATACCGCTTACTTTGAATGGTTCCGTTTACGCCTTCAGTTTACGCGCATCCGGGGGGCTCCCGTACTGTGGCACAGCAGGCATCCCACCTTGGCGTCCGCCGAAGCGATGGTGTACATCTGCCCGCGCATGGTCCAGGACTGGAAACTCGACCCGTGATAGGATCCGCTTTTGATGAACGCATGCCGGCCATCGCCTTCCATGGGGATCTTGGAGACCACCAGGGTGGCATCCACGCCGCCAACGCGATAGGAAATCTCGGCCGTGGGGGTACCTTTTCGGTTCACATAGGCCCCGATAAGCTGAACCGACGAAGACGTGCGGACCGGCAAAGGAAGGTCCATGCCGGTATCGGATTTGACCCAGGTGCGAAGCTCCGCCAGATCCGCCGAGTGAAACTGAAGCTGCTCCGGTGTTCGGCTTAATGCGCGAACCGCGCGTTCCTCGCCATTCATCTCGCGATTCTGCCAGACCGTCACTCCCGCCACCAGGGCCACCGTTGCCAGTGCAGCCGCGGCCCACTGCCAGGTCATTCCCCTGCTAGGGCGCGATTTGACTACGTGGGCGCCGTGCACGCGATCCCACAGTTCGTCCGGCGCCGTGACCGGGCCCAGGTGCCGGCTTAGTTCCGATTCATAGTCTTGCTTCTTCATTACTGCCTTACCTTTCGTGGCCTCAAATGGGACAGACGCCGCTCTAGCGCCTTGTGGGCGCGGTTGAGGCGGGACGCTACGGTGCCCCTGCGGCAACCCAGCAGGTCCGCGATTTCTTCGTACGAGAGACCGTCGGTATAACGCAACACGACCACAATCCTTTGTTCTTCGGGCAACTGGGCCACTACCTGCTGGACACGTTCCTCCTGCTCTTCCCGGAGCAGGTCGTGCAGAGCGCTTTCGCTAGGCGCCCGGAAGACATCCAGGGCCTCTTCCAGCCCATCCTCCAGCAGGGGCAAGAATCGCCTCCGCTTGCGGTGATAATCCAGGCAGGTGTTCACCACCAGCCGGTACAGCCAGGATTCGAAGCTGGAGTCGCCCCGGAACTGGCCGATGTTCGACAGGAGTTTCACGAACGTATCCTGAGCGATATCCATGGCGGCCGTCGAATTCCCCGAATAACGCAGCGCAATCGAGTAGACCCGATCCTTATGAGTCTCGAAAAGCACACGAAACGCCTCGTCGTCGCCACGCTGACAGGCCTCGATCACATCGCGGTGATTCACACCCAGGACCATGCCGAATTCACCCGGTAAGACGTTTGACGAGGCGGGTTTCTTCCCTGGTTTTTCGCTGGGAGGCATACTGCTTGCTACCACCCCCACTTTACACGCAATCAGACCTTACTGCTTTGATTCGTGGCACTTAACGCAGTGACTATCGACCGCAAAGGAAGTCCCTCCCACCCGATGGCAGAAGGCGCAGGAGGTTCCTTCCGCCTCGGCCACCCGATGCAGGGCCTTGCCGTAGTTGATAGGCGCGCGCGACTGGGGAAAGATTTTGGTGTGGCAAACCGTGCAATTGCCGTTGACCCTCTCATAGTGCAGCTTATGGGTGAAAGTCGACGGGCCGTACTTGTTATCGAAAACGATGGTATCCGGTGGGGGAATATCCGTCCGCAAGGGCGTCTGGGTGGTCTCCACGGTTTTGGAAGCCGGTGTCGCCTGCCCGGTGGGGGCGGTAAACATGAACCAAACCGTTGCGCCAAGGCCGCCGACGAGGATGATACCGAGGATAATCTGCAGGGCACGCATCTCATCAGTGTAAAGCTTCTCGTGTAAGGCCTTTCCTCCAGGCATCTAAAGCATTTACCGAGGTAACGATGTCTTGTCAGCTTCCATCTTGCACATCAGACTGGAACGGGGAGGCAAGATGCGAAAAGCAAGCCTGATGATGTTAGTGCTGAGTGTGGCGCCGGCTGCCTGGGCCAAGAAGCATGGGCACGACGACGATTATTCGAGCTACCGTATTTCCCGCGAAGAGACCGCGGTTGTTTCCGACTATTACCGGGGCAAGTCGCTACCGCCGGGGTTAGCCAAGAAGCTTCAGCGCGGAGGGAGCCTGCCTCCCGGTTGGCAGAAAAAGATCCAGCCGGTTCCGGTAGTTGTGGAGCAGAGACTGGCGCCTGTTCCGGCAGGTTGCAGGCGCGGGATTATCGACGGAGCCTTCGTCGTCTACGAGCCCAACCGGGGCGTCATTGTGGACGTGGTGGCGAGTTTCGGGCGATAGGCCGAACGGCATCGCGGTACGGCGGGGAGGGATGGTACCTTGGTATTTACCCCCCATGTTGAAAGCCAAAGTAGACGCTCCTGACGACCTCAATCCTCTGGAGACTTCCGAGTGGGTGGAAGCCCTCGACGAGATGATCGACGAGGCAGGGCCTGACCGGGCCAGCTACCTGCTCGAGCGCCTGATGGAACGCGCCGCGAACCTCGGCGTTCAGGTCCCCCTGCGCTGGAATACCCCCTATATCAATACCATCCTGCCCGAGGAAGAAGTCGCCTATCCGGGCGACCGCGCCATTGAGCGGCGGATCAAGAGCCTGGTCCGCTGGAACGCCACCGCCATGGTGGTTCGCGCCAATAAGTACGACGCGAATATCGGCGGCCACCTGGCGACGTACGCGTCGCTCGCGACCATGCTCGAGGTCGGCTACAACCACTTCTTCCGCGGGTCGTATCCGGGCCCCGATGGGACCAAGTTGCCGGGCGATTTCGTGTACTTCCAGGGGCATGCGTCTCCCGGAGTCTATGGCCGGGCTTATCTCGAAGGCCGGCTCAGCGAAAAGCACCTGGAAAACTTCCGCCATGAGCTGCGGGACCACCCGGGATTGTCGTCGTATCCGCATCCCTGGCTGATGCCGAACTTCTGGCAGTTTCCAACGGTATCGATGGGGCTGGGCCCGATTGCGGCGATCTATCAGGCTCGTTTCATGCGGTATCTAGAGAATCGTGGGATCATCCCTGCGACGGGGCGCAAAGTTTGGGCGTTCCTGGGCGATGGCGAAACCGACGAGCCGGAGAGCCTGGGCGCCACGACGCTGGCTTCACGTGAGCGCCTGGACAACCTGATCTTCGTGGTGAACTGCAACCTGCAGCGCCTGGATGGTCCGGTGCGCGGCAACGGCCACATCATTCAGGAGCTGGAAGCGGCGTTTCTGGGCGCCGGCTGGAACGTGATCAAAGTGGTCTGGGGCTCGGGCTGGGATGACCTTCTGGCGCGCGATTCGAGCGGCCTGCTGATCAAGCGCATGCATGAGTGCGTCGACGGCGAGTATCAGACGTTCCGCGCGAACGACGGGGCATTTCTCCGCAAAGAGTTCTTTGGCAAGTATCCCGAGCTGCTCAAGCTGGTCGAGCACATGAGCGATGACGAGCTCTGGAATCTCCGCCGCGGCGGGCTCGATCCCATCAAGGTGTTCAACGCTTACCGGCGCGCCATGATGACGCAGGGGCAGCCCACGGTGATCCTGGCCAAGACCGTGAAGGGCTACGGGCTGGGCGAAGTCGCCGAAGGCAGGATGACGGCGCATCAGCAGAAGAAGCTCACCGACTCCGATCTCATGAAGATCCGAGACCGGTTCAATCTTCCGCTCAGCGATGAGACGGTGCAGCACATCGATTTCTACCGGCCGGCGGAAGACTCTGCGGAGATGAAGTACCTGCGGAGCAGGGTGGGAGCGCAGGGCGGCAGTCTGCCCGAGCGCACGGTCAAACCGATTGAGATCAAAGCTCCCGGCCTCGAAGTTTTCAAAGATGCCACCGGCGGTTCGGGGGAACGCGAAGCCTCCACGACGGCTGCGTTCGTCAGTATTCTGAAGGGCCTGTTCAAGACGGAGATCGGCAAGCTGGTAGTGCCCATCGTTCCGGACGAAGCCCGCACTTTTGGAATGGAATCGCTGTTCCGGGAGCGCGGCATTTACGCCAGCCAGGGCCAGAAGTATAAACCGGTCGACTCGAACGTCCTGCTGTACTACAAGGAAGCTAAGGACGGGCAGATTCTGGAAGAGGGCATCACCGAGGCCGGGTCCATGGCTTCGTGCATCGCCGCGGGCACCGCGTACGCGAATTACGGCGTGCCGATGATTCCGTTCTTCATCTACTATTCGATGTTCGGGTTCCAGCGCGTGGGCGATTTGATCTGGGCGTTCGCCGATTCGCGCGGCAAGGGATTCCTGATGGGCGGCACCGCGGGCCGCACGACGTTGTCGGGTGAGGGCCTGCAGCACCAGGACGGCCACAGCCCGGTGCATTCCAGCACGGTGCCCACGTGCATTACGTATGATCCTGCCTATGCGTACGAGTTGGCGGTGATTATCCAGGACGGCATCCGTCGGATGTATCAGGAAATGGAAGACTGCTTCTACTACCTGACCGTCTACAACGAAAACTACGTGCAGCCTCCGATGCCTGAAGGCGACCATATTCGCCAAGGGATTCTGCGCGGGCTGTACAAATACAAGCCGGCGGAAAAAGGTCCTGCGATCGCGCAGTTATTTGGCAGCGGTCCGATGTTGAATGAAGCGCTGAAAGCCCAGAAGATTCTGGCCGAGCGCTATCAGGTGGCAACGGATGTCTGGTCGGTGACGAGTTATAACGAGCTTCGGCGCGATGCTTTGGAGAGCGAGCGCTGGAACCGGCTGCATCCGGCCGAACCGAGCCACACTCCTTACATCGTCAAAGCCCTCGAGGGCTCGCAAGGTCCGATCATCGCGTCTTCTGACTACATGAAGATCATCCCGGATCAGCTGGCGCAATGGCTGCCGGGACGGCTGCATTCGCTCGGGACGGACGGATTCGGCCGCAGCGAGAATCGCGAGCATCTGCGGAAGTTCTTCGAGATTTCGGCGGAGGCGATTGTGCAGGCTACGCTCGCGGCGCTGGCTCGCGAAGGCAAGATCGACGCGCAGAAGGCGGCTGCGGCGGTGGCGGAGATGGGTTTCGATCCTGAGCGGAAAGATCCTGCCAGGACGTAGCCGCAAATAAACGCGAATAAAGCGCACGTGTTCGTTTATGACGATCACGTGGGGCAGGTTGAAAAACCTGCACCACTCGGCTCCTAAGAACTCAAAAGTGTCGAGAATAGTCTCGACACGGCACGCAAGAGTGCGTGCGCCACGGTGGCGCGAACTTTAGTTTGCCGCGTCGGCACTCGTGCCGACGCCTGTTGACGACTTACTCGTAGCGAAGGGCTTCGGTCGGATTCAGCCGGGCTGCCCGATTGGCGGGCAGCAGCCCGAACACCAACCCCACCAGCATCGATACGACCAGCGCGACCACGATCGAAACCCATGAGATGGGGATGTTCACGTCGTCGACAAAGTGGTTCACCGCCAGCGGTATCGCGACGCCCAGCGCGACGCCCGCCAAGCCGCCGCCCAGGCTGATCAGCACTGCCTCGGCGAGAAACTGTTCGAGAACATCGCTGCGCGCGGCGCCTACCGCCATGCGCAGGCCGATTTCGCGCGTCCGCTCTGTCACCGTCACCAACATGATGTTCATGATGCCGATGCCGGAGATAATCAGCGCGATCGCGCTCACCATGATGAGCACCACGGTCATGATCTTCGCGATATTCTTTGCGGCGTTCAGAATCTCCGAAAGATTTTCGACTTTGTAGCGGGCGCCGGCGCGATGCCGCCCTTCGATCACCGTCCGGACCAGTTGTGTCACTGCCTCAACCTCGCTGGTGGAGTGGGCCTGCACATACAGCGGGTCGATGCGTTCCAGCGGCGCGAAGTATTTCAGAACGGTGATGGGAATCATCACGTTTTCGCCCGTGATTTCCGATTGCCCGAAGCTCGTCGTCCGTTCCTTGAAGGTGCCGATGATCTCAAATTGAAGGCCGTGCAGCTTCACGGTCTGCCCAATCGCCTGCGACTGGCCGCGAAACAGCCGCATGGCGAGACGCTCGGTCAACATCGCGACATGATTGCGGCTCTCGATATCCCCGGCATCCACGAAGCGTCCGGCCAGAAGGGCCAGATTGCGCACCTGCGGATAATACTGGTCGGCGCCGATGATGGAGACGTCTTCGTCGTGCCCCTCGATGCGCATCTGGTCGAAATTGTTCATGACGCCGGTGGCGGCCACGATGCGCGAGCCCATTTGATTGCGCACGGCTTGTACGTCGGCGACCTTAAGGTAATCGGCATCGGCGACAGCCATGGCGGGGTTATTTCCGCCATCGAATTGCGCGTAGATCATGTTGGACCCGATGGCCTGGATCTGGTCGAGCACGTAGTCGCGGCTGGTGAGGGAAATCGTAACGACCAGGATCACGGAGGCATTGCCGATGACCAGGCCGAGGGCGGTGAGGAATGCGCGGAACTTGTTGGCTCGAAGCGCCTGGACGCTGGATCGCAGGGCTTCAATGTGAAACATGGGGTGGACGACTAGTGCCCGGTTTGGCTGAGCAGTGTGCGGGCTTCCTCACGCGGCGGATCATCCGGCGTCAGCGGGCTGGCGAGGTAACGCTCGAGTAATAGCCGGGCGTCGGCGAGATTGCGCTTTTGCTGGATATACGTCTCGGCGCGGGCAAACATTACCTCAGGGTTATTGGGGGCCACGTGCGCGGCTTCCTCGAACTTCTCGTCGCTCTCTTTGACGCGGCCGCGATCGGCGAGGAATCTGGCCAGATCGATCAAGCGTCCCACCTGGCGTGGAGCTAGTGCAACGGCGCTTCTCAACTGCTGCTCGGCCGCATCGTAGCGTTTCTGCTTGCGTTCCAGTTGAGCCAGCGCATGGTGTCCGGCGGGCATGTCTAAAGTAGCGATTCTCTTGGCCAGATTTTGCGCCTTTTCGATGCCCCCGCCCAGGAAGGTGGGCGCTTCCAGGTAGTATTCGAAAAGATTGGAGGCGGCTTCCCGATTGTCGGGATCGAGCTCCACGGCTTGCTCGAAATACTGGCGGGCTTTTTTTGCGTTTCCCGGCGCGGTAAGCATGCTGCCGGTTTCGGCGCGGCGTCCATAGACGTTGCCCAAGAGGCGGTGCAGCTCGGAGTTCCGGGGCGCCAACGCCAGGGCTTTCTCAAAAGCGTCGCCGGCTTGCTTGTAATCGCCTTGCATGAAGTGGCACTGCCCGATGAGCTGGAGGGTATCCACGTCTTTATTCGCGACCCGGTCCAGTATCGACAGTGCCTGGGAATATTCCGTACGCTGATAGAGTTCGTGGGCGCGGTCCCACTCGGGTGTTTTCGCCAATGCCGGAATAGCCGACACAGCTACGGTCAACAAGAAAAACAGTAATCCCCGCATTAAACCCTTTAGTAGGTATTCTATACCAGCTTTGACGCAGCGCAATGCCCTCAGGATGCAGGCGATTGGCTGCGCAGGTACCGCGGTACCGATCCAAAAGTACTGCTATTAGACGGAAAAATAAGACCTTCGGCCGATCTGGGCTATGGTTTTTCCACAGGGTCACCGTTATGATGTGGTCGTGTCTCAGGCAACTGCGCGCCACAAACCAGTACTCCCAGTGCCGGTTTCGGCGGAGGATTTCGCGCGGGCGGAGCGGCGGGTGGTCTTCAAGTGGGTGGGCGTGGGGCTGCTGCTGATCCTGGCCGGGGTCTAGATCTACCAACGTCTGGCGTCATCGCACGACAGCCGGAAAGCCCTGAACGACGGCGAACAGATGCTGAAGACAGGGCGTTACGCAGAGGCGATTGCAGCCTTCGATATGGCGCTGGCAGCTGACCGGGGGCTGGCGAACGGGTATCTCTTCCGAGCGCGTGCCTACGCGGCGATGAACCGCACCGAAGCGGCCATCCGGGATTTCAGCAAAGTCATTCAACTCCAGCCGGGCAACGCCGGGGCGTTCGTGGAGCGCGCCACGGTCCACTTAGGAGCCAATGAACACCAAGCGGTCATCGCCGATTGCAGCGAGGCCCTCCAGCGGGATCCTAACCTCGCTTATGCTTACACTTTACGCGGCTTGGCTTGGCGTGAAATGGGCAACCTCCCACGCTCGTTGGAGGATTTCAACCGTGCTGTGGATCTCGCTCCAGGAATGCAGACTTATTTCCAGCGGGCGGCTACCTATCAGTCGCTAGGCGAGCATCCGAAAGCCTTGGCCGACCTGGATCAGGTCGTTTCATTTATTCCCTCCAGCCCGATGGGATACCTGGCGCGCGCGAGGTCCCGCGAGGCCATGGGTGACGCCCTGGGCGCCCGCAGCGACCGGGAGACCGGCCGCAGGCTGGAAAAGGCACGTCCGGATCAATAAAGTTATAGATTTAGACGGCTCTTTTGATCGTACCCGCGCTGTGTAGTATGCTGTACATGATCCTAACCAGATTGCTGGAGGTCCCCAACGCATGCTCACCTCACTTCGTAAATTTTTTGTCGTCGCTCCTTTGTTCGTCTTCGCCGCTGTTGGCTGGGCGCAGACCTCGAACATCCAGGGGGATGTGCTAGACACCGAAGGCAAGCCGCTTCAGGGCGCGCAGATCAAGCTCGATCGCACCGACATCAAGCAGAGCTTTAACGTCAAGACCGATAAAAAAGGTCACTTCCTGTATGCCAATTTGCCGACGGGCATCTACAACATCACGATTATCGTGAGCGGGAAGGAAATGGGAACGATGACCGGCGTGCGTCCGCGTCAGGGCGACAACCCGCCGCTCCAGTTCGATCTTTCAAAGATAGCCGCTGCGAATGCGGCGGCCGCGGCGGCAGGTCCAGCTCCGGGAGCAGCTCCGGCTGCGGGCCAAGCCAAGCCAGAAGCCGGGATGACCAAGGAGCAGCGCGCTGAGTACGAAAAGAAGCTGAAGGAACAGGAAGAGGCGATGGCCAAGGACAAGGCGCTGCAGGACGCCTTCAACACCGGCATGGAGGCCAAGAACGCCAAGAACTATCCTGTCGCAATCGAGAACTTCGAGAAAGCCAGCACCATGGCTCCCACCCAGCACGTGGTATGGGCGCAGCTGGCGGAATCCTACATCAGCTTCAGCGATACCAAGACTGGGGCCGAGCAGCAGACCGCTGTCGACAAGGGCATCGCTGCCTACGGCAAGGCCGTTGAAATCAAGGTAGACGATCCCAACTATCACAACAACTACGCGCTGGCGCTGGCCAAGGGCAAGAAGCTGGATCAGGCGCAGGCGGAGTTGACCAAAGCCGCGCAACTGGATCCGCCGCAAGCGGGCAAGTACTACTACAATCTGGGCGCCGTGTACGTGAACACGCAGCAGGGTGAGGCAGCGGAAGCGGCATTCAAGAAGGCCATTGAACTGGATCCAACTTACGCCGACGCGTATTACCAGCTCGGCTTGGTTCTGATCGGCAGAGCGACGGTGGGCGCGGATCAAAAGATGGTGGCTCCCCCGGGCACCACGGAGGCGCTTCAGAAGTACCTCTCGCTGAAGCCGGATGGCCCGAACGCCGAGGGCGCGAAAGCACTGCTCGAATCGTTAGGCAGCACGGTGCAGACTACGTTCGAGCGTCCCGGCTCGAAGCAGCCGGCGAATCAGAAGAACAATCAAAAGAAAACGAAGTAGCGCGCAGTTATGCGGCTGATCCTCTACGTGATCGTCGGGGTCGTCATTCTGACCCTGTTGCGATCGGTGATAGAGGCGGTCGGCAGAGCTTTCTCCAGCGCATCACCACCATCGGCGGGCGCGCCGTCCGGAGGCGTTTCGCGCGGTCCTCAGTCGCTCAAGAAAGACCCGGTATGCGGGACTTTCGTATCCACCGCCACGGCCATGCAGAAGAACAAAGGTGGAGAGACGTATTACTTCTGTTCGGCCGAGTGCCGGGATAAGTTCTAGTCGAGCCCCCTGCGTAGGCCGAAAATCCAGGTCCGGTCACCTCCTTACTGATCCCGCTGACAGCCACTATCAGTCCGTCTGCAATTGTTTGTTCCCGCATTTCGGGAAGTTGGTGTACACCTGACTGAGAATGAATCGCCGGGTGATGAAAACCCTGATCGTGGACGATGAGCCTATCGCGCGCCGCGTGTTGCGGGAGGAACTGGAGACGGTTGCAGACGTGGTGGTTGTCGGCGAGGCAGAGAATGGCAAACAAGCTTTGCAGCAAATCAGCGCGCTGCAGCCGGATCTGGTTTTACTAGACCTCCAGATGCCGGTTATGGGCGGGTTTGAAGTCGTGCGCAGGCTGTCCGGCGGGCACATGCCTGCCGTGGTTATCGTAACGGCGTTCGACCAGCACGCCATTCAGGCCTTCGAAGCGGGAGCCGTGGATTACTTGCTGAAACCTGTCAGCGATGAGCGGCTCCGCAAGGCCGTAGAGCGAGCCCGGAAGCGCTGCGAGGACCCGCTTGAACTCGCCCACGATGTCGCGAGGATCGCCGCGGCTGAGACGCACAAAATTGTGGGCAGGAATGGCGAGGAGTATGTGCTGCTGGACCCGGACGAGATCCTGGCGTTTCAAGCGGAGGGTGAACTGGTATGGATCGTCACGGCGCAGCAACGCCTCCTGGCCACGCAGCCCCTGCGAGTGATCGAGGATCACCTAAAAGGTCAACTATTCCGGCGAATTCACCGCAATGCAATCGTCAACGTGAACCATGTCCGGAAGATGAGCGCGCTGAGCAGCCAGCGCTGGCTGGTGACCCTCAGCAATTCCCTGCAAGTGGTGGTCAGCAAGCGGCAGGCCCACAATATCCGCAGTGTTCTGCGCTGGTAGAGGGGGCCCGTTTACCGGCGTTTCCAGTCCGCCTGCGGATCGTATTTGGCCGGTCGCGAGAATACCCTAGGCGCTTACGCTGGCTTCCCTAATACTGTGGAAATGAAGCGACTTCTCGCCTTTTTGTGCTGCGCAGCCTCCATGTTCGGCCAGGCGCTGGGCAATGCCGGGACGATCGAGGGCACCGTGACGGATTCCTCTGGCGCGCTCCTGCCGAGCGCGAAGGTCACGATTGTCAATCGCCTCACCAACTACCAGCAGACGGCAACCACGGATAGCAAGGGTGCGTTCCGTCTGACCAATATTCCTCCCAATCCGTATCATGTGGAGGTGAGCGCGCTCAACTTTGCGACCTCGGCGCAGGACATTGACGTTCGAAGCACGGTGCCGGTGAGCTTGAAGATTTCGCTTATGGTCTCGGGAGCGGCGCAAACCGTTACCGTGGAAGCGAATGGCGCGGATATCCTGGAAAACGTTCCTTACGCGCACAACGATGTAGATATTTCAAGCCTCGCCAAACTCTCGGTCTCGTCGCCCGGCGCCGGCGTGAGCGACGCCGTTGTGCTGAGCAGCGGAGCAGTGGCGGCGGATTCCAACGGCTTCTTTCACCCGCTTGGGGATCACGCGCAGACCAGTTTTTCGGTGGACGGCCAGCCGATCGGCGACCAGCAAAGCAAGGCTTTCTCCACGCAAATCCCGCTAGACGCGATCCAATCGATGGAGTTGATCACGGGGACTCCGCCTGCGGAATTCGGCGATAAGACCAGCCTGATCGTGAACGCCGTCACCCGGTCCGGACTGGGCCAAAAACCAAATGGAAGCTTCACGGCGCAGCGCAGCTCCTTCGCCACGTACTCAGAGGAGGCCACGCTGGGCTTCGGCGGCGCCAAGTTGGGAAACTTTCTAGCCGTGAACACGCTCCGGTCGGGGCGATTCCTGGATTCACCGGAGCTGCAGCCCATACACGACATCGGAACCAGCGGCACCATCTTCGACCACTTCGACTACAATCCCAACGGCAAGGACATCTTTCACCTCAATGTTCTGGGCGCGCGGAACTGGTTTCAGATCCCCAACACATATGATCAGCTGGGACAAGACCAAAGGCAGAAGATCGCGACTTTCAACATTGCTCCGGGGTACCAACACATTTTTAGCGCGAGCACGCTGCTGACCATCAATCCTTTCTTCCGCCAAGATCACGTGAACTACTATCCCAGCCCCGACATCACTCTGGATACTCCCGCGACCATCAGCCAACATCGCACGCTGACCAATTGGGGCGTAAAGGGCGACCTGTCGATCGTCAAAGGCCGCCACAATTTCAAGATCGGCACGCAATTGATGCAGACGCGCCTTCACGAGCAGTTTGGGTTTGGGATTACCGATCCAACCGATCCGGCATTTCAGGGTGCGGACGGAAACATTCTGCCGGGACTGATTCCGTACGATCTAACCCAGCCTGGCGGGAAACTGTTCCAATTCGATCAAAGCACGAATGTCAATCAGTATGCCTTCTTTGCTCAGGACAATATTAAGTTCGGCAATCTCCAGGTGCAGGCGGGATTGCGCGTAGACGTCTATCACGGCCTTGTCTCGGATAGCAGCGCTCAGCCGCGCATTGGATTCTCGTACCTGATTAAGCCGACCGGAACGGTACTGCGAGCCTCGTA
>Ga0105248_10004933_pt1 | contig 14742 bp, 15 predicted proteins | sample KBSS34metaG_FD_81524 | JGI IMG/M metagenome (GOLD analysis project Ga0105248, IMG submission 81524) | Switchgrass rhizosphere microbial communities from Kellogg Biological Station, Michigan, USA - KBS S3-4 metaG | ecosystem: Host-associated > Plants > Roots > Rhizosphere > Soil | place...
AGGGGATTCTCGCCAGCCCACTGCTGCAGGATGTCGCCGCCGTTGCCGTAACCGGCCAGATAGAACTCACCGTAAACGGAATACCACCTGCGACCCGACGTATAGCCGTCGAGCACTCGTCCCAGGTACGCCCGCTCTTGCGCGTAGGGGCCCCATTGGCCACCGTCCGGCAACAAGATGATCAAGGGCAGGGTGTTGGCGTCGGCAATGTCGATCCACCCACTGTTCACGAGGAAAGCTTCGACGTCCGTTCCGCTCGGCAGCGCAATTGCCAGGAAGTAGTTGCGCACAAAGGTGCCTTGCGGGATATAAAACCTCGCCTTTCTGCCCGCACCGGCGCCACTCGTATACGTTTCTTCGAAGTAGCCCGTGTAGGGAAGATAGTTCCCTCTAGCCGCCCTCTCGTCGACGTTCGTGGGAGACGGCAGTTGGTTGGCGTCCCGCATTGACGCCTTGAGATCTGCCGCCGTCGGTGCGGCAAGCGTCAACGAACCACTCAGGAGAAGGGTTGCCGTGATCCCGATAGACAACAGTCGGTGCAGCACTCCGCGCATGGTGGTCTCCTTTCAGTGGAATCGGGAAGCCGCGAACGCCACCTGCCTTCGCGCAACCTTGATGTAGGCAGCCCATGTGCGCGTGGTGCACAGGGCCTCAAAGAACGTATGGGACAATGTATGCGTCGTTGCCGACGCCGTCAACCGGGTTCGTCGACAGGAGACGCAACCCAGGGCAGGCAACCTTGCGCAGCACGGTCTGAAGCGGCTGCGCACCATGTCTTCACTGCTCGGGCGTAACCATCCCGCTTTCGCCGCCTTCTTCGCCGTTGCTTGGAAAGCAGCAGCTTTTTGGCGGTCTGCCGCTAGGTCAGCGGGAGGAAGAGAAGCTCAGCGAATCGAAGTCGCGCTTCACGCTGCTATATCGCCTTGCACGACTCGTCGGGCATCGGCATGGCCAGGAGCACTGCCAATCGGTCTCGATGCCGAGCGATCGTCAAAGCTGCTGGAATTTGTAGCGTTCGAAGATGTCCAGCAATTCCTGGCTGGCGCGCTCTCGATGCGCACGATGGGTGTCGACCGCCCCGGCCACGTCCCCGACGCGCAACTTTTCCACGAGAACCATATGCTCCTTGGCGGACGTTTCAAGCTTCGGTCGAAAGCGCACGGAAAACATCAGCGCGCGGTGCACTCGATCACGGTACTGTTGGATTGCCTCCACCAGCAATCGGTTACCGCAGGCTTCGATCAGATGTCGGTGAAAGAACTCGTCCGCCAAGGCCCAGGCTTCGAAGTTTCTAGCCTTAAGTGCGCTCGTCATTTTGCGAGTCGCATTGACCAAGCGCTCAATCTCTGACGTGGCGGGCTTGCGACGCGCGACGAGCTCGACCGCACACGACTCAAGTGCCGTGATCACCTCGTAGATTTCCTTCATGTCCGTCGCCGATACCGGCAGGACTCTCATGCCGTGACGCGGGATGATCTCGATCAAGCCTTCGTCCTGCAGCCGTATCAACGCCTCGCGCACCGGCGTCCTGCTGATTCCGAGGTCGGCTGCAAGGTCGCCTTCCAGCGCCCGCGCGCCGGGCGGATATGCGTTGTCTAGGATGCGGCGGCGTATCGTGTCGTAGGCTTGGTCGACCAACGACCGTGCCAGAGCGCTCGGAGCCGACTTCATCGGCGGATTCTGACGGACCACACGCATAAGCAGCGACCGTTCGTACCCAATGCTGCTATCGACCTCGAAGTTTGACTGAACGCGCGCAGCGGCGGTGTCGCAGCTTGAGCGCGCGCCCGTGACTTCGGGCCTGCTCGAGTAGCGTTCGGGTACCTACCGGCCTCCCTTAGGGCCAATGGTGCCGCCTTCCGTGCATCGCACAATGCCCAAATCTCGCTGTCGTTCGTCCCTAGCCACCTCATGCTCAACTGGATGCTGAAGAAGACCAAGGATCCCGTGCGGACCCAAGCGGCGGACGCTTCCGTCCAACCTAGGGCTGACAGTCGTCCGACGCACGGGGACGGGGAGCCGGACAGCGCGTCGGCGATCGATTGGGATGTGGCATTGCAAGCGGCCGCGGGGGACGACACCGCGCTCTTGGCGCTGGCCCGCGCTGGCGCACCTGTTGCCATCAGGGTGGCTGCCGTAACGGGCCTGACCGGTGAAGCGGCTTTGAAGGTTGCTGAGCGCGAGCATCGCAACAGCGACCGCCGAGTCCATCGGCTGGCCAAGCAGCGCTATCTGGCGAAAGTCGCACTCCGCGAAACCGCAGAGCAAGCGAGCCGGTTGGTCGAGGCGGCAAGAGCGTTGCTCGACCAGCCTTTGATCCCGACCAACATCCTCGTCAAGCTCGATCGGGACTGGCAGGCGCTTGACCCGACGCTGGTCGACGCCGAACAACGCGCCGAATTCGACGCCTTGCTGGCACAGCTAGTCGCCTTGACCCGCGAGCGCGGCGAACACTCGTTGCAGATCGCACGCTGGACGGCCGAAGCGCGCCAATTGCTGGCGCGTTTGCATGCTGCCTGCATCGCAGCTGCCACGGGCGCAGAGGATCGTCCCTACCTCGCCGACGCTGGCACCGCGGCGCACGCTGTCCTCGACAGCGCGCCAGCGGAGACCGCCACGTCCGCGCTGCACGATTCGCTCCAGAGCGCATTGCAGAACTGGGCCGAGTTGGACGAACGTCTGGCTGTCCTCGATGACCTTCGGACGTCATCGTCGACTGACGTCGCCCAACTCACCGCGAGCGAAGGCTTGGGGGACCCGCCCGCAACGCCGCGAGATCCAGCCTTGCGCTGGCGCGAGTTTCCGCCGCTGGCAGATGCCCAGCTCAACGAAGCCCTTGCCGATCGCGTCGAGCGATGGCAGCAGGCCCGAGATCAGGCTCATCAGGCGCGACGCGCCGAGCGACGCGAGCGCAAGCTGGAGCGCGAGCGGGAAGTCCGAATTGAGCGCACCGAGGCACTCGTCATGGCGCTGGAACGCACCGAAGCCGCACTCGCCGCCGGTCATCTTGCCGAGACCCAGGGACACCTGCTGGAGGTCGACAAGCTCCTGCACGGAGGCGCATCGGCGGACTCATTGCAATCGCGAATCGATGCCGTGCGAGGCGAGTACACCCAACTCAAGGGCTGGCAACACTGGGGCGGAGGCTTGGCACGCGACGAACTCGTCCTCCAAGCCGAGGCCCTGGCGGCCGCCACCCGCGGTGAGCCGGGTGCGGACATGGTCAAGTTGTCGATCCGGCAGCAGGCCGAGGTCATCGAGGACTTGCGCTCGCGCTGGAAGGAGCTCGACCGCTTGGGGGGAGCCACCAGCCGAACCCTCTGGCAGCGCTTCGACACAGCTCTCAAGGCCGCGTACCAGCCCGTTGCGGCACATCTCGCTGTCCAGCGTAGCGCGCGTGAACAGAACCTGCAGCTGCGCGATCAACTCGTCGCCGCTCTGAGCGAGGTCGCGCTTCCCGACGACGGTGAGAGCGGCGAGACACCGAACTGGAAGATAGTCGCCGCGACGCTGGAGCGTTTCCAAGCCGAGTGGCGCAAGCTCGGACCGCTCGAGCACACCGTGCCGCACAAGGAGCGCGCCAAGCTCGTCGCACGCCTGGACGCCGCTCTTCAGCGGCTCGAGTCACCTCTCAGCGAAGCGCGGCGGATCGCCGAGCTCCGCCGTGAGCGGCTGATCGCGAACGCCAAGGCATTGGCTGCCGAGGCAGCCGCCAGCGCGCCTGGAGATTTGACCCGCAAGGCGCGCGAGCTGCAGGGCGAGTGGCAGCGCCAGGCCGCTGCCCTGCCGCTGGCACGTGCCGTCGAAGGCGCGCTCTGGGTACGCTTCAAGGTCGACATCGACGCGATCTTCAGCGCGCGAGACGCCGCCTACAAGGCCCGCGACGCGGAGTTCAACGCTCGCGGCGTAGAGCGACAGGCGCTCATTGAACGACTCGCGACCGTCACGGTCGACACACCGGCGCCTGAACTCAAGCGGACACTGGCGGACGTGGAGGCGCAATGGCAGCGTCTGGGGCCGGCGTCGCGCGCCGACGCGCCCAGACTTGAGTCGCAGTTCCTGAGCGCTCGCAGCAACGCGCGATCGCTGCTGGCCAGCGGCGCGCAACGCAGTTGGCACGCCGTCTGCGACGCGCTGCTGGCCAAGGTGGCGCTTTGCGAGGAGCTCGAACAAGGGACCCCGTCGCCCGACGCACGCGCAACGCTTGAGCAGCGCTGGATAGCGTTGCCCGCGCTACCCGCGGTCTGGGAACAGGCACTGGCTCGGCGCGCTTCGCTGGCCCATGCCGAGCCCGGCGATTCTCGAGGTGCCGCGTCGACCGACGATCTGCTGCTGCAACTCGAGGCCGCGTTTCAGGTCGAGTCGCCACCCGTGCTCGCTGCGGCGCGGCGCGAGCTGAAATTGCGAGCGATGAAGGCAGCCCTGGAAGGCCGCCAACGCTCCGCGCCCGTCCCAATCTCCTCTGACGCGTTGCTCGCAGCTGCGCTCGAATGTTCAAGACTTGACGGCGCGCAGCGCGAAAGGCTCTCGCGGGTCATCGGCGCAGTGCGCGAGCGTGGGCAGCTATGCGCGGTGTAAGCAGTGCACCATTCTTTGATCGCGTCGCTTCATGGACCCGTCTTCACGTCGCGCGTGTCGGTCTGCACCAAAAGTACGATCGCCCCCACAACGACTGCGACGAACGCCCGCTTCTGCCCGTCTCGAACTCGCGGCCCACGAGCCGAACTGGGTTGGCTCCGTTCCGAGAGAACGTTGCGAGTCAAGCGGCCGATCTTGTGAACGTCATCGGGGCTCCGCTCTTGCGGCAGTCACCCTATCAACGTGTCGCTTTCGGGGTTGCAGCCATCCCGGAGGTCTACACTGGTACCGTCAATCACGACACGCTAGGCCGCAGGGTTTCACCTCCGCTCTTTAAGGGCCCGCTAGCGCCTTCAACGCTGCCGGCGAAGGACAACAGCCCGCCCTGGCGCAAGCCCGCGGCGGGCTGCTCGTTTCGGAGGGGCCTCATTCACCAACGGTCCTTTGATGAAAACAGCCGCAGACCTTCTGAAATCAAAGGCTCACCAGTCCGTCCACACCATCGGGCCTGGTGCCTCGGTGTTCGAGGCCCTCAAGTTGATGGCCGACAAGGACATCGGCGCATTGCTCGTAATGGAGGGCGACAAAGTCGCCGGCATCATCACGGAACGCGACTATGCGCGGAAAGTCGCTCTCATGTCACGGTCGTCCAGAGAAACGCCGGTGCGCGAGATCATGACGGCGGACGTCATGTACGTGCGCCCCGGCCAGACCAGTGAGGAATGCACATGGTGCTGATGACCGAGAACCGGCTGCGCCATCTACCAGTCGTGGACGGCAGCGAGCTGCTCGGGCTTATCTCCATCGGGGACCTTGTGAAGGGCATCATCTCTGAGCAAAAATTCATCATCCAACAGCTCGAGCACTACATCTCCGGCGACAGGGGCTGATCGGTTTCCGTGTTCGACCTAGGGACGCTGCCGCAGACAACTCCCCGATGTCACTGGATCGCTGCCAGCGTTGTGCGCGGAGCACTTGGCCTTCTCATCTGGACTCCGGAGCGTGTCGGGGGTAATCGTATCTATCGAACAAATCGGCGCGGTCGGAGTGACCTGCCCCTGCTAATTCGGGCCAATCATTCCTGGAAGGCGGCTCGGTTGCGGATGGGGTGATGCTGCTGCTTGAACTCGAGCGGCGTCAAGTAGTTCAAGCTGCTGTGGGGTCGGATGGCGTTGAAGTGACGCCGCCAGGCCTCGATGACGACCTTGGCTTCGGCGCGCGATCGGAACCACTCGACGCTCAGGCACTCGTCGCGCAAGCGCCCGTTGAAGCTCTCGTTGGTTCCGTTCTGCCACGGCTTGCCCGGATCGATCAGCGCCGTGGCGATGCCGCTCTCGGCGATCCACTCGAGGATCGCTCGGCTGACGAACTCCGGCCCGTTGTCCGAGCGCAGGAAGAGCGGCGCTCCGTGCGTGCTGACGAGACGAGACAGCACCTCGATCACGCGCTTGGAGCGGATCGAGCCGGCCACGTCGATGGCCAGGCATTCGTGGGTGAACTCGTCGACGATCGTCAGGCACTTGATCTGGCGGCCGTCGGCGGTGGCATCGAAGACGAAGTCGTAGGCCCAGACGAAGTTCGCATTGGTCGCTGGCAGCGGCCGAGGACGCCCAGTGGCGATGCGCCGGCGCGGCCTTCTTCGGGGCAGCTGCAGCCCGGCCTTGCGCCATAGCCTGTGTGTGCGGTGTACGCCGAGCTGGTGGCCCTGACGGCGCAGGAAGATGCGGATACGTCGATAGCCGTAGCGCGGGTACTGCGCCGAGAGAGTCTTCATGGCTGCAATCACAGATGCGTCCTTCGCCGGCAGGGTCAACTCGTAGCTGAGGGTGGACCGCGCAATGTCGAGCAGGCCGCAGGCGCGCCGCTCGGACAGGCCGTGTTCGCAAGCGAACCCGACCTGCTCGCGCCGCGCCTGCGGGCTCACCACTTTCGTTGATTGATCTCCTTGAGCACGGAGATGTCGAGATCTCGCTCGGCCAACAGCCTCTTCAAGCGGTTGTTCTCGGCTTCCAGCGCACGCAGCCGCTTCACATCGACCGGCGCCAGCTCACCGAAGTGCTTGCGCCAGGAATAGATCGTCTGCTCGCTGAGCTTGTGCTTCTTGGCCGTCTCGGCCACGGTGCTGCGGTCGGCCTCCCGCAGGATGGCCACCATTTGCTCTTCGCTGAATCGACTCTTCCTCATGGACTCCTCGCTGTCGAGAAGCCATCTTCACAGAAACTATCGGTCCGAAGAAACCGGGCAGGTCAGGAGCAGCGCACGCAGCGCTGGATGCTGCTTGGACCGTCTCCGGCAACCTCAAGACGATGATGAAGCCGGAGTTTGCCGACGTCGTCGCGGTCAAGGAGGTGTTTGAGACGGTGGTGACTCCACGCGAGACATGCGAAGACATTCAGGTGCAGCATCGGGCGCCTGTAAAGGATGAGCATCGCGTCGCCGGCACCGTCGTCGGCGGACTGGCCGTTCAATGATCGCCATGACTGCAGCCCTCGTCCTTTTCGCGATTGCATTGGCGCCAACATCAGCTTTGGCACAAGGCAGTTGCTCCGCATCGACGCTCAAGGGTCAATATCTGTTCACCGGACGCGGCTACATAGAGCCGGGAGACTCGGGAACTCAGCGTGTGCACCGGGGCATGCTGGTGATGGATGGCGCGGGAAGGTGACCGGAAAACAGTCGTCAAGCCGTGGAGGCAAGATCGGTCACGAGAAGCTTGAGGGAACTTACGTGTTGGAGGCCGACTGCTCGGGAACAATGACCTTCGGCTCAGTTGCAAGCCCTGGCGGTCAGATTCACTGGGACGTCTAAGTCTCACCGAGTGGCAACCGGGAACATGATTCGCACCGATGAGGGAAGCATGGCACTCCGCAGTTTCGCTAGGGAATAACAGCTCAACATACTGCGCAGTCGGCTAAACCCCGCTCAACGGGTACACGGGGCACACGAAACGTCGCTGGTTCGCATTTACGCGGGCGCGACGTTGACTCGTCCCGTTGAACGTCGGCTTTGCATGTGCCCAAATTCTCCTATGCGTCGATCACACGCGACGCGCTTGTGATCTCCGATATTTTGAGCGGTCGTCAGATGCAGTAGCGCACAAACCGACCGTCGTCGTCGACGCTATCGGCCAGAAGTCGCCGGTCGCGAACAGCCGCTTTCAGGCAGCAGACTTCGCACGGCCTTTGATTCTTCTTGAGGCCTGACGCGTGCGCGAATCATGCGCCGCGCTGCTGCAACCCGAGCTGATCAATCCGGTTTGCTTGCGGGCGACTCCCCCACCGGGGGGTTGGTCGGCGTCAGGCCTTCCCTCAAAAATCAGCGCAACTCGCCGTACTCGGCAAGCCACTTTCCAAGTTGCAATCGATGGGAGGCCTCATGAAGTTCGTCCAAAGGGCATGCTAGTTCGGTCTCGGCCTTGCGCTGGTGGCTTGCGGTGGTGGAGATGACGACCCGGCACCGGCGCAAGTTGCGCCCGTGCACGCCAGTTGTCCCAGCATCGCCGGCGGGCGGGCTCTACGTCGGCTACTACCAGAAAGATCAAGCCACGAACCCTGAGGATCCAGTGCCGGGCGCGTTCTCGCTGAACCTCCCCACGGGCGACGGCATGTTCTTCACCTACGTCGGCTGCCAGACGAGCAACGTGGGCCTTGTCAGTGGCACAAAGACCGGCTCCTCGCTGTCTGGGAACTGGTCCGGCAGCGTCGGCGGCTCGGCCCAGTCGGGAACCTACACGGGGACGTACGACGCGACGGCGCTCGTCTACTCAGGCACGTACGTGAATGTAGGCGGGAAGCAGTTCAGGGACCTCAGCCACTGCATTCAGTACACGATCGCACCGAAGGGCACCTGGGAGATGTTTGCGATCGAGAGCCATTCGCCGGCGACTCTCAACGCGGCGGTCAACGGGCGAACGATTTCATGGGGCGCGGTGCCTGGCGCGGCCATCACGCTCGTGTATGTGCTTGACCCGCAGATCGCTACCAGCTCCGGCAACCCAGTGGTCTGGCAGACGGTCATCACCAGCGGCGTCACTGCGAGCGTGCCGTCGACTGTGACTCTCCAGTCAGCGAAACAGTACATCGCAGCAGTCGGCGTTCTCGATGCCAGCTACCGGCGCCTGGCGTTTACCAGCCAGCGCTTTACGCTTCCGTAGGCGCCGGATGATCCGCGCCAGGACGTTGCGTACCAGTGAATCGGCCCTGGCGGCGGCGCCGTTTATGGCCAGCCTCACTCCCACAATCAGCTTCTCGAGGCACGACCTTCAACCGCGGCTTCGGGTCGGACACAGCGGGAGCAATCACTGATTGTGACGCACGCAAGCCGTTAAACGCATCGACCAGTAGAGGAAGCGGACCATCGAGGGAGCTGCTCGCGGCCGAGGTTGTGTGAGAACGCGTCGAGCATCCACACGCGCGACGCCGCAAGCGATTGTCGTAGTTGGCGTTAACGCTGGTGGGCGCGGTCGCGTACGGCTAGCAAGGCGCTCAGGCGCCGCCAACCGGGATCGCCTTCACCGTCCTGTCCCCAGGATGCTCATCACTCTTTCAAGGTTGTAAGCCAGCATGCGCAGGCGCATCTCCGTGCTGACGTTGGCGAGGGTGCGGGTCAAGAAGTGCGCGGAACCCATCCAGTGCTTAGCGGGCCCAGGCCTGCAACGCCCGCTCGAGCCGGCCCCCCTCCCGTTCTCGTAGTCGGCTGCGGGAGACGATCGCCGCCGCTTCGCTGGCCGCGTTGGTCGTGCCCTCATCACCGAGCAGGCGCTTCTGATCGTCGACTAGCCTTTGGGCGAAGCCTGCGTCCGTGGAACCGCTCGCGCTTCGCGGCAGCAGCCACTGACGGCCCGCGAAGGTGTTGGTGCCAGCCAGCTTGGCATACGCGTCCCAGTGCTCTAGCACGTGCATGTACGCCGTGGCGCTGTTGGCCGGGATACCTGCAACGTAGGAAGGAATGGCGGCGCTGACGTTGGCCGGGAGGCGACCTGACAGCGCTTCGTCTAGCAGCCTGCGGATCTGGGCCGGCCCCGGCACCGCGCGCAGGCCGCCTAGCAGCAGCCAGCGCTCCTGGGTCGAGGTCGCCTGGCGCAATGCTTCGAGAAGCGTATCGAAATCGGCCGGCGTGCCTTGCAACGCCGCCGCGAACATCACCGGGCCCCGCAGCGCCGGAGCGACTTGAGCGGTGTCGTTGGCTAGCGCCGCGGGCAGTCGATCACGCGCAACCCTCAGCACTGGTGCATAGCCGAAGCGCGCCAACCGGCTCACGAGCTGCGCGCGCAGCTGACCGGCCTCGGCGCTTTCCCCGGCGGCGGGCTGCCAGCCGAGACGTTCAAACTCGGGCGCCAGGAAGGCGACACCCGCCGCGTGCAGTGCAGGCTGAATCGGCAGGCCGTCGAATGCCAAGTCCAAGCTCTGCAGCTGCGACGAGGCCAGCGCGAACAGAGTGTCGCGACTGGCGTCGTGCACCTCCGGCAATCGCTGCAACAGCGCCAGGTGTTCGGCAAACGGGCGCAACCCAGCGATCGCCAGCGCATGGCTGTCCGCCAGCAGCGCCAAGCGGTCGGCAGGCGCCAGCCTGGGGTAGCGGTCGAGCAACCGCTGCTCTAGGGGCGGCGCATAGCGAACGCGGAAGTAGCCTTGCGCGCCCGCATTGGCCAGCAGCGGTTCCTCATCGCATCCGGGCAAGACAAGCCGGGACTGCTCGCCTTCCAGAAGCACCGTGTGCTGCGCGCTGCCCCTCACTAGTCGAACCGGGATCGACCAGAGCGTCGCCGGGAGCGGGTCGAGTGCGGCGAAGCGGCTCTGGCGCAGCGTGATCTCGGTCGCTCCGTCATGGCAAGCTGCGTCGACGTCTACTAACGGCAGGCCCTGCTGATCGGTCCACTGCCCGGCCACACGGGCCACCGGCAATCCGGTGATGCGCTGCATGTGGTGCCACAGGTCGCCGGCGGTCGCCGGCTTGAACGCGCGCTCGGCCATGTAGGCCTGCAGGCCGCGTTGGAAGTCACGCGGCCCGATCCACTGTTCCAGCATCGCTAGGACCGCACCGCCTTTGTCGTAGGTGATGTCGTCGAACACGTCGTTGACGCGAGCCTCCGTGACCGCGGCAGCGCGGATCGGTCGCGTGCCCGCGGTAGCGTCGCGGCTCATGGTGCCTTCCAGGCCTAAGCGGGTGCGCAGCGGCCCCTGCCATTCCGGGTGAAACTCGTCGACCACTTTGCGCTCCATCCAGGTCGCGAAGGATTCGTTGAGCCACATCTCGCTCCACGTGGCCGGCGAAACCAAGTTTCCGAACCACTGGTGCGACACCTCGTGCGCGATCAGCCCGTAGTTGCGCACCCACAATCCCGGGTCGCTGCGGCCGGGCTCGAACAGCAGCCGGTTTTCGGCAAAGCCGATCAGTCCCCAATCCTCCATCGCGCCGGTGCGCAGCCCCGGCACGGCCAGCAGGTCGAGTTTGGCTAGCGCATAGCGCTGACCGAAGTAGCGGCGGTAGTACGGCAGAAACTGCGCCGCCGCGGTCAGCGCCGCGCGGCCCTGGTCACCCTTGCCGCGCACGCTGAGAACACGCACTGGGATGCCGTCTACGTTGCCCTCAACTCCGTCGAAACGGCCGACCGCCAGCGACAGCAGATAGCTTTGCATCGGCGGTGTCGGTGCGAAATGGTGCAGCATGGCGTCGCCGCTGCGTTCCACGGACAGCCGCAGCGTGTTCGAGACCACCTCGTACCCAGCCGGCGCGCGCACGCTCAGTCGCCAGCGCGTGCGAAACACGGGTTCGTCGAACGACGGGACCACACTGCGGGCCGAGATGGCTTCCAATTGCGTGGCCAGCATGCGCTGGGGCTGCCCTTGCGCGCTGTAGTCGACGGCGTACAGGCCTTCGGCAGTGGGCTGTACGGTGCCGCGGTAGCGCAACCGCAGCACGTGCCGACCCGCAGTGATGGGGCGGCCGTCAACGGGCTGCAGGCGCCAAGTGCCGGCGGCGGGGTCGGCCGTGAGCTGAAGGGTTCGCGCATGGCCGCCTTCATCGAGCACCAGTGATTGCGCTTCCAATTGGGCGGCATGCAGCAGGATGCTCGGCATCGCCCGGTGCACCTGCACGACGATCTGCACATCGCCACCGAACGTGGTCGCTGCAGGATCGACGTCGAGTTGCAGCGTGACACCGGTCGGCGTCACTGCTTTGGGCAATATGGTGGCGGTGTCGGAGAAACGAAACCGCGCCTGCGCGGGCGCGCCCGTCGGGAGCGATCCCACAGCCAGCCCCAAAGTCAGGGCAGCGACAGCGCGGACAGTGCCGACGCGGAGAGGCAATAGCATGGGATTTCTCGGTGCGGCTATGTGCCCCGAACGCGCAGCAGAACTAGATTTAGCCCCACGGGCGGACGACACCTGTTTGATCACCGATCCTATGACGTTGTGCCCGCCGCGGCTAGCCAGCACGGCCGCCTTGGGGACCGTCAGCCAGATGCAACTATGCAAAGACCCTAGATAGAGCTCGCTATCGAGATCTTTGTAGTTGGCTGACGATCATAGTTGTCGCCTTCCGGGCCAGAAGCGGTCTCCGGCGAGGCGCAGCTTCGCGCTGCCGGCGCTCGCCGAACGGCGCGCGGGCGGGACGACGCACAATGCGTGCGCCGCTACATCGATGTGAGGTGGATCGAATGCCAAACCCCGAAGAGAAGCGGGTTTGCCCGGCATGTGGATTCCAGATTTTCAACCCCCGGTATCCGCATTGCGAGTCGTGTGGAGCAGCGCTACCTGAGTCACTTTTGTTGTCCTCCGCTGAGCGAGAGGCGCTCGCACGCCAAGCCATCGCAAGCGCTGAGTCCCAGATTGAGGATGCCCGGCGCGCCAGGGAGGCAACTGCAGAGTTTCGCGCTCAAACGGTGGCGGTTGCCACGTCAGAGGGCAGCGTGATTGTTGCGGTGGCAGCAGTCATTGCCGGGAGCACGGACGCTAAGGCCTGACGGCTCATACGCCCGCGGCGCGAACTGTAAGTAGAGAGTTCCGACTAGAGCCGGCCAAGAACGGCGGCTCCGCCCAAGGGCTGCTTCGGACGGGGCTAACCTTGCAGCTGCTCGTGCCACTCTGCGCCGAGCTGGCGGGGTCCGACCGCTAGGAACCGCGACGCGAGGCGCACGCCACTAGGCATATCGAGCTACCAGGTGCAGACATGACATTCATCGGCCGACCGCTCGTGAAGCAATGCCTTCGCTGCGGCGACTTCTTTTGCGAGTCGAACGTGATGTCCGGCAATACGTTCGGCGCTATCCATTGGAGTGACGGCAAGGTGAGTGGCCCCTACGTGCTCGAGATCCCTGCACTCGGGAAGTGCCCGCACTGCAAGGGGCTACTTTGGCTCCAGGACGCGCCCCGAGCAGTCCTTGCCGCTACAACACGAGTCGCTCCCAACCTCTCCATGCACCTGGACTGGAAAGAGGAGGACTACTCGACAGCGCTTGCATCCGATTTCGTGCAAACGAGACAACAGGAGCTTTTCGTCCGGAACAGATGGTGGTGGGCCATCAACGACGGTCACCGAGGTCACCCCTCGAAGCACCCGACGCGAACCCCTACGCAGCACGCGAATATGGAAGCCCTCGCCGAGATGTTTTCCGAGTCGAACGACGAGGAACGCCTTCTTAGGGCAGAACTTGCGAGAGAACTGGGGCAGCAGCAGGAGGCCGCGCGCCTCCTATCGCGAGAGGTGCGCATCACCGGCGCGCAGTTTGCGCAGCGCATCACCGAACTACTGCGCGAGGGAAGCAGACGAGTTGAGATCGTGTACGTGAACGGATAGCAGAGGACCCTACGGCGGGACGGCCTCGAACATCTGTTGGAGCAGGACCGGGCGGTCACGGCCACACGCGGCTGCTAGCCAATGTCTGCTCTCGCGCCGGCTGAGGATTCGGGGAGAGACATCGCCCGAAATCCGGTCGGCAGTCGGCAACTCGTCCTACGGCAACCGGTGCGACCGAGGCCTATATTGCACTGCAGCAAACGACCTCCTGGAAGCGCAATGACCCGATCAGATCTGCAATCTCTCCCGACCTCGCGCACCGCCATTTGGGCGGGCGCCGCGCTGCTCGGTGCCGCCCTCACGGCCGCGTGGGTCGAGCGCCGCTCCCGCCGAGCCGAAAGCGACCAGCCGCCCGCCGGCCGACTGCTCGAGATCGACGGCGTGCGCCTGCATGTTGTCGAGAAGGGCGAAGGGCCTGCGGTCGTGCTGATCCACGGCAACATGGTCTCGGAGCGCGACTTCGAGGCGAGCGGTCTGCTCGATCGCTTGGCGCGCAATCACCGCGTGATCGCGTTCGATCGTCCCGGCTTCGGCCACAGCACCCGGCCGCGCGATCGTCTCTGGACGCCGGCGGCCCAGGCGAAGCTGCTCCACGCGGCGCTCGCCCAACTCGGCGTCAAACAGGCGGTAGTCGTCGGCCATTCGATGGGCGCGATGGTCGCGCTCGCCCTCGCGCTCGATCATCCCGAAGACGTCCGACGTCTCGTGCTCCTCTCCGGCTATTACTACCCGAGCGCACGCATCGACGCGTTGCTCACCGCGCCGGTCGCATTGCCCGTGCTGGGGGACGTCATGCGCTACACCGTCACGGCGGTCTCGGCGCGTCTGATGTTGAACCGGCTCGTGAGGGCAATGTTCGCGCCCCGCGAGGTGCCCGCGCATTTCATTCCTGCGTTGTCGCGCGAAATGATGGTCCGGCCGATCCAGCTGCGCGCCAACGCCGAAGACGCAGCGTTCATGGTCCCGCAGGCAAAGGCCAGCAGCGAGCGTCATCACGAGCTGCGCATGCCGGTCGCGATCGTTGCTGGCGCAAAAGACAACGTGATCGACGTCGAGGCCCATTCGGCGCGGCTGCATCGCGAGCTCGTCGGAAGCACGCTCGCGATGGTGGCCGGGGCGGGACACATGGTGCACTACGCCGCGCCGGACGACATCGTCGCGGCCGTGGAGGGTCTCGGGATACCCCATCTCGAGCCCGCCAAGCAGGCGGCCTAGCGCCAGCGCATCTCGGGCGTGCAAACATGACGAATCCCTGGCTCAAGAAGAACCCGTTCCTCAGCATGTGGCTCAGCGGCGCTAACGCGGTGGCCGGTAGCGCCCGCGGCCGGATCGCTTCCGAAGTGAAGCGTCAGTCAACGATCGCCG
>Ga0105248_10004934_pt1 | contig 14738 bp, 9 predicted proteins | sample KBSS34metaG_FD_81524 | JGI IMG/M metagenome (GOLD analysis project Ga0105248, IMG submission 81524) | Switchgrass rhizosphere microbial communities from Kellogg Biological Station, Michigan, USA - KBS S3-4 metaG | ecosystem: Host-associated > Plants > Roots > Rhizosphere > Soil | place...
GTTACGCTGGGCAGGTGCAACAAAAGATTTTGCGGCAGTAACAAAGAAAATCGATGAACCTCGATTGGCTGTGCGCGCTGAGGAGCTTGAGAAGAAGCTGCAGTGATGTCCGATATGCTTTAGCTTGTCGGCTATTGATCTGTTAATACCCCGAGGCCATAGCCGACAAGCTAAAGGGGCTCTCGCAAAATTCAAGCTCTCATTCTCCCCTGGCTTTAGCCTGGGGATCAGTGCTGCCCATTGAATCTTGGAACCGTTTTAACGGTTTCCGCTAGTTCTATTGTTTCTTCATAAACCGTTGAAACGGTTACCAGCTTTTCCAAGCCGCCTCTACCCCAAGCTGAAGCTTGGGGAGAATGAGAGGTTGAGTTTTGCAGGAGGCTCTTAGCTTGTCTGCTATCTCAGTTGGCAGCCACAGAAAGCGCACTCCGACAAGCTAAAGCATATCGGACATTGCCGAGGAACCTACAGAATCTTGTAAGTCTTTCTTAAAAATTGGGAGTTTGTTATCTCACACAAACCTCTAGCGTTCCACGAGTCTTAAGACTAAACTACGTCCCAGCCTTCAACCTCTAATCAACTGCAGTAGCGAGGTGTCGGATGGATCGCGAAAAGACTCGACGGCGACTACCCTACACTCCCGAAAGATGGCGGGATGTCGAAGCGGACTCTTGTGCGATCCACGCCCACACCGCGGCCCGCACATCCGCAAATCCTAATCCCACAATTCGAGAACAGACGTTGATACTCGATCTTCTCGGACGAATTAACTACAAGATTATTAGTGGCAATAGAGTCTATGTGGAGGTGGGCGGGATTGTTTACAAGACTCTATATGGAGGCTACTGGCGTAGCGTCTTTACGGGTTTAGAACATTATCTATTGCGATGCGAGCAGGTCTCAGATGCAATTTGGTCAGACGACAGCGAAACTTCACCTGTAGTTGATCTGCCGATTGCCTATTCGAACGAGGGCTGGACTGCCAGTGGACACTCGCTCTCATTCATGTTGTCGCGCGAGTAACTCAGAACGAGCGGTTCTGGATTTCCGTCACATCCATCGAACGCACGTACTCTTCAAATTCAGCTAAATCGCCATCACCAAAAAGCATTCCGGGAATATCGTTGATGACAACATACTCCGGCAGCGCGGTTTGCAGTTCACGACTCGCATATGCTCCCCGGTTGCACTTGTTCTTACACTGCCAGTAGTCAAACCTTATGGTTGGCGACGTTGCGCCTACGGCGAAGCTGAACGGCTCCCAGTGATGTTTACAAACATCGCACTGCAACACCGGTAACCATCCCTTGAGACTCACACCGACGCTCTTGAGTTCTTTTTCAAGATCATTTCTATTCATGGCAGTTCCTCCTGTTCCTGGGTGCGCAGATTCTATCCGAACTTCCAAATCTGGGCCAAGATTTTCAGGAACATATCCGCAGATTACGTCGATTACGCAGAAAAAAAACTATAGCGTTCTCAATGCGACATCCAGCGTTTCGACTAAGCGGTCCGCGTCTGCTTCATTAAACGGCATCGGCGGACGAATCTTAAGTACATTGTGGAAAGGGCCATCGGTTCCGAGAAGTACTGCCTCGTCTCGCATCTTGTTCACGATTGCCGTCGCCTCAAGAGTCGCAGGCTCTCGGCTTTCGCGGTCCCTAACTAACTCAACCCCGAGAAAAAATCCTGAGCCACGAACGTCACCAATGATTTTGTGTTGACTCATCAACTTGCGTAAACGTTCCAGCAATACGCTACCAACACTTCGCGCGTGCGTTTGCAATCCCTCTTCAAGAACAGTGTCGAGCACCGTAAGTCCAATCGCACATGACACGTTGTTCCCACCGAACGTGCTAAAGAATTCCATTCCGTTGGCAAACGATCCGGCAATTTCCGTTGTCGTTACGACTGCTCCAATCGGATGGCCATTGCCGATAGGCTTGCCAAGTACCACGATGTCCGGGACAACTTCATAGCTTTCAAATCCCCAGAAGTGCGTCCCAATCCGGCCATACCCTGTTTGGACTTCATCCGCAATGCAAACTCCGCCTGAGTCCCGGACCGCTGAGTACACTGTATTCAAGTAACCGGCCGGAAGCACAATCTGACCGCCCACGCTCGGCATAGATTCGGCAATGAAGCCACACAGAGATCGACTTTCCAATCGCTCAATTACGTCAATTAAGTGTTGTGAATATTTGCAAACGGCATCCACGTCATCGGCAGGGTACGGTCCGCGATACAAATCCGGCAACGGAACCTTGTGAACCCATGATGGCGGGCCAGAACCTCCTGGTCCGTCGTGCTTATAAGGACTGATGTCGATCATCGTTGTCGTATTGCCGTGATAAGCGTGATCCAAAACGATTAGGTCGCGGGCCCGTGTGTGTGTTCGCGCCAGTCTAAGGGCGAGTTCATTCGCCTCACTGCCCGAATTAACTAAGAAGCATTTGTTCAGGGTTGGTGGGAATGTTGCGATCAGGCGCCCGGCGTATTCATTGATGAGATCGCTTAGGTAGCGAGTGTTCGTGTTAAGCCGTGCCATCTGATCCTGCCCGGCTTTTACGACGCGTGGATGGCAATGACCGACGTGAGCGACGTTGTTGTAAGCGTCGAGATACTGGCGTCCTTCGTCATCGTAGAGGTACTGCATCTCACCGCGAACGATTTTCAGAGGATCCCTGTAGGCAATGCTCAGGTTTTGACCAAGTAATGATAGCCGCTGCTCGAGCGTTGAGGATTTAGTCGGGATGGGGTTTGTATTCATAAACCTTGGAGTGGGCGGCCCCTCCGCCGCTTTGGTAAAGCAAAATTCATCTCCCGCCAAGAGGAAAGCGGCGGAGGGCCGCCGCACTCCAAGGAAGTTACTATCGGGCTGCGGAACTCTGGCGAAAAAAATCCGTTGCTTGCGTCGGATCAATCGCCAGTAACTGCGTCAAACTGTTTCTAATCGATTGTTGGCTAATGTCCAGGTACGTATTCTTTGGATTCTGTTTCTGTTGATACGCCGCCAAACATACGCTCATGCACAACCGCATGAGCATCAACCACCAAATTACATTGAGCTCGTCTTCATTCAACGAACACTCGGAAACATAACCAGCAACAACTTCCTTTCCGCAAGTCAAGGGATCCGGTTGATCAAGCACGACGTAGGCAAGAGCAATGGCTAGTTCTCCTGCCGTAAAGCTGTGGATCATGTCACCGAAATCAATTAAACCCACGACACTTTGATCTTCGACGATGACGTTGTAGTCGTTGGCATCTCCGTGAATCACGCTGCGAGGTAGTTTGTCGATGCATCGTCCTACGGCGCTTTCAAAGTCGTCCGCGCACGTGACAACCTGTTCGCGGAGGGACGCTGGAGTTAATAACTCCTCGAATTGCCTGACAACTTTCGTTGCGTTCACCATGTCCCAATGAAACTCACGATGAAAAGCAGGGTGATCGAAAGATGATAGAGCACGCGTCACGTCACCGAGCTTCTTGCCGAAATCAAACAGCAGTTTGGAAGTGGGCTTCACGTTTGCGATCGGTTCCCCGGAGATGAAAGTCACGAGGCGAACGAAATGCGAAAGCCCGTCGAGAAATGTTTGCTCTATCTGTTTACCGGATTGTGCAGATATCACGCGAGGGCAGAACGACACTCTTGACTCCAGATGAACCATCGCCGCGTTCTGTGCTTCAAGAAACGGAAGCTGCTCTAGCGAGTTGGCAATTTTGAAAACGAAGCGTTCGCCAGTATCAGATGTCAAAAGAAAGTTCTGGTCGCGTTCGCTGGGCAATTCCTTTGCGGCACACGACACGCCATACAAGTCCCTCGCTAATCTTATGGCTTCTTCGTTGTGAAAGTTTGGGACGTGCTGGAACAGTGACATCACCATTGTGGCGAGTTTCGGCGGTCAATCGCAGTCTCAGTTTTGATTCGCGCCAGCCATTACTTCCTTCACAGCTAAAGAGTTGAGAAAGTTTGACCTCAACTGTTCATCAGTTACATTCGAGGCACACTGCTCAAGAATCTCACGCGCATCCGCGAAAGCTTTTCGCGAACCTTCCCCATCGCCTGCTTCCTTTAACAGACGACCTAGATCGGCAAGAACTTTCCATCTCACAACCGGCACTGGAAAGGCGTCTAAAACTGCTAACGCTTCATTAAACTCCCCGCGTGCGCCGTTGATATCTCCTTCAGCAACTGCAATCGCCGCTTTAAGTTGATGAGCCACAGCAATGTACTTTCGAGCTTTGTATTCGCTTGCGGTCGAGAATAAACGAGCAGTGAACTCTTTAGCTTTCGCAAGGTCACCTTGTTTCAACCAGTGTTCCGCAGTCGCTGCTTCAAGTCGGATGCTGTACCGCCAGCGAAACCACTTGTCCCGCTCGAAAATTTCACGCGCCTCAGCGAACACAGACGCGGTGTCACCATGCTTGCCGGCATGCGTGTGATCAATTCCGAGATTGATAAGTGAGTTGGCTTCAGCCTCGAGCACATGTTTTTCGCGCCCGACATCCAGCCCTTCCTTATCGTATTTAAGAGCGCCTTCAAAATCCTGAATCTCGCGATGTATCCAGCCAATACAATTTGGCATTCGTGGGAACCAGAACGAGTCGCCGTTTCTGCGAGCCTTAGAAATGGCGTCCTCGAGTATCGCCAATGCTTCGGAAAAGTGTCCCAAATTTCCGAGTGAGAGCCCGTGAAAGAATAACGAGGTCAACAACAAGAATCCGTCCCGCAACTCCGAGGCAAGTTTGCGCGCTTCAATCACTACTTCAATTGACTTCTCATATTCAGTTTGAAAGAAATACAAACAACCGCGCCAGGTTAAACCGGCCATCAAAGCGGGTTTACAGTTGATCGAGCGGGCACTCTTGATGACTTCGTCGATAATCGGTAAACCCTCAGCCACTTCACCATAACAAAGATGCTTCAACCCTATTAACATCGTCGTTTCGAGACGCAGTTCTTCACTTCCGGCGACTTTTGCTGCAGCCAAAGCCTTCTCGGCATAATGCTCCATCTCTTCCAGTCGATGCGAAAAGAACAATGTTATCGTGAGCGCATTCAATGTCGCGGATTGTTTCGCGGGTGTAAGAGCATCTTCTTGCTTGAGGGTACTTACATAATCATCAACCGACTGCGCGAAGCGACCCAACGCCATGTTGACTGCGCCACGTTTCTGATAAAGCGTGGCCAGGATTTCTGAGCGCGATTCCGCAGGTAACTTCTCCACCAATTCAAGAGCATGCGTGTAGTGGTCGGCAGCTTCGCCGTTACCATAAAACTTCGCCGCATTATCGCCGGCATGAATCAAGTACTCGATCGCTCGTGCGAAGTCTCGACCGCGTTCGAAATGAAGGGCGAGTTGTGTAGCGAGCTGTGGAGCACGTTTCCCATAATGCTTCTCCAACTGCTGAGCGGCTTGCTTGTGCAGCATCACTCTTCGTGTATTAACCAAATCTCCGTACAGGAAGTTTTGGTAAAGCGCGTGAGCAAACCGATATCGAGTTGCCAGGGAACCGTCCGGCAGATCCTCTTCACCTCGAGTGATGACGAGGCGATGCGTTTTTTCGAGTCGAGCAAGACGCTCTTCAAGGTCCACTGGATCCATTCCCAGCAGATCGGCGACGACTGTAGAAAGAAACTCGGCTCCTTCGACACTGGCATACTGCAAAGTTCGGCGGTCCTCTTCACTCAACTGATCTACTTTCTTACCAATCATGCTCCGAACGCTCTCTGGCGCGTCGAGCTCAATTTCCGAAAGTGGTCGCGCGAGCGTCCAATCTTCATTTGTTTTTACAATATCTCCGCGCTCACTCAGGTACTGCAGCAGATTTGTCGTGAACAGTGGATGTCCTTCTGTCTTCTCATGCAGGTGATCAGCCAGGTTGCCGGGAAAGTCGTTTGGCTTAAAGGTGACGTTGAGGTAGTCGATGATGTGCTCGCGACTTAAGGAGTCAAGCGGTATTTCCTCGCAGAGCTTGTGCATTTTCATTTCCGCCATGCAACTCTTCAGCGGGTGATTGCTCCGTTCAATATCTTCAGGTCTGAATGTTCCGACCAGCAAAACCCGTTGCGAGGTGATTCGGTTACAAAGATGGCGAAGCAGTTCGATGCTTGAAGAGTCAGCCCAGTGAAGATCCTCGAGCAGCAACACGATAGGCGAAGCATTCGCAATCAGGCCCAGGGCATCGCCCATTTCGCGAATCATTCGTTCCTTGGTTGCCCCGATTGTGTCCTGCTGCAGATGGTCCACAGCTCCGGTTGATGAGAAAACAGCCGGCAATTGAGTACACCAGGTGGGAGCATGGCTGCGCATTATTGACCCAAGTCGATCTTTGCTGGGTCCTTCGAGTAATACGCTGAGCGCATCGAGAAAAGGCAAGTAAGCTTCACCCGTACCATACTGCTCAATGCAACGGCCACGAGAAATCATCAAGGATCTGAACTGCGTTCGTGCTCGACGTAAGAACTCATCAGAGAGTGAAGTCTTTCCAATACCCGGTTCACCCGTGATAAAGACGACCTTACCGTTGCCTTCCACAGCCTGGCGTAAACATTCCTCCAGCTTCACCAGTTCAACATCGCGTCCAACGAATGGTGTACCTGACGAATCTATGAGATCCCGATCGTAAATAACCGATGGCCCCGTCCATGAACCGGTTAGCCCCGCACGCAGATCTCTGAAGTCCCGCGCCATCTCAGCCGCGGACGAATAGCGTCGCTCGCGATCCTTTTGCAGTGCGCGACCAACAATCGCGTCGAACTCGCTGGGAATTTCTGGTCGAACGCGACTGGGCGGAGTTGGCTCAAGCCTGGCAATAGCATCCATCGTGGCAAGCGCGCTCTGTCCGGAAAAAGGCAGTGATCGCGTGGCAGCTTCGTAGAGTACCGAGCCGAAGGAAAAGATATCGGACCGCGAATCGAGAATCTCGCCACGAGTTTGCTCTGGCGACATGTAAGCAATCGTTCCCATAACTACGCCTTCGCCAGTCAACTCGAACCACGTTGGAGCTTCGTTATCTACTTGGTCGACAACGTTGCGAATGCTCTTGGCCAGGCCGAAATCCAATACCTTTGCAACGCCCTTGGGCGTCACCAGAATGTTGGCGGATTTGATGTCTCGATGGATCAGGCTGATGCTGTGGGCTGCATCCAAAGCATCGGCGATCTGTATCGCGACATCCAGAAGTTTTCCGACTGGCAATGCTCCATCTTGAGTGATGAGACGTTTCAGAGTTTGGCCCTCAACGTACTCCATCACAATGAAGTCAAGTCCGTCGACCTCCTCAATGGCGTGAACGATGACGATGTTTGGATGGTTTAGTGCTGAAGCAGACTGAGCTTCTTTTATGAACCGGCGTTTTGCGTTGGGTTCTTGATTGACTGCGGAGGGGAGGAGTTTGAGTGCGACGGTTCGGCCGAGCTTAGTATCCTCAGCCTTATAGACATCTCCCATTCCTCCGGCGGCAATCTTTTCCCCGAGACGATAATGCAAAAGCATTGAGTGTGGCTCGGTTGAACTCATGAACCCTCCCGCAGTTTGGGACGTATCTAAGATTTGGCGACACTTTAATGAAAGGCTTGGGGAGAATCAATCCGATCTCAGATTTAAGATCTCAAATCTCAGAGTTTGAGGATTGAGTTCGAGGTTGGAGTTTAGGTTTGAGTTCAAATCTGAGATCTGAGATCTTAAGTCTCAGATGCGAAAGCTATGAATCTGATTTCTACACTTTCAATCGCAATGGGTTCCGCCTGGGTGTCGGGTCTCAATCTCTACGCATGCGTCGCAACCCTAGGCTTGCTCAGTCGCTTTACTCACTTAGAGCTTCCGGGTGAGTTGCATGCCTTAACCAACTGGTGGGTGATTGGAGTGGCCGTTGCGCTCTACGTCGTCGAATTTGTGGCTGACAAGGTCCCCTGGATTGATAGCACATGGGACGTTATTCACACTTTCATCCGAGTACCTGCTGGGGCCGTACTTGCAGCAGCAGCCTTTGGTGACTTCGATCGCAGCATTCAGGTGATTGCTTTATTGCTGGGTGGCGGACTCGCCTTGAGCTCACACGGAACCAAAGCCGCAACGAGGGCAGTACTAAATGCGAGCCCTGAACCTGTAACTAACTTCGTTGCGAGTATTGTCGAGGATGTCGTCGCCATCGGGTCGACGATAGTGGCCGTCTTTTTTCCGATAGTGTTGTTCGTTATCGTGGCGGTTGGACTCTGTATCTCGATCTACTTGTTCAATCGAGTGCGACGTTTCTTTCAAAACGCGACCCGCAAGGTTCGCACTTGGTTTGCACCCGCGTGAGCGCAGTTGCTGGGACCGCAGGCGTCCCCGCCTGCTAACTTAGATTCAGTTGCGTTAGTGGTCATTGGGCAGGCGAGGACGCCTGCGGTCCCAGCATGAGGCCTGATGATTTTGCATTAGTATTGTCTGCGCCTTATCCTTCCCACGCTTTCTACAGGCCGGCACTTTCCTGACAGGCGATCAAACACTTCAACGGCGGAGATAGATCAATGCGTCGCTCCCTACTTCTTATTCTCGTCATATGTACGCTCGGTCTTCCAACTCACGCGCAAACGACATCACAGAGCGAACCAATGTCGAGCGTCGATCCGGCATTATTCAAAGGCCTGCGGTACAGACTTGTCGGCCCTTCGCGCGGAGGCAGAGTGACAACAGTTACTGGCGTTCCGTCGCAACCGAAAACGTTCTACATGGGTGTCGCAAGCGGCGGCTTGTTTCGTACAACTGACAGCGGAGCGACCTGGACTCCCCTCACTGATGGCAAGGTTCCACTCGGATCGATGGGCTCAATCGCTGTAGCCGATTCCGATCCAAACATCATTTACCTCGGTACTGGTTCCGACGGCGTGCGCAGCAACGTCTCGACGGGCCGCGGAATGTATAAATCGATTGATGGTGGGCAAACATGGAAGTTCATCGGTCTCTATAATGCTGGACAGATCGGTGCGGTAAGAATTCATCCTACGAATCCCGACATAGTGTGGGTATCCGCTGTCGGCAACATTTTCAGACCAAACGACGAGCGGGGAGTCTTTAAAACAACCGATGGAGGCCAAACATGGCACAAGGTGCTGTTCATCTCCGACGCTGTGGGCGCCATGGATCTCGAACTTCAGCCGGGAAATCCCAACGTTGTTTACGCATGGATGTCACGACTTGAACGTAAACCGTGGACAATCATCAGTGGTTCTAAAGACGGAGGCTTCTTCAGGAGTACCGACGCAGGAGAACACTTCACGAAAATCGTATCTGGACTACCGACAGAATTGATCGGTAAAGCCAACCTCGCCGTCACCGCTGCCAAACCCGATCGCATCTATGCTCTCATCGAAGCAAAGCCAGGCGGTGGTTTGTATCGCTCGGACGATAGTGGACAAACCTGGGCCTTGATCAATTCACAAGCCAGTCTCATTCAACGACCGTTCTACTACACAACGCTCGGTGCTGATCCAACTAATGCCGATACCGTTTACGCCGGCGCCGAAGGGTTCTTCAAGTCGATCGACGGTGGAAAAACTTTCTCGACCTTCCGCACACCTCACGGCGACAATCATGACATCTGGATCAACCCCAAGGATGGTCAGATCATGATCCAGTCGAACGATGGCGGGGCAAATGTGTCAACTGACGGCGGTCGCACATGGTCAAGCCAGATGAATCAGCCGACGGCCGAGATCTATGGAGTCTGGGTGGACAATCAATTTCCTTACAAACTCTACGGCGCACAACAGGACAACACCACACTAATCGTTTCGAGTCAGGCCGACCCATACTCAACTTCAGACTGGCGCATAGGTCCGGGATGTGAAACAGGTCCCATCATGCCCCACCCTGCGAATCCAGATATCGTCTATGGTTCTTGTAAGGGCCAGTATGGAGTCATGAATCTGAAAACAGGTCAGGAGAAAAGTTACTGGATCGGTGCGCAGTCGCTTTATGGCAATCCCGCTGATGAATTGATCTATCGAATGCAGCGAGTCTCACCCATGGCAACGTCGCCGCACGATCCGGATGTTCTTTACTACGGCTCACAATACGTTCATCGCACCCGGGACAAAGGCGTGACGTGGGAGCGCATTTCTCCGGATTTGACTGCTCATCCAGAGTGCTGCCAGGGAGCCAGCGGAGAACCAATCACACGCGACGTGACAGGTGAAGAGTTCTACAGCACTGTCTACGCGATTGCCGAATCGCCGCTCGAAAAAGGAATCATTTGGACAGGTGCTAATGACGGTCCGTTTTACGTCACGCGTAACAATGGAAAGACGTGGACCAATGTTACCCCCGGTGATTTACCGACGGGCGGACGTGTCCAGTACATCGATCCTTCACCACATCGAAAGGGCTCGGCTTACTTCGCGGTTTATCGGTGGCTACTTGGAGACTTTCAACCTTATCTCTATCGCACAGATGATTACGGCAAGACATGGACACGGTTGACGGATGGTAAGAACGGTATTCCAGTTGATTGTCCTACGCGTGTAGTCCGTGAGGATCCCGATCGCGAAGGGCTGCTTTATGCAGGCACAGAGTTCGGGATGTTCATCTCATTCGACAATGGAGGGCACTGGCAATCATTCCAGCTGAATTTGCCGAATATTCCTATCTCGGACATTAAGGTGCATCGGAACGACTTGATTGTGTCGACGCAGGGCCGGGCGTTTTGGATTCTCGACAACATCAGTTCACTTCACCAGTTAACGGCCCACACGAAATCAACCGATGTACAGCTATTCAAACCACGTGATGGATATCGAACACGCGTCAATCCCTCTAATCTCGGACCGGTAATTGAGTATTACCTACCTAACCAACCTTCTGAGCCCGTAATTATCGACATACTTGATATGAATGGCGCGGTGTTGAATTCCTATAACAGCGATACTCAACCCGCTCGTGGTTCTCGCGGCGCTGCTGCTTCCGAATCGCAACCTGAAGATCCGGATGCAGCGCCCGCGGGCCGTCGCTTCACACCACCTCCGCGTGTGACGAAGAACGCAGGTATGAACCGATTTGTTTGGGACCTCAGACATCAAGCGGGGCCAACTCTGCCACCCGGAAAGTATCAGGTCAGACTGAAGACAGGCGCTGTAACGTTGACTGAAACCCTTACCGTCATGATCGATCCTCGCGTAGCTGAAGATGGCGTGACGTTAGCGGACCTGCAGGAGCAATTTGATCACAACATGCGGATGCGAGAACTCGTTAATGCAGTCAATCAACTGGTTACCAGGGTGCGCGACGCCCAGGCCAAGTTGAAAAGCAATGGCGGAGATGCGGAAAAGTTGAACACCTTAACTGCGATCGCCGGCAAGCTGTTGACAGAGCCCGTGCGTTATGGGAAGCCAGGTTTGCAGGCCCACATTAGTTATCTCGCAAGCATGACCGCGAATGTCGATCAAAAAATCGGACGCGATGCGGTTGAACGTTACGCCGTGCTGAAAAAGGAATTGGATGACTTACGAGGCGAGGTGGACCGTGTGCTCGGCACTCCAGCTACAAATTGACCATCTATGGAGTGCGGCGGCCCTCCGCCGCTTTGGTCTGTCGAGACTTCGAACTCTAACCTGGGTGGAATCGGTCGCTTTCTTATAAAGCCTGAAAAGTCTCGCCTTACCAAAGCGGTGCAGGGGCACCGCACTCCAAAGGGGCACCGCACTCCAAAAAAGTTAAATTCCAAAATAAATTCGTGCGGTCCGTTCTCGTCTTGTTGTAAGCTATTAGTGCGATGGTCTATTGCTCACCAACTCCCCAAATTCTTCAAAGGCTGCCAATGCCAAGCTCCTAATGCCAAACTCCTAAAACCAAAACCTCCACATCAATTCCCCCGACATGAAGCGCCGCACATTCCTCCAGCTCTCAGTTCCCCTCGTAGCCTTAAGTACGCTGCCAGCTTGTAAACGAGTCGTAGGCTCGGTCGAACCGCTAGCCCTTCCAATCGTTCTGCAAAATGGGAAGGTGTTCTATCAAAACAAGTGGCAGACGATGTCAGTCGGAATCGACATGCAAGGTCGTATTCGCCTGGCAAATGATATGCGAGGAGTCGAAACATTTAATGTCAGTGGCAAGGTAGTTTCTCCGGGATTCGTCGACATCCTTGCCGACAACTCCATGGATCCCGAGGCGACGTACGATACTTTCGAAAAGTACAAAGTTACTGACGGCGTTACCACGGCCTTACAGATGCACGGCGGTAGTGCCGATTGCGGAAATTACTACCAGCGATTCAGCAAGCTGCCGCACCTGATCAATTTCGGCGTCTCAACGTTTGTCATGGTGATTCGTGGCCAAGCGGGAAATCTCGAAGGTCGAAAGAGGTTGATTGAAAAGAACCTGGATGAGGGTGCACTCGGAGTCTCGCACAGCCTGGAGTATCAGCCGACACCGTATGACGAAGTGCTTGAATATGCGAAGTTGGCAAAGAAGTACAACAGACCTTTGTTCCTTCACTTGCGTTACTCATCGAAAGACCGAGAGCTCGACGGAGTAGATGAAGCAATTCAATTTGCGAAGGAGAGTGGTGCACGCGTTCACATAGATCATCTGCAGTCGACCGGTGGAACATTCCACATGGAAAGTGCACTCGATCGAATCCGCACAGCAAACGCTCAAGGTCTCAGTGTAACCACCTGCGTTTATCCTTACTCTTATTGGGCCACCTATCTAAACAACAGAAGATTCGATTCCGGTTGGCAGGAACGCTACGGCATTTCATACGGCGACCTGCGGTTGGTGGGAAGCTCTGAGCGATTGACGCAACAAAGCTTTGCTCACTATCGCAAAACGTCGAAACTTGTTGCAGTGCCAGAAGGAATAATGCCTTTGGAGAAGACAGTCGATGTGGCACTGAAGGAACCTTTCTGCATGATTGGTTCGGATGGTGGGATTCAGTTTGAGTTGCGAGCAAACTCCCATCCTAGAGGGGCGGCGTGTTTCGCAACGGCAGTTCGGCATGCTTTTGACATCAATCTACCGCTGGAAGCGATTATCGAAAAAGTAACGACGCTTCCGCGCAGTGTAGTAGAGCCAGCACTAAAAGATCGCGGAATTCTCGAAGACGGAGCCATCGCAGATCTAACCGTATTTGATCCAGCTGCGATTCGAGGAAATGCTACGGTGGAAAACCCGAATCAATTTTCTTCCGGAATCGAGATGGTAGTTGTTAATGGGAAGATTGCGTTTAAAGATGGAAAGCTGGCGGCGAAGAATGGCGTCGGAATCAGAGCCGCACACGGTTGATGAGATGAAGAACGATCATCCGCAGATTACGCCGATTACACAGATTCACTTTAGACGATTTAGTTTTTAGCCTCTTCGCAAGAAATCCGCGTAATCTGCGCAATCTGTGGATGATGTTTCCCTGATACACTTCCTCACATGTCACGAATCGTTTCTTTTCTTCCTTCCGCAACGGAAATAGCTTGTGCACTCGGCCTGGAGGATTCACTGATCGGGATCACGCACGAATGCGATTACCCTCCACACATAAAGACCAAACCCGTCGTTGTTCGTAATGTGTTGCCGATTGAAACCATGACGCAGAGTCAAATCGATTCTGCGGTTGCAGAGCGAATGCGCCAGGGACTAAGTCTGTATCAAATTGATGAAGAACTGCTGCGCAAGCTTGCGCCTGATTTGATTCTCACTCAGAACCTTTGCCAGGTTTGTGCGCCCTCTGGAAACGAAGTTTCCCAGGTCTTGAATGCTTTGAACCCCAAGCCTTCGGTCCTTTGGCTGACGCCGCGTTCGATAGATGAAATTTTTGAGAACATTCGCGATTTGGGTGCAGCAACAAATACAGAGGAAGCTGCGGCAGCTCTGATAACTGATTGCAAGGATCGGCTCAACGCGCTGAAAGAAAAGGTCGCCCAGGCATCATATCGACCGAGAGTGTTTTGTATGGAGTGGGTGGATCCGGTTTACGCGAGCGGACATTGGGTTCCCGAGTTGGTGAAGATTGCGGGAGGTGTCGATGAGATTGCCAGCGAACAAGGTGAGTCTGTTCGCGTTAGCTGGAAACAGATCTGCGACTGGGATCCGGAAGTCTTGATCATCATGCCTTGTGGGTTCAATCTGCCACAGACAATGAAACAGATATGGAGCGATTTCAAGAATCCTGAAGTGGACTTGAGGCAGCTGTCAGCCTTTCAGAATCAAAGAATTTTTGCGGTGGACGCTAATTCATTTTTCGCTCGACCCGGGCCACGAGTAGTTGAAGGTGCTGAGATCCTGGCCCACCTAATTCATCCTGAGCTGTTTCAGGACTCCTCGCTCAGTAACAACCACGAAGGTATCTTTAAGAAAGTTGATGCTGATTTGCTGCAGGGCGAAATGAAAACGCCTGATGATTATTACTTAGAGAATGGCTTTATGGTTTTCACTGGTAGTTATTTAACGCGTCGTGGATATTGTTGCGACAGTGGTTGCCGCCATTGCCCCTATTGAAAGGGTCTTCTCTGCGTCCTCTTAAAAACAATCTCAAAAACCGTGTAGCTAAGGCCAACTAGAACATTCAAATTGAACAAGTCGTAGAAGGGTGGCTTGCCCCGCTGGCCTAACCCGATTTGGTCCGCCGAGTTTTTACAGTCGGGACAAACCAGCGGGGGCAAGCCACCCTTCCCGACTAGTTCAAATTCAGTTTCAATTTGTCGTCTGCTTGTAGTTGTATACGCAGTGCTGTACAACCCCAATCATCAAAAATATACTAAC
>Ga0105248_10004936_pt1 | contig 14736 bp, 10 predicted proteins | sample KBSS34metaG_FD_81524 | JGI IMG/M metagenome (GOLD analysis project Ga0105248, IMG submission 81524) | Switchgrass rhizosphere microbial communities from Kellogg Biological Station, Michigan, USA - KBS S3-4 metaG | ecosystem: Host-associated > Plants > Roots > Rhizosphere > Soil | place...
CAGGACCAAACCAGCTACAACCGGCAATAACCACCAAACCGTACCTGTGTCTTTATACATGCCAATCATGTCCGCGAATGCAGGCGTGCGACGCTGTCCGGCAAATCTGAAGGTCCATTGATAGTAATTGTGTAAACCGGCAAATCGGTGAATGAGCACCAGGGCGATACCGATGCTCGATACCAAACCTCCGAACAATAAGACGTATTTCCGAACGTTGTGTCTTCGGTAAACGTCAAAAAGAAACAGCAAGACCAGGCAGCCAAATGCTGAGACGAGAAAGGCGCCTCCGGTATTCTGTTTAGTGAACAGAGGAAGAACTAGTGCCGCACCAGTGGCGAAGTGTTCTATCAGCGTCACGGGCTTTCCCCATCTCCACGTCTCCCCGGCGCCTCCACGTCGCTCGGAGTCCTCTTGCTGAAATCGCAGCAGCAAAAGCAAACAGACAAGAACAATGAAGGTGCAATCGCAGTCGTAGAAAGGATGAGGAAAGACTCCGTATACACCCAAGACCGCAAGCGGCATTGTGAGCACAAGTGCAAGCAAACGGTTGTTAGATGTGGTGAGTAAAACTCGCAATAAGATTCGCCACGTCAACAAGACACTCAGGCCGTTAACTACAGCGCAGTAGATCACGTGGTGAAAGAAAACTCGTCCGGTAAGTTTTATGAGTCCTGCCTGAGTCAGAAACGTGAGTGGAGCATAAGGAAACGGAAAATCATGATACGGAATCTGACCGAACGAAATGCGGTATGAGTTTTCGAGGATGTAGCTTAGATCCCACAGAACTGCTAAGTGAGAGTTTTGCCAGATCACAATTGCTGCACTGATCGAGGCAAGAATGATTGCAATAAGCCAGTCGATCCAGCCAGCTAATCGTGTTCTGTTCATGGTTGGGAAGAATAAGTCAAACGATGGTTACGAAGAAACTTGTTAGTCCCACCGTAACACTGCCCGTAGTGTGGATCGGTGCAGTAGCCCGACTGTCAAGGAGGGCTCTACAAACACCTCAACATCCTCCAGCTGAGCCCTCCTTGACAGTCGGGCTACGTCACCGGCCCACCTCATCCTCTCACAGCAAAAAAGTTTTGGCTGAAGGTGATATGTGCTCAGCCAGAACGGGGTTTCTCAATAGTCGATTCCTTGGAAAATAAACTCTTAAAAAAAAGAGGCCCAACGAACGTTGGGCCTCTCGTACTAACTAACAACCGCTCGAACCAACCTTCTTACGGTTGGCCGAACCGCGACCGGTACTCGGTCGATAGGATAAAGGCCTTCACCATTTCAGCGGCGATGTAGTCGCCATTGAACTGGTTCAGTTTGTTGAGCCAGAAATTAAAGCCATCAAGATTATTATCCGGCGCGTCGTCCGGGTTCCTTCTTAGATAGCCGAAATACTGCATCAACACGAAGGCGGAATTGAACTCCTTCTGCGAGAATGCTGAATCCTGAATCAGCTGACGTACCACGGCACTTCGAGTCATCGTGCTACCTTGCAGACCCGCGACCATAGCGTCACGTTCTGCCGTATTCACGATTCCAGCATTTAGGAATAGTGTGTCTACGAATTGACTGTCTGACATGCCATCAAACAGAGTCTTGAATGCTGGGCGGTTGACCCAGTGGTCGACAAACTCGGTCTTGTTTGCATCCAACTGCGCTTCCCATCCCGTCGCACCCACGACGATGCCTCTTCCGATTTCCTGAGTATCGCCCATGAATTGTCGGTAACGCGGCATATTGCCGAAGGAAGCTTTCTGCAGGAGATAGACCATGTAGCCCGTTTGCTGGAACTCGATCGAGAGGAAGTAAGCGGCCGAGACGTTTGTCCGACGGTCTAGAAGACAATTCGGCTCAGAACCGCATGCTGTAATTCCGCTCATCCAGAAATCAAGGCCGGACTGGTCAGGCTCACGATTGAGGAAGTCGACATAGTGGTGACGAACATAAAACCTGGTGTCGTCGATTGGATTGATTGACGTCGGCGCAACATCATTGTCGATGATCGTTACGGTAGAGCTCGACTGAGTACCGAGATTCACGCCGATAGGATTCGAAAGATTAAGGCTGAGAGTTTCAGTGCCTTCAACGTAAGCATCGTCGGTGACGAATACGAGGAAGGTTTTTGTGGTCTCGCCTGGAGCAAACCGAAGTGTTCCGAGCGCGGTGGTGTAATCCCGCCGTTCTGAAGCACCCAAGTCGAACGTTCCGTACTCGACTGACGCCGGAGCGGAAGTGTCACCTGAACGGTTCACCGTGATAGTGATATTGCCTGCTGCCTCATCCGCATCGTAGTTAGCGACACTGAACTGCACGGTGTCACTTGGGCTCGGTGACGGATTAGGTGTCGGCGACGGATTCGGACTCGGCGTCGGTGACGGAGTCGGTGTTGGTGACGGAGTTGGTGTCGGCGACGGAGTTGGTGTCGGTGACGGAGTTGGTGTCGGCGACGGAGTTGGTGTCGGCGACGGAGTTGGAGTTGGCGTCGGCGTTGGTGTCGGAGCCGCATCATCATCCATGATGGTTCCTTGACCTTGCACATTCGCTAAAGTTGAGTTGGTCTGGCCTGACAGATTTACGAAAAAGGTCTCGTTAGACTCAACATTGGTATCGCCGTTGACACTGATATCAACTTCATCGTCCGTTGCACCCGGATCGAAGGTGATTGTGCCGGAGTCGCCAGTGTAGTCATTACCCGGGTGCTCGGTGGCTGTTCCATCAGCACTCGCGTAGTTTACGGTCACTGTTTTACCGCTGGCCGCGGATAAGATAACCGGTAGAACTGCGTCTACTACTCCCGCATCACCCTCGGTGACACTGACGTCTGCAATTGATATCGATGGAATTGGATCGTCGTTCGTGATCGTAGCGCGGCCGTCAGGATCGCTCAGGCTCGCGTTAGTTGAGTTTCTCAGGTTGAGAACAAAGGTTTCGTTGTCCTCATTCAGTGTGTCGCCGTTGACGAGCACTGTAATCGGTTTTGTTGTCTCACCTGGATTGAAAGTTAACGTCGCAGAAGCTGAGGTGTAGTCGTCCGGTGAGATGGCAGTTTCGTCGGCCGTCGAGTAATCGACTGTAACTATCTGTGCACTTGGGGCAGAGAGGGTCAGTGTGAAGGTTGCTGGAGTGGTTCCGCTATCGCCTTCAGTTACGGTTACATCGCCGATTGAGATTGATGGCGGTGGCGGGCCAGGGGTAATTAGTCGAGTCAGTTCGACGTCGTTGCCGGTTCCACCTTGATAGCTGATTGAGTAACGGAAACCGCCCAGGGTTAATATGGCACCTTCAGGAAGTCCTGCAAACGCTCCTGAGACAGGGTCATTTCCGTCGTTATTGATAATCGTGAATTTGTCATTCACATTTGTTGGGAAATTCGCTGAAACATCTAATGTACTTCCACCCAGGCTCACACTGCCGTTGACATTTAGTTGTCTGTATCCGGTGCCGGCAGTTAACCCGTCCAGATCTATAACCAACGAGGTGCCTGGGTTAAGGCTGACGTTGCCACTATTCAGAATACCTGTGGCAGCTGCCGTTCCCGGCTTAATTGCGCCTCCGGTACCTGTGATAGATCCAACGCGTCCTGTTCCACCGAGAGTGCCACCTGTCAAGACTACTGGACTATTTGATTGTTGGCCGTTGACCAGGAGCAACCCGCCGGCAACCGTTGTTGCACCGGTGTAGGTGTTGTTGGCAGAAAGTGTCAGTGTGCCGGAGCCATTCTTTGTTATTCCGCTAGTGGCAGTGCCACTAATCACGCCGTTAGCTGAGGTCTTACCTGGACCCGTGACTGTTAGAAGATTCCCACTAAGACCAATTTGTCCGTTTAGGTTTAGCGTGCCTACATTTGTTGACGTGAAGGCTTGCGCACCGTTCAGTTGAAGTGGTAGCGAGATTTGATTCGAGCCGGTTGCGTTGGAACTGTTAATACCGCCGGTAAGAGTCAAAGAATTCTTCCGGAGGTTGTAATTACTTCCGGAGAAGTTGAGTGAATTAAAGGTCGTTCCATTCGGATAGTTATTTCTGATTGATTTGCGTTTGGGCCCTGCTGGAAATAACAAGTCGTCACCGGCTACCGGCGCTACATTGCCGGCCCAATTGGTGGGACTACTCAAAGCTGTAGGTGGGTGCCCACCTGTCCATGTGCGTAGAGTTGCTGCTGAAACTGTTCTCGAGACTCTAAGGCCCGAGACAAGTAACGCGGCGAGCAAAATAAGGGTAACGATGTGGGAGAATGATGATTTTCCCGAACTCGATTTTGGCACTGCTGTAATCCTCCAAACAAATTTTTGAAACGTGATGGCCTAATGGTTTTGCCTTGGGGCACAAGGGAGGGGAACCGACCATCAACAAGCCTAAATAACTAATCCCTCTTACTTCACCAGAAACCTGAAAACATCTTTTCAAAGACTGCTGAACACAGATCGACCCTCTATTAAAATGAGGGTGGAGCTGATAAATGCTTGCTTTGGACCTCCGGTAGGCAGAGCGGCAGGAAGCGACTCACCTTACAAGTCCCGCGATCACTAGAGCAACGTATGTGCCACGTTGATTTGATCGCTCTCGATGAGTTGTAGTTACTATGAGTTGAACATATAGACGGACTTATTTAGGCTGGTCCAGATTAACGAGACCTCATGGATTATTCACCAATGCACTGAGGAAAACCTCGCGGTTGGAAGCACTTTGACCGACGGGCTTTCTAGATGACCGGATCGGTTATTTGGACCGATTTCAGATGGTGATCCTGAAATAAGGTGGACTAGGAAGGTGAAGCGGTTCAGTTTTGGTTAGCGAAGGTCTGTCAATTTCAGGAGTGGATCCGTCTTGTTTGCTACCAAAAACTCAAATATCTCATGACCGTTAATGGGAGTTCATGTTCGTTTCAACATCGAAACCAACAAGCTTTATTTACAGTACTTCAACAGCGCCATCTCCTACAAGGATTAATATTGAGCACGTGCATTAAAGGGACCTTTCGGCGCTCTGAGTACGATCGCTGCGCTCAGCAGTCTCAGTTTTGATCTCCTGGTCCGTACCGTTAGTTTGATTAAGTCCGATGATGTGCAAGTCACGTCGCGGAACAGGTACTTGAATGCCAGCCTCGGTCAATGCAGACGCGACGGCTAGTGCCACTTCACTTCTAAGCTCGAGTGCAACCTGGGGACGGGAAACCCAGAAGTAGATCTCGAAATTTAGAGCGCTATCCCCGAAGCCAAGGAATATAGCTTTTGGTCCAGGATATTCAAGCACGTCAGGATGCGCGGCGACAGTTGAGCGTAAGAGATCGCGAACCCTGGTCGGATCGTTACCGTAGGCAACGTGAATGTTGAGCACAATCTGACGCCGCGTATCTTTGAGAGTCCAATTTGTTACCTGCTCCGAAATCAAATTAGCATTTGGGATTATTAGATCTGAGCCATCGAGCGCGTGGATAGTACTCGACCGAAAACCAATCTTCGTTACCTCGCCACTGACACCTTTCATCTCCAGAAGATCGCCCACTCTTACGGGCCGCTCAAAAAGGAGTATGAGACCAGACACGAAGTTATTGACTACGTTCTGAAGGCCAAAGCCAAGCCCAACACCGAATGCTCCAGTAAGAATAGTGAACTTCGATAGCTCGACACCGGCGGCACTGAGCGCCAGTAAGAAGACCAACACGAGAAGCACATAATGTGTGCTGGTGGCGATTGCATTAGGAAGACCGCGAGCAAGTCTCAGACGTGGCAGAATTCCTTCGCCTAGAATTGCACGAGTGATCGATGCTGCCAGGTATCCCAACAACAAGGTCAACACAAACGCCACGATGTTGCTGACCGCGATGCTCGCTGAACCGATCGTGAATCGATAATCGAGGGCTGCTTTTAACGCGGCGTATACGCCTTCTCTGATTGCGAACAGACCCAGCGTGGTATGGATCCAGATGAGTAGCATTACCAGGCTCAATGCGAATGTGAGCTGCCGCGCAAGGCGGCCCAGGTCCTGGCGAACTATGCCTTCTTGTTGAGTTTCGGACCGAAGCGGGAACGAGATTAGTAACACCCCCACAACGACAACGGTGTAAAGCGCAACGGCACGATAGGCACTTATAAAAGTACCTTGTGTCAGTAAACTCGAAAGCCCAACGTAGCCAAACACATTGAAAAGGACTGCAAGGCACAGAATGATTTCACCGACAACGATTGCAATGAGAGTCACAGTCGAAACACGGTTACTGTGACGGCGCGCTTCAAAGAGCATCCAGCCGGACAGCGCTATAACCGCCAAAGTAAATAGAGTGGAGAGGTCTCGTTTGAGCCAAATCGGAAACTCGAACAGCTTGATAAGGTGCCACGAAAATACACTGAGAATTAAAACAACAAGCATCCTTTGGAGTGGTTTTGTTCGCCGCGGCTTTAGTAGCGTTGTGACCGGGATCATTCCAATTAGATAGACGACTCCTATCACGCTGTTTGGCGCGTCATAGAGCAAAGGGATCATCGCAACGAAGAAGAACAGGAGAGCCAACGAGGCTGGGCGTTCTAAAATCCAGTTATGTTGCTCGAGATTTAATTGTCCAGTTTTGGCTTTCGCTGCACCACCGAGACGGATGAAACAAATGAACGCCACAACTGTTAGCAATGTAATTGCTATGAGTGGTATTCGTTTAATGACAATGAATGCTTTTAATCGCGTAACGCCTTCTGCATAAGAGCCTCGCATCAGACCCGTCAGGCTGCCGTCATCATGAGAAACAAACTGAACTTTCCAAAGCGGCGGACTGTCCTGAACCAGCAAGCTGCGTTGAGAGTCGGCCAGTGCCTTATTTAATTGTTCGATTTGGGCCGTAACGATCGAGCTTTCCTTTGCCAGCAACTGTTGCAGGGTGACAACTCGGCTGCGCCGTTCTTCGGTTGATTTGATCGCGGCATCAAGATCTACAAGAGCTCTATTGATGAGATCGAGAAGTTCAGGCGGAGAAGCTTGAGCCTTAACAGCTCCACTGGTTGCAAGCCAGCGGTTCTGGTCGCTCTTAAGCGTGCGTAGTTCGTTTTCAAGAGTCGTAGCATCCTGAGTCAAGGTTTCCGCGAGCCCATCAACTTCCCGTTGCAACGCCTGCCAATCCAACGACGACTGTTGTAGTTCAGTGAAGATTGGGCCAGCTTGAATCGACTGCTCAGTCTTGCGGGCCTTTTCGCTAGTTGTCTCGCCCAATACTTTTATCTGTTGCTCGAGTTTGGCCAACACTTCGTTGGACACCGAGCTCTCGGGCAAACTTCGAAGTTCCTGGTTGAGCCGCATTGATTCTGCGGCAACTTGCGGAACAGCAATTATCGGAGCACCGGGCGGCGCTACCGGTGAAGCTTGCGGACTTGGCTGTGAGGCAGCTTTGGGTTGAGGAGGGGTGTGCGTTTGGCTGTTTGCGAATTGCGCGCCGAGACTAAAGCCCAGGATTACTGTGGACAGCATCCTGAACAGCCAGTGTTGGATTGAAAGAGAATTGACTCTAATCATGTCCAGGAACTTCAACAAAGCTACGCAACTCAAAGCGTCTTCAACATCCAGGTTGTTCAGAGCCTGAATGATGCTGGCGAATTTCTCCGAACTTTACACATCGCTCCCAGGATAGTTGTCAAAAGTCATCGGTACATCCGTGAAGGTCAGTAATTCGGGTAAGTAAGAACTAGTATTTTGTTGAGCAAAACCCTAGAGCGGGGTATTCAACTAGCCAAGGTTTCATATTTGGAGAGGGCTTACAAGATAAAGGTTGCCGTCTGCAGCATTGTCTCTTGCTAATCTTACCGTTGCCAGTAGGTTTTGATGCGGTCCCCAAGGTAAGGAAATGGAACGTACTCTGCGGTACGGCCAGCTTTCCTTAGTTCTTCTACCATTCGCATGGCTCCGTCAGCATTGCGCGTATGAACGAGGATTGTTGAGGCGCGTTGAATGTCAGGATTGGTGCTTAGCCAAAGTGCCACCGCGTAACCGGTTCGTTCATCGTCTGTGGATTCAGCGTGATAATGTTCCGGATGCAGATCGTGATCGAGGAATATCGCGTCGTAAGAGGCTATTCCCAACATTTCCTGTGCTCGAGGAACATTCTCCGCGATGTCGAGGAAGTCGCCTTTGAACCGATCACGGAACCACTTATGGCGCCGCTCATCATCGTCGAGTAAAAACACCCGGATTGGATGGCGTTCGGCTTTGATGGAGATTAGACCTAGTTTTGTGAGTAGCGATTGAAGAAAGCCCATAGTGGTTTGGAGCAATATATCACAGCGCTTTTTACGCACCCACGGCGTTTCATGTACATATAACAACGCGAGAAGAGTTCAACGAAAGGATGTTTGGAACTCCGATGCTATAATCAATTTAAAGGAGCAAACACAACTTTTCATCGAATGATCGAAGGCGCGAAACAATCGGCAAACACAACGAGCCATAACGACGAAGTTTGCAGCGAGTGTCATGGCACGGGAACCAAGTTAATTAAAGACAAGGGCGCTGTTCTCTGTCCGTGCAGTCGATCGAATGCGGCGACGAAATTGATCGAGAATGCTCGCATTCCACGACGTTATCGCGATTGCACGTTCGATGGTTTCAAATCGGAACCCGGAACACTTCAAGACAATGCCTTGCTGTATGCCAAAACTCTCGTTCTCGATTATCCAGCGGTAGATCGAGGTCTGTTATTCATAGGTCCGGCCGGTGTGGGCAAAACACATCTCGCCGTTGCAATCATCAAGGGTTTAATAGAAAAAGGTTTCGCCGGGATGTTCACTGAATTCGGTTCTCTACTGAAAGCAATTCAGGATTCGTATAACCCAATCTCCAAGTCGTCTGAGCTAAGCGTGCTCGCACCAATTTATCAGGCCGATGTGTTGGTGCTGGACGAACTTGGTGCAACGGTACCTACTGAATGGGTTCGCGACACGATGTACCAAATCATCAACAAGCGGTACAACGATAATAAGCTCACAGTCTTTACCACCAACTACTCGGACGAACCTCGCGAGTCAATTTCTACTACAACGTTTAGTCGGAAAGGGAAACCGGAAGCGATGCGAGAACCGACGTTGGAGGAAAGAATCAGCAGTCGCCTACGCAGTCGACTCTACGAGATGTGTACGACGGTCCAGATGGATGGAGAAGACTATCGAACTCACATGGGTCGTCGACGTTTTGATGTCTCGCGGGGTTGAATCTAGAAATCTTGTGAACCTCGAAGAGGCACCCTATCCTCACCAACAATTGATGCAAAGTTCCTTACCAGAAAATATTGGGCTTAACCTCCTAAACTTTTACAAGAGCCTCTAATGTTATACAGCCGATAAGCTGAAGCATATCGGACAAGGGGCGTTCGTCTCCGCAGTCAGAGTTATGTAAAATGCTTCGACTTCCTAGTTTCAAAAACCGAGCACACTAACTGATGCCTAAACGCACCGACATTAACAAAATCCTGATCATAGGTTCAGGTCCGATTGTCATTGGACAGGCCTGCGAGTTTGACTATTCCGGCACGCAAGCGTGCAAAGCGCTTCGCCAGGAGGGCTACAAGATTGTCCTCGTAAATTCCAATCCGGCGACGATCATGACGGATCCGGAAACGGCCGACGTGACTTATATAGAACCGCTGACGGTTCCTTCCTTGACCGAAATCATTCGCTTAGAGCGACCTGATGCGCTTTTGCCAACGGTGGGAGGACAAACGGCTCTGAACCTGGCAATCGCCCTCTCCGATGCCGGGGTTTTGGAAGAGTTCGGTGTGGAAATGATCGGGGCCAATCGTGAAGCCATCAAGGTAGCGGAGGACAGACTCTTATTTAAACAAGCGATGGACGAGGCCGGATTGGAAATGCCACGTGGCGGGTTTGCTAAATCGTGGGATGAAGCGAAGGAACTCGTGAGCGAGACTGGCTATCCGTCAATTATCAGACCTTCATTCACACTTGGCGGAACCGGAGGAGGTATCGCGTACAACCCGGAAGAGTTTGAAGAGATAGTGCGCGGCGGGTTGGCTGCATCGCCGATACACGAAGTGCTCATTGAGGAATCGATCCTTGGTTGGAAAGAGTTTGAATTGGAGGTCATGCGAGACCTCGCGGATAACGTCGTCATCATATGTTCGATTGAAAACTTCGATCCGATGGGTGTTCACACGGGCGACTCGATCACCGTGGCACCAGCTCAAACTCTCACCGATCGTGAATACCAACAAATGCGCGACATGGCTCTTCGCATCATTCGAAAAGTTGGTGTCGAGACAGGAGGATCGAATATTCAGTTTGGCGTGAACCCCGAAAATGGAGACATCAGGGTCATCGAGATGAATCCACGCGTTTCGCGTTCGTCTGCACTCGCGTCGAAGGCAACCGGTTTTCCGATCGCAAAGATCGCGGCCAAGCTCGCTGTCGGATACACACTCGATGAAATTCCGAACGACATTACAAAGAAAACGCCCGCGTCATTCGAACCCACCATTGATTACGTTGTCGCCAAAATTCCAAAGTGGGACTTCGAAAAATTTCGCGAAGCCGAAGACGTGCTGGGCACGCAGATGAAATCGGTTGGCGAAGTGATGGCGATCGGTAGAACTTTTAAGGAAGCACTTTTCAAAGGCCTTCGTTCACTCGAGGCGGTAAAACCCTTGCGGCTGGAAGACATCTCCGACGACGAGTTGCAACGAAAACTCGCGCGGCCAAACTCCCATCGCTTCTCTTACATCACTTACGCGTTACAACACGATTGGCCGATTGCCGAGATCTACCGACTGTCGAAGATTGATCCCTGGTTCCTGGATCAGTTGCAGCAGGTGATGGAAATCCAACGTGATATCGAAGGGCTGAAGCTCGAGGAGATTTCTCCGGATGTGCTGCGTCAATTTAAGGAGGTAGCTCTCTCTGATCGGCGCCTGGCTTATCTGACGGAACGATCAGAGGACGAGGTTCGCGCTTATCGAAAAAAACTCGGTATCGTCCCGGTCTATAAGCGCGTCGATACGTGCGGTGCTGAGTTTGAATCACACACGCCCTATCTCTACTCGACATATGAAACTGAAGACGAAACAAATCCGACAAGCCAGCGCAAGATCATGATTCTTGGATCTGGCCCGAATCGAATCGGGCAGGGAATCGAGTTTGACTACTGCTGTTGTCACGCTTCGTTTGCGCTTCATGAAGCTGGGTTTGAAACGATCATGGTGAACTGCAATCCTGAGACGGTCTCTACTGACTATGACACGTCTGATCGTTTGTATTTCGAGCCGCTCACATTCGAAGACGTTATGAACATCATCGACATCGAAAAGCCTGAAGGCGTGATCGTGCAGTTTGGTGGTCAGACGCCTTTGAACCTGGCTATGCGATTACAAAAGGCCGGCGTCAAAGTAATCGGAACTTCACCTGATTCAATCGACCTGGCGGAGGATCGAAAAAGGTTTGGTGTACTACTCGAAGAGTTAGGCATACCGCAACCAGCTAATGGAATGGCTGCATCGGTAGAAGAAGCTCGAGAAGTGGCCGCGCGGATCGGCTATCCGGTTCTGGTGCGACCAAGCTATGTGTTGGGTGGTCGAGCAATGGCGATTGTTTATGACTCGGAAGCGCTCGAAAACTACGTACGTAACGCTGTCGGTTTCACACCAGATCGACCTGTTTTGATCGACAAGTTTCTCGAGCAGGCAGCTGAGTTTGACGTGGATGCACTCGCAGATGACACAGCCTGCGTGATCGCAGGCATTCAGGAACACATCGAGGAGGCAGGAATACATTCGGGTGATTCTTCGTGTGTATTGCCCCCAGTCCGCATCGATCCTGAGCACCTGGAAACAATGCGTCACTACGCTCGCAGGCTTGCTGATGCTTTGTCGGTTTGCGGGTTGATGAATATACAGTTTGCAATCAAGGACGATCGCGTTTACGTGCTCGAAGTTAATCCACGTGCTTCGCGAACGGTTCCCTTCGTGTCAAAAGCGACCGGAGTGCCGATTGCCCGGATTGCAGCGCTGGTTATGTCCGGCAAGAAGTTAAAAGACTTTGGTTTGCCTGAAGAGTTGACCGTTAATCGGTTTTTCATCAAGTCACCGGTGTTTCCTTTCGCGAAATTTCCCGGAGTGGATCCCATACTCAGTCCGGAAATGCACTCGACTGGAGAAGTAATGGGCGTCGGTGAAACTTTCGGTGAGGCATATGCTAAGGCAATGATGGGTGCTGGCTTGGCCCTGCCTTCGACAGGCAAAGCTTTTCTAAGCGTGAACGAAGCGGACAAGGGATCTGCGGTTCTACTCGCACGAAAGTTGAATCGTTTAGGTTTTCAGTTAATCGCCACGTTGGGAACTGCCTCTCGTCTTCGTGAAGTCGGGTTGACAGTTGAAAGCGTCTTCAAGGTAAACGAAGGTCGTCCGAACATTGTGGACCACATCAAGAGTGGGGAAATCTCTCTTGTAATCAACACTCCCCTTGGTCGGGTATCGCACTTTGATGAACAGGCGATCAGGCGCGCGGCACTTCAATACAATGTTCCGTGCGTCACTACCATGACAGGAGCCCAGGCACTAGTCGAGGCGATCGTCGATCTAAACGGACGCAAGGTGCCGGAAGTAAACTCGATTCAGCATCTGCACTCTGTACGTACTTCCGTGGACGCTGTTTCAACCGCATAACGAACAAGTGGGGTAAAGTTGACAATCAATTCTCAGGAAGCAATTAAACGAATACTCTCGGAGTGTCGGACCATCGCTGTAGTCGGTCTTTCCTCCGATCCCTCACGTCCCTCGAATAGTGTTTCTGGTTACATGAGACGGAATGGCTACAGAGTGATCGCCGTCAATCCAAACGAAACTTTAGTTTTCGGTGAGAAAGCATATCCAAACCTGGCGGCCGTTCCAGAGTCGATTGATCTGGTCGATGTCTTTCGACGACCTGATGAAGCCGGTCATGCTGTTGATGACGCAATAGCTGTGGGCGCCAAAGCCGTATGGCTACAGGAGGGTGTGATCGATCAAGCCGCCGCGCAGCGAGCTCTGGATGCTGGTCTGTGGACTGTCATGGATAGATGTTGGTTGAAAGAGCACATCAGACACAATCGTTAAATGTCTACACAGATACGTGCAGCTGTAATTACTGTTAGTGACGCTTGTGCTCGTGGCGAACGTAAAGATGAATCGGGCGAGGCGCTTGTTCGACTCCTCACCGAAATCCGCGCCGAGATTGTGGTTCGTAAGATCGTCGCTGACGATCTCCAGCCTTTGGCAGAAACCTTAAAGGTCCATGCAGATAGTTCTGAGGTAAATCTAATTGTTACCACGGGCGGAACCGGGTTCGGTCCGCGGGACAACACACCCGAAGCTACCCGCATGACGATTGATCGAGAAGCCCCGGGTCTGTCGGAAGCAATGAGAGCGGAATCATTGAAACACACTCCCATGGGAATGATTTCGCGCGGTGTCAGCGGCATTCGTTCGAATTGCTTGATCGTAAATCTCCCCGGTTCACCTAAAGCAGTTGTGGAGAGTTTCGCTGTCATTAAGCCAGTGTTGCCACATGTTATTGACTTGCTCGCAGGCAATACCAGGCATTGAGTTACGTTCATAAGAACTTAAAACATAAGTAACTTCGCCGTAGCGATCTCGCAGTAACCTCCAATCATTCAAGCAGGAGTTGCCCATAGCTGGGTTGAGGGTTGTGATTTGTAGAGCATCACGACCCTCTCTTTTTTGCCGTGCGTTAGCAGGAAGTTCAAGAAAAGGTAATTGGCTATTAATACTGGCGACTTACATTCTATCGACGATGATAGGAAGTAAAGAATACTTGCCGGTTGCCATTGTTGCCGAAAGCGACGAGGAGACTAGAGGTTTGATTCGGTCACTACTTGAATTCCTAGGATTTGCAGTAGTTGAAGCCCGGAATGGTGAGGAGGCCTACGAATTTGCCATTTGTTACCAGCCTGATCTGATTATGATTGAACTGCAGTTGCCAATAGTCAGCGGCTTCGGTGCAATTCGTCGAATCAAGAAAGCAGACGACCTGAGCAATGTTCCCATCATTGCCATCTCGTCAACAAATCCAATAAACAACAATAACCTGGCGATGGCGGCAGGTTGTAGTGCCCACGTGCAAAAGCCAATCGAGTTTGATCGACTGGAGTCGCTGGTCGAGACGCTTGTGCCGTGCGATCGACTATCAGTGGTCTCTTTGCTTGTCCACTAGTTTTGTGCTGGCATCGTATTAATGCAGCAAGGTTTACGATAGAGCCTTCTTTTTAACTTCAGCGAGGTTTATCGGTGCAGGAAGGGCTCTATCAACTGAAGGTGTTGTCTCTTCGACACTCGCTGCATCGACGATCTTTCCTACCGAGCGACGAAGATCCGACGCAACACTTCGTACCGAGCGTGAGGCGTTGAGAACATGGAATCCAAATTCCTCGCTCATCCGATCGAAGACTTTCAACATTCGAGTCTGGTATTCGACGAAACTGTCGTAGAAGTCCTCGCCGAGATGAAGATCCATTCCTGACTCCCAGTAGTCAAATCCGCGACCGGATGAGAGTACCCGTTCGACTAGCTGCTGCGGCGACTGAATTCGCAGATAAAAGACGGCATCCGGCACTAAGGCCATGCCGTAGATTGATCGAATCCATCCGGAGTCAATTCCGCGTAGCTCAGCGCGAGCCATAGCCGAGTAGATGTAGCGGTCGGTTAGCACGACAAAACCGGAACGCAAAGCTGGTAGCATTTCGTTTTCGAGACGATCCAGG
>Ga0105248_10004940_pt1 | contig 14731 bp, 9 predicted proteins | sample KBSS34metaG_FD_81524 | JGI IMG/M metagenome (GOLD analysis project Ga0105248, IMG submission 81524) | Switchgrass rhizosphere microbial communities from Kellogg Biological Station, Michigan, USA - KBS S3-4 metaG | ecosystem: Host-associated > Plants > Roots > Rhizosphere > Soil | place...
CCCGATCATTTGATTTGAACAACTGATGATTGCGCGTCGAAATTTAGTCTAATTCATTCGTCTCAATCACGAGTGTCCGAACGACGTTGATGTGAGAATGCCGTGCCGCGGTGAAGCGGTTGTGTCCCATGTGATATTACGTCGCCAGTCGCAAATTCCGATGACCTCTCGGTCCCGGAAGTTGTTGGCGTTTGGCTAACGATGCCTGCCGCCCTGCCGAGCATCGCGCGCTGACGGCTTCCCCCAAAAACCAAAATCCCAGCCGCAAGGGCCGGGGTTTTGCAATTCGTTCGTTGGCGGGGAGGCTCAACCACCAATACTAACCGCCGCAAGGCTCGGCCAGCATTTCCGCGAGACAGATCACCTTGGTGCGCTAGTGCTCAGCGATGTTCATATTCATCACGGTATCGCAAGTTCGATGGAGACGATCCAGGAAATTTCGAATGTGAGCTAGCTCATACGCGTGAGGTAGGAGTTCCGGCATAGTGTCCGCTGATTTCCGGCCGACTCAGGCGGCGATTTTCAACCGGGCTTCGTGAACTCTCGCGTGTGGAGGCGCTCGTGCTGAGCCGATCTTCTGTCGCACAATCTCTCGCTCTACCCCTGCCGCGACCATTGCCGTATCAGAGGCTGACATTGCCGGACACAATGCAACAATACTACCGTGCTCGTGCCGCAGAGTATGACCTGTTCTATCAGGCGCCTGAGCGACTGAGTGAACTAACGCTATTGCAGGCGTGGCTGATCGAGCGCACGCGAGGACTGAATATTTTGGAAGTCGCGGCGGGGACCGGCTACTGGACCGAAATAGCAGCACCGTTTGCCCGGGCCATTACCGCGACCGATTTGAATGCCGAGACCCTTGAGATCGCTGCGACGCGGCGACTTGGTCAGCATGTGAGCTTGCGCACCGCCGATGCCTATTCGCTCCCCCATTCAACTACGATATTTGATGTGGGGATGGCGCACTTGTGGTGGTCTCACGTCAAGAGACAAAAGCGCAAGTCATTCCTGTCGCATTTCGCCTCACGACTACGCCCGGCAGCAACTTTGCTGATGATCGATCAATTTTACGTTGACGGGTTCACGTCTCCCATCTCTCGAGAGGACCGGTGGGGCAATCAGTATACAATCAGGAAGCTCCGAGATGGACGCACTTACGAGATAATCAAGAACTTTCCACGGCCGGGTGAACCCGAAGAGACTTTCAATGAGATATGCACGAATGTCAGCGTGCTCAGATTGCAGCATTTTTGGGCGCTCAGCGCTCAGGTCCGCGACTGACACGGTGATATACGAAGTCGCGGCGGCGCGTCATGGTACACCGACATCCAGCCGTTCCTGTTACGTCACCGGGCCGGCGAGACGACGTTTGGCGCCGTCGCGGATGTACGCATAGTCGCTCCCCAAGGGCCTATGACGGGCACAACGATGCCCCTTTCAGGAATGGGCGGACTGAGTTAACCTTACCCAGGTGCAGTCGGCCATATTGCGGTCGGCCAACGTGGCGCAATTCCTCTGCAGAAGGTGACGATATCGCCTGACCAACTTCGCGGCCGCGTAAGTTTCTCAAACTGTGAGCACGCTGCAAGTGACTACGGCCATCATCGAACAGGATCGCACGGCCTGCCCGCGCTGCGGGGCCGATGTCGGCAGCAGTGACAATTTTTGTGGCGATTGTGGCTCGCCACTTCCACTGACCTGCAAGGTTTGCAGCAGCAAAAATTCTCCCGGCAAGAAATTCTGCGCCGCGTGCGGAGTAGCGCTCGCGACAAGGTTGCCTGAGCAAAATGGGTCTGCCGCACCAAAGCCTCGCCAGCCTGGGGCCGAACGCCGGCAACTTACAGTGATGTTCGTCGATCTGGTCAGTTCGACGATGCTTGGTGCCCGGCTTGATCCAGAGGATCTTCGCAAAGTCATCACCACGTATCAAGAATGCATAAGGAGTGTTGTGGCTCGGCTTGACGGCTTTGTCGCCCGCTACATGGGCGACGGCGCGCTGATCTACTTCGGATTCCCGCAAGCGCATGAGGATGATGCGGAGCGCGCGGTGCTTGCCGGCCTGGCCATTGTCGAGGCGGTCAGCCGTCTCAGCACGGTGGCCGGCTCCGCCGGAACGCTTGCCTGCCGAGTTGGAATTGCGACCGGGCCTGTCGTCGTCGGCGACGTCATAGGCTCCGGGTCGTCGCTGGAGTCACCCGTGGTCGGCAATACCCCCAATTTGGCGGCCGGTCTCATCGCCTTGGCTGAACCCGGCATGGTGGTCATTGCTGAAACGACCCGACGTCTTACGGGCGGATTGTTTGAGTACAAGGTTCTTGGTCCTGCCCGGTTGAAGGGAGGTCCGACGCCGATCTACGCGTGGGCTGCACTCGCCGAAAGTCCGACAGATAGCCGCTTTGAGGCCCTTCGCAGCGGCAAATTGCCGCTGGTGGGACGAAAGGAAGAGTTGGACTTGTTGTTGCGCCGTTGGGAGCAGGCCAAAGCGGGTGAAGGACGCGTTGTCGTTCTCATTGGAGAGCCAGGCATCGGCAAGTCGCGGCTTGTCGCGGCGCTCGAGCAAGGCATTGGGCAGGAGTCGCGCGCGAGAACCCGTCTTGTATGCTCGCCCAATCACCAAGACAGCCCGCTGTATCCCGTCATTCGTCAAATAGAACGAGCCGCTCAATTTGAGCGCGGCGACGCGTCCGCAGCAAAACTGGAAAAGCTTTTGCGTCTGCTTGAAGCCGACGTGTCGCCCGACCCTGACGTCGCAATTATCGCTGACCTGCTCTCGCTCCCACTCGCGCCGCACGATTTCCCCGACATCCATAAGCAGCCGCGGGGAAAGGTCATGGCTCTGGCCGCCATCCTTCGATATTTCGAGAAAATGAGCCGACGAGGCCCGCTGCTGGTCATTGTTGAGGACCTTCACTGGGCTGATCCCACGACATTGGATCTGATGGGTTTGTTGGTTGAGCAAGTGGCAACGCTGCCGATGCTGGTAGTCAACACCAGCCGGCCCGAAACACGACCGCCATGGCTCGCTCGTCCGCACGTCACGGTTCAAACGCTGAGCGGACTTCACCCTCGCGATGCCGCGTCTTTGATAAATTCAGTGGCCGAGGGACGAATTCCACGACAGGAGGTGGTCGACAGGATTATCGCGCACGCCGACGGAATACCTCTTTTCATCGAGGAGCTGACCAAGACTGTTTTGTACACTGGAATCCGTCTGGCGGATGACCCGGCAAACCTGGCCGATCCGCTCACTCCAGCGATCGTGCCGACAACACTGCAAGCTTCCCTGATGGCGCGCCTTGATCGTTTGGTCGCCGCGAAAGAGGTGGCCCAGATTGGATCGGTCATCGGCCGGGAATTTTCCTTCGAACTGCTGGAGAGCGTATCGACATGGCCGCGGAACGACTTGCAGGAGGCGCTTGGCGAGCTCGTGCAGGCTGGACTGGCGACCACGTACGGCCAGCCCCCTCATTCGACCTACGCTTTCAAGCACGCCCTGGTACAGGATGCTGCCTACGCCTCTTTGTTACGCGAGCGACGCCGGTCGATTCATTTGCGTGTGGCCGAGCTGCTCGAAGAAGAAGTCATTCGCCCCGAAAGCCGTTTGCCTGAGATCATTGCGTGGCATTTTGGAGAAGCGGAGGCGGCCGACAGGTCGATCGACTATTACCTGAAGGCGGCGCAGCGGACGAACGGCCGATTTGCGCTGACCGAACGAGTAAGCCATCTACGCAAGGGCCTCCGGCAGATCGAACATCTTCCAGATTCGACGGAGAAAGAGCGTCGCGAGCTTGCCCTCCAGGTTGCGCTGTACCAATCGCTTGTCGACGAACAAGGCTCGGGAAGTGAGGAGGTGCGCTCAGCGGTCGAGCGGGCAAGAGCGCTGGGCCTCAAGCTCGGCAATACGCACGAGCTCATTCGAGCCCATGACGGCTTGTTCAATTACTATTTTTCTCACTCCCACCCTGAGACGTTGCTTCGCTATGCCGCTGAGATGTCCGATGTCGGCCAAAGGACCGAGAACCCTCAGGCCTTCATCATGGCACGAAAAATGTCGGGATTTGCCAATCTGCTGCTGGGGCGTTTCGAGACGGCATGCGAGGACATGCGGCTTCTCGTTGACACGTATAGTGAGGTCCGGGACGGGCAAGCTGCGCTGGCCGTGCGCGATCCCAAGATGGGGGCATGTACTGTACTCGGCATTTGTCTCACGGCGCTCGGCTACCCCGATTCCGGCGCCGCCAAGAGCCTGGAAGCAGTTCGATATGCCGACAGCCTGAACCACGCCGTGAGTCAAATCGTCGCTTTGCGGCGTGCATGTGTGCAACACATCATGCAGCGCGACACCCAAACCGTGCTGGAGCTTTCGCAACGACTTCTCGGTCTGGCGGCCGAATTCGAGACGTTTAAGGGAGTTCGCGATGGTGCCATCTTTAACTGTTGGGCACAGCTGCAGATGCGCCGCGATCCAGCTCTCATGGAGCGCATGCGCGATTGCATTGAACAGTTCGACACCACGCAAAATTGGGCCCTGCTGCCGTTCTTCATGACGGCTACCGCCGAAATCGTGGGCATGTATGGCGATACGGACGGCGCAGTGGCATTGCTCAACCGGGCGGCTGAGCTTGTACACTCAACGGGTGAGCGATGGTGTGAATCGGAGATCATCCGCTTGCAGGCTCAGTTTTCCGCGCGAGACGCCGAGCACGCGCGGCACCTCCTCACAACCAGTCTGAATTTGGCAAGGCAACAACGGGCGAAGCTTTGGGAGCTCCGCGCGGCGACCAGCTTGGCTAATGTCTGGCTCGAGCAGGGAAATCGACAGGCAGGATGCGAAGTGCTCGCGCCTGTTCATGCGTGGTTTACCGAGGGTTTGACCACTCCCGACCTTGTCGCGGCGCGGGCCTTGCTGGATCGGCTGGAGGGCGACGCGCGGCCAATGCGTATCCTGCGGAGTGTGACGTAAGGAAGATACAATGAAGGAGTGCCGTCGGCGATTTCTGAATCTAGCTGCGGGTTCAGTCTTTCTGGTTGGCGAGCCCTGGAAGGCCTGGGCGCAAGCATATCCAGCGCGCCCAGTCATCATCAGCGTCGGACTGGCGGCAGGCGGAGGGACTGACCTTGTTGCCCGACTTGTGGCCGACTGGCTGTCGCGGCGCTTCGGCCAACCCTTTATTGTTGAGAACCGTACGGGCATGGGCGGAAATTTGAGCACCGAGAGAGTGCTCAAGTCGGCGCCGGATGGCTATACCCTGCTGTTTGCTGCACCCAATACCACCATCGGCGCGTCGCTCTACAGGAAGCTGCCGTTTGATTTCCGGCGAGACGCCGCGCCGGTGGCATCTGTGATGCGTTTTCCGAACGTCATGGTGGTGCCTTCGTCGTTGCCAGTGAAGTCGGTGCAGGAGTTCATCGACTACGCCAGGCGTTATCCGGGCAAGCTTTCATATGCGTCATCGGGACACGGGACATCCCTGCACCTCTCCGGCGCCATGTTCAGTCTGATGACCAAAATCGACATGATCCACGTCCCATACCGCGGCTCGCACGCGGCCTATCCGGACCTGATCGAGGGCCGGGTCCATGTGATGTTCGACAATATTACGATCGCATTGCCGATGGCACGGGAGGGCAAAGTGCGGGCTCTTGGCGTGACCTCGGCCAGGCGCTGGGATTCGGTGCCGGAGATCCCGTCGATCGCCGAGACCGTGCCGGGCTTTGAGGCAATGGTCTGGTACGGCATTGTCGCGCCCAGGCGGACCCCGTCCGACGTTGTTCTGTCGCTCAACAAGGCCGTGACGGAGGCGTTCAATGACGCCGATTTTTTGGCTCGCCTCGCGGATACCGGCGGGCAGCCGATATCCATGACTCCGGAGCAGTTCGAGAAATTCATCGATGAGGATATTGAAAGGTGGCGCAAGGTGGTCGATTTCGCCGGAGCCTGGATTGAGTGATTGCGTGTTCGGGCGGTGGCAAATGCGGCGTCGAGATATCGCCGTTAGGGCGTTGCCGAGAAAACATTGTTCGATAGCCCCCTGATTCATTTCTTGGCTAAATCGAAGCCACACCGGCGAAGTTAGCGCAAAGTGTCGTTTTCCGACCTCGAAGACCAAGCACTTGGAACCGGCATTCAGGTTGTGTATTTTAGCGGTGCATTTTTAGCGGTGCATTTTCAGGGTTGCAGAAGATGGAGGGATCCAATGGGTAGCATAGTAACGGCGCAATACCTTATCGGTTCAAAGAAATTGACCAGAGAGCAACTAGACAAGATCATAGTGGTGCTAGACCTCAGGGATGCCGCCGGGGCGTTGATCCAGCCACCGGTTGGCAACAATTGCACCTATATGCTGGTCCTAGAGAAGGACCGACAACGCGTACCCGAAGATGAACAGTCTTGACGCTCAGCAAATTCGAAGACGCTTTCGAATCGCACAAGAAGGCTTCGGCGCTCAGACGAATTCCTTCCCTTGATGCGGTCAGGTGCGTCGAGACGGCTGGTCTCGAAGGACATGTCTGTCTATTTGAGCTGGCCGACGAGGCGGCGCCGATCGTTCTGGAATCGGCGTCCGGGCGAGCCATGGCCTTGGCGCCGGGGGATTTTTTTCTCGGTACACCGGGATACAGGGAGTCGACTCGTTGGGTGGTCGGTTGTGTTCCCTCTGGCGGCCTCCGTCCCGGAGGCAGCTATTGGGTGCTCGCCGATTCCGGAGTCGTTGGCGACCTCATCGGAGACTCGCCGCTTGAGAAGGGGCATCTCGCGCAGGTGACGTATCGCGGGGCTGTCCTGAACGACGATGGCGAAGTCCTGGACCTCCGCCGGTTTGCCATCAATGGCGAATGCAAAGCTGACCATGGAGCGCCCGTCTTCCTTATCGTCGGCACGTCTGCCGAGGTCGGCAAGACAACGGCGGGCATCGCCGTGCTGAGATCGTTGCGACGCAAAGGCCACACCGCTGTCACCGCCTTGAAGGCAACCGGTACATCATCATTGACCGAGATATTGCGGTATCGGGATTTCGGAGCCGTCGCGGCTTTCGATTGTGTCGATTTTGGACTGCCAACCACATATCCTTCCGGGCGCGATGGCATGGACGCCGTTTTCAATCGCGCGCTCGATGTCACGTTATCGAACGCTTCCGACGCCGTGTTGATCGAGTGCGGTGGCGACATTATTGGCGGCAACGTTCCAATTTTCCTCGAATGCCTCAAGCGCAGACGTGCCGGGGTCAAGATTATCCTGGCGGCAGCGGATGCGCTTGGCGCGCTTGGCGCCAAGCAACTCCTTGGGGAGATGGGGCTTTCGATCAGCGTGGTAACCGGGCCGTGCACTGACACGCCGACATTGCAGGAGCGAACGCAGGCGCTGTGCGGGATTCCTGCACTTAACATGTCGCGGGGCCCCGCTCCAATCTGACGAACTTCGTGTTGTTGTGCGGACGCGGCAACCGCTAGACCTTTCGCATTCCGATGTTGTTGTCATTCGGTACCAGTCGGCAATCGGGGATCGACTTGCCGTCGCTGAACTTAGCGAGATTGCTGGCATCGCCGGTTGCCGAGACCGCCATCAGTATCACGTTGTCGGATGCTGACGGTGTCCAAGTGAAAGGACCCACCGTCACTTCGGGGGAGCCGGGCGGAAGGTCGCTCGGGAAACGCGCAGATGGCTCCATCGGTTGCCAATCGTCGGGGTAGACGAGTTGGCCTTGTGGCTTGTTCTGGAAGGCATTCACAACGACGGACTTTGCGGCCTTGCTGCCGCGATTGTTGATCTTGACGTACGCAAAATTGGGGACGTTGGGCACTGGAGTCTGATGGTCTTCGAGACCATCGCCTGCAAGTCTGTTCCAGATGGAAAGGCAATTGGTGTGGTCGGGTTGGTATTGGTACTCACCCTGACGTCCGTCGTCGATGTAGACGTCAACATCGGGAGGAGCAGAACTGAACAGGCCCTGCTTCTGGAATGCCCAGTAGATAACCTTCTCGTAGGCGCCGCCGCTATGTCTCTCGGTGTCGGTGATCCAGTCGCAAGTGTCGGCGACGATCAGACTGTTTAGCCACTCTGACGCATGCTGCGGGTTGGTCGGATGCGTCAGCGTTTGGATGGCACGCAACATGAGGTAGGCGGTGAACTTGGCCGCGAAACGACGCTTGTCCACCTGGCTCGGGTCGGCGCCGCCGCCGATCGCCTTGTAAAGATTGAAGTGGGTCGTGGAAAGGATCTGCTCCCGATCAAGCTGATCGGTATCATCATTCAGGTCTTTTGGTCCGTCCCAGCTCCAGCCATGGGCAACTGTGCGATCATGTCGGCGGTCGTAGCCGATCCATGGAAAGGTTTGGTTCTGATCCTCGGCCTTTGATTCCGGATCGTTGAGGATCGCGGCCATACTGTCGCCGACACTATGGGCGAACAGGAATTGCGTCGAACCGACGTGATTGAGCAAGGTCCCATGCCCGGCAAGCTCGTGCAGCACCACGCGCCAGTCATCTGCGTTACCAATCGGCGGCTCCGTATGCGGCTGCGCAAGTGCAAAAACAACGGCCTGAATTCCAAGCCTTATTGCGGTTCCGTCAGGCTGGAGAATTGACCTACCCCTGGTTTGAGCGCCGGTGCCGGTTGTGCTGCTTCCCTGCGGGGCCCCGCGATGATCGACGGCAATGGGAAATGTGGTGCACGAAAAATATTCGTCGCGCTTGAAACCCCAACTCTCCAGCAGCGAGAAAAAGCGGTCACAGTTATAATAGGCGTTGACGGCAGAAAAATCGTCCGTGCGCACATCAAACTGAAAGCTCGCGCCTGCTTGAGCATCGACAACGGGCGCTGGTATGTCGTCGCCGTCGATATCCACGATCTGGACGTTGGTCCCGCGGAGCAACTGCGGATTACTTGCGATCAAATTGGGCAGATTCACCGGTACGCGACGAAGATTCAGCGCAGCGTTGCTCGCATCTGGCATCGGTCCGCCGTCAGTCGTCGCTGGGTCGGCGAGAAACACTGCACCGTCGATACCGTCGACAAACTCTTCGGTGTAGAGGGCTATTCCCGTTCTGGCGTCGACCAGTGCAACCCAATGCGTCGGCCCCCGCGCTTCCTGAGCGAGATCGAAAAAGACCGCCGAAACCGTATTGAAGCTTCCGTCGACAATCTCGTCAGGAATCGGTAACAACCGCATTCCAAGTCGAGCGGTAGCCGGCCGAAGTGCACGTTGTCTCGCATCGTAGCGATAGACCATCGGGCTCTGATGCACGATGCGCAAGGAATCTGCGTCGAATTGTGAGGCTTCGTTGAACAGTCCGAGTTGGTGCGCCAGAGCCGGCTCATCAACCCTCCGGACGTCCCTCTCCATGGTGTCAAGAAAACCAGTGGTGAGCGAGCTATGCCGCGGGACATGCGCTGAAATAACCTGGAAGGAATCGGTCAGGCGCTTGAGGTGAACCGCGATGCCTGACCGCCAGACCGGCCGCCCGCCGAAGACCTCCTGGAAGGTAACAGTCGTGACGTCGAATTGCCGCTTTTCACTCAAGAAGCGATAGCCTGCATCTGTGCCGTCGGGATCAACCGGACGATCGAGATTCGTCAGTTGCGAGGGGTCAAGATTCAATAACTCCACATGCGCAAGAACATAGTTTTTCGCAGCCTCCAGCGCGGTCGCTGCGCGGACAACCACCGGCTTCTGATTGTGCAGAACGGCGCGCACGACCGACTGTTTATCGCGGATGATGTATGAGTTTGAAGGTTCGTCGAACTCAATCGTCCTTCGCGGACTTATGCCTGTGTTCTGCGCGGGCGCTGCCCACGGCGCCGCGAGCGTAACGGCACCGGCGCCCATCAGTGCCAAGGTCGTGCGGCGGCTGATGCCCGGTTTGCGGATTGGCATGATTCGATCCATCGAGCGTCGGAGTGATTACGTCAGTTGCAGAGCCTACCATCATCCGTTATCGTTTTCAGTAGCCTAGGGGATTGTATCTTTCGAGGTAGGGCGACGGGTTGTCTGACATTTGCGTGTTTGTTGGTCCGACAAGGCTGGAAAAAGATCAGGATCGCATTCATTTTTTTGCGCCGGCGGTGCTCGGCTCCGTGTTTCAAGCGGTCTTGGCCGGCTACAAGGTAATCTGCATCATCGACGGCTATTTCGGCAACGTCCCGTCGGTGTGGCACAAGGAGATCCTGTTTGCCTTGAAAAGTGGCACAGCGGTTTGTGGCGCGTCCAGCATGGGGGCGTTGAGAGCCGCTGAACTGCACGCGTACGGCATGATCGGATTTGGTTGGGTCTATCGGGCCTTTCGCCGCGGCGTGCTGCAAGACGATGACGAAGTGTGCGTGATCCACGCCGTTCCGGAGCTGAATTTCGAACCGCTTTCGGAGGCGATGGTGAATATCAGGCGTTCTCTTGCGGGCATGAGAGGCCGCGGGCTTATCAATCGTGAATGTGAAGTCCGGATTGCATCGTCCCTGAAGGATCTTCACTTTTCCAGACGCACCTTGTCCGCCGTCCGGAGCGCGTTCGAAGATGAGTTCGGTGGCAGTCGGGGTGCTGCCAAGTTCGACCTTTATGAAAGCAGCAGGGTGGACGTCAAAGCTCTGGATGCAGTGCTGATGTTGAACGCTGTGTTGTCATCGCCCGTCGCGTGTAAGAACGACGGATGGAAATTTCCCGCAACCGATCATTGGATCAAGCAGTTTCTCGCCGAAACCGACACCATTCCTCCGATCAACAGATGGTAGCCGACCGGCCCGACCGGCAGATACATTTCGTCGACGGCGTTCGGCTTCTCATGGTCTGGGGCGCGCATAATGAGTCTGAGCAATGATCTGGGCGGCACCATTCGGGAAGTCGCGGCTCGAGAGACCCTCGGTCGGTTGAAACCACTACTCGCTGGTTTTGGAATCACTCGTCTCGCCAACATCACGGGGCTCGATACCATCGGGATCCCGGTTTGGACGGTCGTTCGACCCTTGAGCCTCTCCCTGTCCGTCTCGCAAGGAAAGGGCATCACCCACGAACTGGCGACCGTGTCGGGCATCATGGAAAGCATCGAAGTCTTTCATGCCGAACAGCGCCGGCCGCCGCCCGCCGTTCGGGATCTCTTCGAATGCAACCGTGATCCATCCTTCATCTCTCCGCATCGGCTGGCAATTCGCTCGGACGCCGAGGTGTCCGAAAGTCGACAGGTGCCGTGGCTGAAGGGAGAGGATTTGCTGGACGGCGGCCAGAAATGGATTCCTTCCGAGCTGCTGGATTTGGACTTTTCCAGGCGCAGAGCAAGACCCGTATTCCTGACGTCGTCAAATGGACTCGCGTCGGGAAATACGCGGACGGAAGCGATCGTCCACGGGCTTTGCGAGGTCATCGAGCGAGACCAAGTATCTTTCTGGTCTGTTGAACAGGACAATTTGAACGTGGGCGGAAGGCGCCGTGTGATCGCGCAATCGATCAGGGATCCGGTCTGTCAGCCGCTCGTTGAGAAGTGCCTGTCGGCAGGGCTGGAGATCTTTATTTGGCACGCGACGGTCAATATCGAGATTCCTGTTTTCACTTGCACGATCATCGATCGCCGAAACACGACACCTTATCCGCAGCAGGCATCGGGTTACGGCTGCCATCCGATTGCGACGATCGCGCTCGCTCGCGCCATTACTGAAGCGGCGCAAAGCCGGGCGACCCACATTTCCGGCTTGCGTGAGGACCTCACATGGTCGCGCTACCGCGAAGAATTCCCCTGCGAAACGCCCGGGAATCGCGCCGCACTGGCGAAAATGGCGTCCCAGCCTGCTACGGTCGACTTTGGCAAGCTATGCGCGGAATCCGAGGGCATGTCGTTGGACTTGCCGTCGCTGCTGCAGGAAATCTTGAAACGACTGGGCAAGGCAAACCTGCGCAGCGCAATCGTGGTGGATCTGGCGCAGAACGAAGTATTTTCAGTCGTGTTCGTGTGTGTCCCGGATTTGGAATACAAAACGCCCAAGGCGGGCGCGCTGTACAGGCCCGGCTGGAGAATGTGCGAATTTCTAAATCAACAAGGGCTGGGGCGTGAAGACTTACAACCAGCCTAGCAGCAGGCCCATCGCCCAATACGCCCGGCAGGGCGATTAAAGTGCAGGAATACCTTCGGTTCACGAGCGGGCTCGTTGCAAGGCGTTCCGACTTCGATCAAGAATATCTTCGCCGTCGGGTTTTCCGACCTAAGCAGGCTCGCCCAAGCGCATGCCGCCGAAATTCGAGGTGAATTGATCGATTGGATCGAGACTGCTGGCAAATCTTGCTCAAACGCTGGTCATCCGGCTTCGATTATTATCTAACGAATCCAGTATTTGCACAGGGGACGATCCGATGGAGTCGCGCAGTGCAGATCTTTCGACGATACTAGACCGCATTCTTGATACGGCGACGGACAATCTCAGGATCGCAAAGATTCTGATTGAGATGGGTCTCGATCCGAACAACATCACCTACGACGCACTGTTCAACCGGCTGCTGGAAGTTGTGCTGGCCAACATCACGCTTGCCAACATGTTCGCTCTGGTTGGCGCCATCTTTCTTGTCGCTACCTTGCTGATGCATACAATAGTGCCGCTGCGCGTCGCGAACATGATCGGCTGTATGTTCTTCGTCGCCTACGGCGCGCTCTCCGGGAACGTCGGGGCTTTCATCCTCTATCTGTTGTTGCTGCCGATCAATGCAATGCGCCTCCGTCAATTGCTCAATTTGATCAAAAAAGCACGTATCGCGACGGAGGGCGATACCTCATTGGATGGGCTCAAACCTTTCATGACCGAGCGCAGATATCGCCGGGGCGATAAATTATTTGAGAAGGATGATGCAGCTTCCGAAATGTTTCTGACGGTCACAGGAAAGTTTTTGGTCAGGGAAATCGGGGTCGAGCATCCGCCGGGACGTCTCCTGGGCGAACTTGGTTTCCTTACTCCGAATAAGCGGCGAACCGCGACCGTCGAATGCATTGAAGACGGGCAAGTGATGACGATAACCTATGATAAGCTGCTCGAAATCTACTTTCAAAATCCGCAATTCGGTTATTACTTACTCGTGCTGACCAGCCAGCGCCTGCTGGAAAACATCTCGCGGCTGGAAGGAATTATCGCACAAGAAAAAGCCGCGCGGCAGACTCTGGCCACGGATGACATAGCTTAACCTTTGGCTCTTGATGTCCCGCACTATTGTAGCAGGACATCCCGACACAGCGAGGGTCTCGCGATGCGACGACGCCCGGTGGCGTCGGATCGGTCAAGCAGCCGGAGTTGTTCCCACGGAGATGCGGGCGGCGTTCAGGTCGCTGAACTACTTTAGGCCTGCCCGAGACCATCTGCGGATGGCTGTGATCCATCGGTTTCTGACCATGATGTCACTCGAGCGGATCTTGCGGACGCGCCCGTCATTGGGCCGATTGACACGATTGGGTCGCCGCATCGCGCGCAACTCCGCCGAATTAACGCTGCGACTTCCCTTCGGGCGCTTCCACGAGCGACATTGCCGGTCAATGTAGCGACAGCAAAAAGCCCTTGAAAACGATGTGTTTTCAAGGGCTCTATTTGGTTGCGGGGATAGGATTTGAACCTATGACCTTCAGGTTATGAGCCTGACGAGCTACCGGGCTGCTCCACCCCGCGTTAAACCGTTGCGCTGCCTTCGAAAAGCCGGTGTCGAAACGATCCCGGCGAACGCCAGATGACGCCGACCGATCCCGTTCCGAGGCTTCCTGAGAAGGCGACCCGGGCCGAAGCCATCGGGCGCGAGGCGTATGTATCAACGTCGCCCCGCTTTGGAAAGGGGAAAGGCTCGGCTTTTGAGGATTTTATGACAGCAAAAACGAGGGTTTGAGGGGATAAAACCGCCTCCTGGAACCGCTCTTGCTATAAACGCCGCAAAAGCGGAGTTTTGGCCCCCAAAGCGTGGGCAGGCCGGCCTGCCACAACAAAAAACGGGGGGATGCGCGTGGCCGATACATTCGACTTCGTGGTGGTGGGCGGCGGCTCCGGCGGCTGCACGGTGGCTGGGCGGCTGTCGGAGGACCCGAACATTTCGGTGGCGGTGCTGGACGCCGGCGGCAAGAACGACAATTGGGTGGTCACGACCCCGTTCGCACTCGTGCTGATGGTCGCCGGCAACGTCAACAACTGGGCCTTCAACACCGTGCCGCAAAAGGGCCTCAACGGCCGCATCGGCTATCAGCCGCGCGGCAAGGGGCTCGGCGGCTCTTCCGCCATCAACGCAATGGTCTATATCCGCGGCCACCGCGCCGACTACGATCAATGGGCCTCGCTCGGCAATGCCGGGTGGTCGTTCGCCGACGTGCTGCCCTACTTCAAGCGCGCCGAAGACAATTCCGACTTTGACGGCGAATATCACGGCAAGGGCGGCCCGCTCGCCGTCAACAAGTCGCGCACCGGCAATCCGGTACAGCAGATCTTCCTGCAGGCGGCGCAGGAAGCGCAGTTCCGCCTGCGCGAGGATTTCAACGCCGATGAGCACGAGGGGCTCGGCATCTATCAACTGACGCAGAAGAACGGCGAACGCTGCAGCGCCGCGCGCGCCTACATTCACCCGCATATGGCGAACCGTGCCAATCTGCGCGTCGAGACCCATGCTCATGCCACCCGCATCCTGTTCGAAGGCAAGCGCGCGGTCGGCGTGGAGTTCATCCAGCACGGCCAGACGCGCCAGGTGCGCGCCACGAAGGAAGTGATCCTCGCCGGCGGCGCGGTGAACTCGCCGCA
>Ga0105248_10004941_pt1 | contig 14730 bp, 14 predicted proteins | sample KBSS34metaG_FD_81524 | JGI IMG/M metagenome (GOLD analysis project Ga0105248, IMG submission 81524) | Switchgrass rhizosphere microbial communities from Kellogg Biological Station, Michigan, USA - KBS S3-4 metaG | ecosystem: Host-associated > Plants > Roots > Rhizosphere > Soil | place...
ACCAGCAGGATGTCCAGCGGCTGCGAGTGATAGATGAGCGGATAGATCGCCGGGTTGCCGGTGTAGCCGCCGTCCCAGTAGGGCTCGCCATCGATCTCCACCGCCTGGAAGATGAAGGGCAGACACGCCGACGCGAGCAAGGCGTCGATGCTGAGCTCGCGGCCGGTGAACACGCGCGCCTGCCCCGTGTGCACCGAGGTCGCCGCGATGAACAGCTGCATGTGGCTCTCGCGCAGGGCCGCCTCGTCCACGTGCCGGCGCGCCACTTCGCGCAGCGGGTTCAGGTTGAGCGGGTTGAACTCATACGGGCTGAAGGCGCGGAAGAAGGTGTTGATCCACTGATAGCTCGGCAGCTTGTCGAAGTTGAAGCTGTCCTTCATGGCCGAGCCCTGCGCGAGCGAGAACGGCGAGAAGATCGAGCCCGAGCGGCTGACGTCGCGCCAGAACTCGGTCAAGGCGGTGCGGGCGCCTTCACGCCCGCCCTTCATGTAGCCGGTCACCATCACGCCGGCGTTGAGCGCGCCCGCGCTCGTGCCGGAGATGCCGGCGAACTCGAGTGTTTCCTCCTGCAGCAGTCGATCGAGCACGCCCCAGGTGAAGGCTCCGTGCGAGCCTCCGCCTTGCAGCGCGAGATCGATGCGATGAACGGCCGGCGAAGCGTCGCCCCCGCCCGAATGATTCGGGGTTTGTGTCATCGAGAACTCCAAGGGTTAACCCCAGTCTAGGGGCTCACCCGAGCAACGCCGCGAGCCCAGGCCCCGCTGACGTCATGGGTGTGCAGGAAGTTCTCAGCCTGCCTCGTCGCTCGATGCCCCGGCCGCGCGAGCCGCGGGGAAGCGCACGGTGAATCGGGCGCCCGGGCCGCCCGCAGGCTGAGGTCCGAGGTGCGTCTCGCGCGCGTCTTCCACCGTCACCGCGGCGTGGTGGCGACGCGCGATCTCCGCGACGATCGCCAGGCCCAGCCCCGAGCCGTCCACGTTGGTGCCGAGCGCCCGGTAGAACGGCTGGAACACCATCTCGCGCTCCGCGGCCGGCACGCCGGGGCCGTTGTCCTCCACCTGCAGCACGACGACCTGCCCGAAGGGGTCGTCGATGACGCGCACGGTGACCGTGCCGCCGGCCGGCGTGTAGTGCACCGCGTTGTCCACCAGGTTGCGAATCAGCTCGCGAAGCAGGACCGGGTGGCCGAGAACGCGAGTGCAGTGCTCGGCGTCCGGCCCCTCGTAGCCGAGGTCGAGGCGGTGCTCGAGGGCGCGCGGCACGTAGTCGCGCACCGTCTCGGTGGCCAGGCGCGAGAGATTGATCTCCTGCGCGGGGGTCGCCGCCTCGCGGTCCTCGGCGCGGGCCATGGCCAGCAGCTGGTTCACCATGTGCGCGGCGCGCTGGCTGGAGCGCGCGATCTGCTGCAGCGAGCGGCGCAGCGCCTGCGGGTCCGCCTCGCCCAGGTCGATCTCGCGCTGGGCGAGCTCGGCCTGCGTGCGCAGCCCCGCCAGCGGCGTCTTGAGCTGATGCGCCGCATTGGCGAGGAAGCGCTTTTGCGTGGCGAGCGAGCGATCCAGGCGCGTGAGCAGGTCGTTGATGGCGCGCACGAGCGGCGATACCTCCTCGGGCGCCTCGTGCTCGTCGATCGGACTGAGGTCGTCGGCCGCGCGCAGCCGGATGCGCTGCTGCAGCTCGTTCAGCGGTGCGATGCCGCGCGCAAGCGCGAGCCACACCAGCAGCACCGCCACCGGCAGGATCACGAACTGCGGAAGGATCACGCCCTTGATGATCTCGGCCGCCAGTCGCGATCGCTTGCCAAGCGTCTCGGCCACCTGCACGAGCGGTGCGCCAACGCCACGCGAATCCGCGACATACAGATACGCCACCCGCACCGGCTCGCCCTGCAGGACGTCGTCGCGCCAGTGCAGCTCGCCCGCGCGCGGTCGCTCGTCATCCGGCGGCACCGGCAGGTTGCGGTCGCCTGAGACGAACTCGCCACGCGCGCCGAGCACCTGGAAGTACACCTCGTCCACGTCGTCCGCGCGAAGCAGCTCGGCGGCCAGCGGCGGCAAGGTGAAGCGCACGGTCGCGGGGGGCGTGGAGGTCTCGGCGGGCGGGGCGTCCGCGTCGATGTCGAGGGACGCACTGGCCGCGCGCGCCGGCGGCGCGGCGATCGCTACCACCTCCACGCGCTGCGAGAGCAGCCGCGCGGTCTCCCCGAGCGCGCGGTCATACGGACGATTGGCGATGTTCTGCGCCACGAGCCAGGTGAGCGCCACGCTCATCGGCCACAGCAGCAAGAGCGGCGCGAGCATCCAGTCCAGGATCTCGCCGAAGAGGGAGCGCTGCTCGTGCTGCATGAGAGGCGATCGGGGCGATGCGATGGCGCCCCTTCAGGGTCTGCGCACCGTCATCCGGGGATCTTCTCGAGGCAATAACCGAGGCCACGCACCGTGGCGATGCGCACCGGGCCCTGCTCGATCTTCTTGCGCAGCCTGTGGATGTAGACCTCGATCGCGTTGTTGCTGACCTCGTCGCCCCACTCGCACAGGCGCTCCACGAGCTGGTCCTTGCTGACCAGCCGCCCTGCGCGCTGCAGCAGCACTTCCAGCAGGCTCAGCTCGCGCGCTGAGAGCTCCACCATCTGGTCGTTGAGATAGGCCACGCGGCCGGTCGCATCAAAGCTCAGCGGACCGTGCTTGATGACGCTGGAGGCCGTGCCCAGGCCGCGCCGCGTGAGCGCGCGCACGCGCGCCTCGAGCTCCTGCAGCGAGAACGGCTTGGCCATGTAGTCGTCGGCGCCGAGGTCGAGCCCGCGAACGCGCTGCTCGACGCTGTCGGCCGCGGTCAGGATGAGCACCGGCGTGGCGCTGCCGCGCGCGCGAAGCTTCTTCAGCACCTCCAGCCCGTGCAGCTTGGGCAGTCCGAGGTCGAGGATGAGCAGGTCGAATTCCTGGCCGCTGAGCGCGGCGTCGGCTTCCGTGCCGGTGGCGACGTGATCGACCGCATAGCCCCCCTTGCGCAGCGTGCGAAGCAGTCCGTCGGCCAGCACCTGGTCGTCTTCCGCGATCAAGATTCTCACGGCGTGTCTCCAATGGCGGCTCTGCGGCGACGCCTTATCGAAAGCCTCTTCGGCAGGGGCGCAAATTGTAGGAGTCGGCGTACAGCGCAGGAAAAAGCACTGTACAAACATCCAGCTTCCGCGATAATCGCGGCCACGCTGGAGACCCTCAATGGACGCACCCGTCAAACAGAACACCGAAAAAGCCAAGGCCCTTCAAGCCGCGCTCGCCCAGATCGAAAAGCAATTCGGCAAGGGCTCGATCATGCGGCTGGGCGAAGGGGAGGCCATCGAGGATATCCAGGTGGTTTCCACCGGCTCGCTCGGCCTGGACATCGCACTGGGCGTCGGCGGCCTGCCTCGCGGCCGCGTCGTCGAGATCTACGGCCCTGAATCTTCCGGCAAGACCACGCTCACCCTGCAAGTCATCGCCGAGATGCAGAAGCTGGCAGGCACCTGCGCCTTCATCGACGCCGAGCACGCGCTGGACGTGCAGTACGCCCAGAAGCTCGGCGTGAACCTGCAGGAGCTTCTCATCTCCCAGCCCGACACCGGCGAGCAGGCGCTCGAGATCGTCGACGCGCTCGTGCGCTCCGGCTCGGTCGACCTCATCGTCGTCGACTCGGTGGCTGCGCTCACACCCAAGGCCGAACTCGAAGGCGAAATGGGCGACGCCCTGCCCGGCTTGCAGGCACGCCTCATGAGCCAGGCACTGCGCAAGCTCACGGCCACCATCAAGAAGACGAACTGCATGGTCGTCTTCATCAACCAGATCCGCATGAAGATCGGCGTGATGTTCGGCAGTCCCGAAACCACGACCGGCGGCAATGCGCTCAAGTTCTACGCCTCGGTTCGCCTGGACATCCGGCGCATCGGCTCCATCAAGAAGGGCGAGGAAGTCATCGGCAACGAGACCAAGGTCAAGGTCGTCAAGAACAAGGTCTCGCCTCCGTTCAAGACCGCCGAGTTCGACATCCTCTATGGCGAAGGCATCAGCCGCGAGGGCGAGATCGTCGACATGGGCGTGAACGCGAAGATCGTCGAGAAGTCCGGGGCCTGGTACGCCTACAACGGCGAGAAGATCGGTCAGGGCAAGGACAACGCGCGTGAGTTCCTGCGCGAGAACCCCGACATCGCTCGCGAGATCGAGAACAAGATCCGCGAATCGCTCGGCGTTGCGCTGCTCGCCCCCTCGGCCGACGCCGGGGAGTAAGCCGATCGGCCCATGGCGCGGCCGCCGCTTACGCTGAAGGCCAAGGCCCTCGGGCTTGTGGCGCAGCGTGAGCACAGCCGCGTCGAGATGCGCCGCAAGCTGATGACGCACGTGCAGATGCTGCGGCGAGCGGCCGCGGCGTCTGGCCTTGAAGGCGTGGCCCCCGCGGTGGTCGCCGTGCCCGAAGAGGCTGAGGTCGATGCCCTCCTCGACTGGCTCGAATCCAAGGACCTGCTCAGCGTGCAGCGCTTCGTCGAAACGCGTGTGCGTTCACGTGCGCAACGCTTCGGGAATCTGCGCATCCGGCAGGAACTCTCGCAGCACGGTGTCGAGATCGACCCGCAGACGAATGACGAGCTGAAGCAAAGCGAACTGGCCCGCGCGCGCGCCGCGTGGGCAAAGCGCTTCGGCGAGGTGGCCACCGATGCGGCCGAGCGTGCGCGGCAGGCGCGCTTCCTCGCCGCACGCGGCTTCAGCACCGACACCATCCGCCGGACCATAGCCGGCGGCGCGGATCTTCCCGACGAGTGAACCGCAGCCGCTGGGTGAGAGGCCGCGCAGCAGCGCTCTACAGGCCCAGCATCAGCCGGATGTTCTGAACGGCCGCGCCCGAAGCACCCTTGCCAAGGTTGTCCAGCCGAGCAACGAGCACCGCCTGTCGGCGCGCTTCGTTCCCATAGACACGCAGCTCGAGCAAGTTGGTGTCGTTCAGCGCCTCCGGCTCGATGCGGCCGGAGGCATCGGGCGCGAGGACCTTCACGAACTCGCCGTCCGCATAGTGCTTCTCGAGCGCGGCATGCAGATCGGCCGGCGTGACTCTGCCGGGCAGCAGGTCCAGGTGCAGTGCGATCTGCACGAGCATGCCCTGGCGGAAGTTGCCGACGCTCGGCACGAAGATCGGCCGGCGCGACAGCTGACCGTACTTCTGCAGTTCCGGCAGATGCTTGTGCTCCAGGCCGAGCCCGTAGACCTCGAAGCTCGGTGCCTGCGGCGACTCGAACAGCTCGATCATCGAGCGGCCGCCGCCGGAATAGCCGCTGACGGCGTGCACTGCGACGGGGTAGTCAGCCCCGATCAGCCCAGCGCTCACGAGCGGGCGCAGCAGCGCGATGCCGCCGGTCGGATAGCAACCCGGGTTCGACACACGACGACCCTCGCGAATCGCGTCCGCCTGCCCCGGTGACATTTCCGCAAAGCCGTAGACCCACCCGGGCGCGACACGATGCGCGCTGCTGGCATCGACGATGCGCGGGCCGCCACCGGGCAGCGAATCCGCCAGCGCGACCGACTCCTTCGCGGCGTCGTCGTGCAGGCACAGGACCACGAGATCCACTTTGGACATGAGCGCGCGCTTCGCGTCCGGGTCCTTGCGCTTGTCGGCATCGATGCTCACCAGCTCTACGCCGGCCTCGCGCTCGAGGCGCTCGCGAATGCCCAGGCCGGTGGTGCCGGCCTCGCCGTCGATGAAGATCCGTGCGGGGCGCTTGCTCATGGTGGTGCTCTGTCGGACTAAGGGCCGCGCGCGCGAAGCGTCGGCGATAAAACCTGAATGGTAGGGATTGGTCGTGGGCACGTTGCTGGTGTGGCCCTGCGCATCCATCCGCCGGAAGGTGCTTGAAGGGGGCGCCGGCGTTGGTGCAATGCACCATGATAAAGTCTCGCGCTTCCCCGAAACGTGACGCCGGGTGCGCCTTGCATCCGATCGCTCCCGATGGCTTTGCCTGCCGCCACGCCCCACCGCCAACTCAAACACCGTCGCACCATCGACGTGCAGGTGTTCGCGCGCGGCAATGGGCTGTGGGAAGTCGACGCCCACCTCACCGACGTCAAGACCCGCGACATGACGCTTGCCGGCGGCGTGCGGCCGGCCGGCACTCCGGTGCACGACCTGCTGCTGCGCCTGGTGGTCGACGAGAAGTTCAACATCCTCGAGTCCGGCGCACAGACCACGCTCATGCCCTATCCGGGTCACTGCGACGACTACGGCACCGCCTATGAGCGTCTGGCCGGGCTGAATCTTCTGAAGGGCTTTCGCCAGGCGGTGAAGGAGCAGTTGGGCGGCGTGCTCGGCTGCACGCACCTCACCGAGATGGCCCAGGTTCTTCCCACGGCCGTCGTCCAGGCCTTTGCGGGCGAAGTGATCAACACGCAGGAAGGCGGCCAGCCCTTCGGCGAACAGCGCCCCTTCCAGCTCGACCGTTGCCACGCACTGCGCAGCGACGGCCCCGCGGTCCGCACTTACTACCCCCGCTGGTTCAAGGCGAAGACCGATTCCGAGGGTCCCGAGCCGCGCGTCGATGCCTGAGCGTGGCGCGCGCTCGACCCATTCATCCCTAGAGAGAGATCCCCGATGAAGATCCACGAATACCAAGGCAAGGAGATCCTTCGCCAATTCGGCGTGCCGGTGCCGCGCGGTTACCCCGCGTTCACCGTGCAGGAGGCCGTCGAGGCGGCGCAGAAGCTGGGCGGCCCGGTGTGGGTCGTGAAGGCGCAGATCCATGCCGGCGGTCGCGGCAAGGGCGGCGGCGTGAAGCTCGCGCGCTCGCAGGATGAAGTGAAGACGCTCGCCGGCCAGATCCTCGGCATGCAGCTCAAGACGCACCAGACCGGCCCCGAGGGCCAGAAGGTGCGCCGCCTGCTGATCGAGGAAGGCGCGGACATCAAGAAGGAGTACTACGTCGCCGCCGTCACCGACCGTGGCACGCAGAAGGTGGCGATCATGGCGTCCAGCGAGGGCGGCATGGACATCGAGGAAGTCGCTCACGCCACGCCCGAGAAGATCATCAAGGTCTTCGTCGACCCGGCGACCGGCCTGACCGACGCACAGGGCAAGGAGCTCGCCAACGGCATCGGGGTGCCGGCCGCCTCGCAGGCCCAGGCCATCGACGTGTTCAAGAAGCTCTACCAGTGCTACATGGCCACGGATGCCTCGCTGGCCGAGATCAACCCGCTCATCCTCGAAGGCAACGGCAACATCAAGGCCCTCGACGCGAAGTTCAACTTCGACTCGAACGCCCTCTTCCGCCACCCCGAGATCGTGGCCTACCGCGACCTGGACGAGGAAGACCCGGCCGAGATCGAAGCCAGCAAGTTCGACCTCGCCTACATCCAGCTCGACGGCAACATCGGCTGCCTGGTGAACGGTGCCGGCCTGGCCATGGCCACCATGGACACCATCAAGCTCTTCGGCGGCGAGCCGGCGAACTTCCTCGACGTGGGCGGTGGCGCCACGGCCGAGAAGGTCACCGAGGCTTTCAAGATCATGCTGAAGAACCCCGAGGTGAAGGCCATCCTGGTCAACATCTTCGGCGGGATCATGCGCTGCGACACCATCGCCGACGGCGTCATCACCGCCTCGCGCGCGGTGGGCCTGAAGGTGCCTCTCGTGGTGCGCATGAAGGGCACGAACGAAGACCTGGGCAAGAAGATGCTGGCCGAATCCGGCCTGCCGATCATCAGCGCCAACACCATGGCCGAAGCCGCGCAAGCCGTGGTCGCCGCTGCCAAGAAATAAGCCCGAGGCCTCGAGCGAAGGACACCAAATGAGCATCCTCATCAACAAGGACACGAAGGTCATCACGCAGGGCATCACCGGCAAGACGGGCCAGTTCCACACCCGCATGTGCCGCGACTACGCCAACGGCAAGAACTGCTTCGTCGCGGGTGTGAACCCCAAGAAGGCCGGCGAGGACTTCGAAGGCATCCCGATCTACGCGAACGTGGGCGAGGCCGCGAAGGCCACCGGCGCCACCGTCAGCGTGATCTACGTGCCGCCGGCGGGTGCCGCGGCCGCCATCTGGGAAGCCGTGGAGGCCGACCTTGATCTCGCGATCTGCATCACCGAAGGTATTCCGGTGCGCGACATGCTCGAAGTGCGCAACCGCATGAAGGCAAAGGAAGCCAAGGGCGGCAAGAAGACGCTGCTGCTGGGCCCGAACTGCCCCGGCCTCATCACGCCCGACGAGATCAAGATCGGGATCATGCCGGGCCACATCCACCGCAAGGGCCGCATCGGCGTCGTCTCCCGCTCGGGCACGCTGACCTACGAAGCGGTCGCGCAACTCACCGAGCTCGGCCTCGGCCAGAGCTCCGCGGTCGGCATCGGCGGCGACCCGATCAACGGGCTCAAGCACATCGACGTGATGCGCATGTTCAACGACGACCCGGAAACCGACGCCGTGATCATGATCGGCGAGATCGGCGGCCCGGACGAAGCGGAAGCCGCCCGCTGGTGCAAGGACAACATGAAGAAGCCGGTGGTCGGCTTCATCGCCGGCGTTACCGCGCCCCCCGGCAAGCGCATGGGCCACGCCGGTGCGCTGATCTCGGGCGGCGCCGACACGGCCGACGCCAAGCTCGCGATCATGGAAGAGTGCGGCTTCACCGTGACCCGCAACCCGTCGGAGATGGGCAAGCTGCTCAAGAGCCTGATCTGAGAGCGCCGGCGGGCTTCGTAATTCCACGGACGTGGCCGGGCCGATCGCCCGGTGACACTATCAGGAATTCGTCAGCTTCGCCGCTAGCTTCCTGCACCAAAAGGGGCCTCGCGGCCCCTTTCTCTTTTTGTCATCCCACCTCGGCACGCACGCCCCGGAAGCCCATGGATCTCACCGCCGCCGTGTTCTGGATCGCGCTCGCCAAGATCATCGGGGTGAACATCGTGCTCTCGGGGGACAACGCGGTCGTGATCGCCATGGCGGCGCGCAACCTGCCCCAGCGCCAGCAGAAGATGGCCATCGTCGGCGGCAGCGCCGCGGCCATCGTCCTTCGCGTGATCCTCACCATGTTCGCGGTGGCCATACTCGAGTACCCATACCTCAAGCTCGTGGGCTCGCTCATCCTGCTGTGGATCGGTATCCAGCTCCTGGCCGACAACGGCGACGAGGTGCATGTGCACGGTGGCGATTCGATCTGGGTCGCGATCCGCACCATCCTCATCGCCGACCTGGTGATGAGCCTGGACAACGTCATCGCCGTGGCGGCCTCCGCCGACACGGCGCCCCACGAAGCGCGCCTCCTGCTTCTGATCCTCGGCCTGGGCACGTCGATTCCTCTGATCATCTTCGGGAGCACTCTGCTGCTCAAGCTCATGCAGCGCTTCCCCGTGATCGTTACCCTCGGCGGCGCGCTCCTCGGGTTCGTCGCGGGTGAGATGGCGGTGACCGATCTGTCCGTGCAGGAATGGTTCGACACGCATATGCACGGACTGGACTACGTCGTCAGCATTGCCTGCGCCGTGTTCGTCGTGATGGCCGGAAGCGTCATGGCCCGACGCAAGCAGGCGACCACCTGAGGGCGCGGCGCCAAACGCGGCCGAACCCGCTCGCACCTGATCTCCGCCTGGCCCCGCGCCCGCGCCGTTTTGCCTCTTCTCTCCCGACAGAAAGCCGTCCATGGAGCAGTTCCTCACCCCTGAGTTCCTCATCGCCGTCGGGCAGATCATCGCGATCGACATCCTCCTGGGCGGCGACAACGCCGTGGTCATTGCACTCGCCTGCCGAAAGCTTCCGCCCGCGCAGCGTCGACTCGGCATCATCTGGGGCACGGTCGGCGCGCTGGTGCTGCGCGTCATCCTCATCTTCTTCGCGCTCACCCTTCTGCAGATCCCCTACCTCAAGCTCGTGGGCGCCGCACTCCTGCTGTGGATCGGAGTGAAGCTGCTGCAGCCCGAGCCGGAAGGCGCGCACGACAACCTGCAAGCCTCCGACAAGCTCTGGGCGGCCGTGAAGACGGTGCTCGTGGCCGACTTCGTGATGAGCCTCGACAACGTCATTGCCATCGCGGCGGCCGCAAAGGGCGCGAGCGATGGACACGAGATGCCGCTGGTCATCTTCGGCCTCGTCGTCAGCATTCCCATCATCGTGTGGGGCAGCCAGCTGGTCATGAAGATGATGGACCGCTTCCCCATCATCATCGTGCTCGGCGGCATGCTGCTCGGCTGGATCGCGGGAGACATGGCCGTCACGGATCCAGCGATCAGCGGCTACGTTCCGCAGTCGGAGGTGTTCGGCTATGCGGCCAGTGCGGTCGGTGCGGGGCTGGTATGGGTCATCGGCAAGCTGATCGCACGGCGCGAGCCCGCGAGCGCCGCACACTGAGGCACCCCCTCATTCGCGCGGTTCCGTGCGCCGTCTTGCCCGGCAGCGCGGCTGAAGGCGCGTGCCAGGGCGAAGCGCTGTGCTACCGTCCCCCGCATGTCCGCGTCTTCGTCCCATCGCCCACAGTGGCTCGACCGTCGGCTTGCATGGGTGGCCAATCTCTTCGGGGCACGCAAGTCGCCCATTGACTCCGATCTCCCAGACCCATCCCCCACGACGATCTTCGAGCCCCACGCCACGCACGGCGCGGGTCAGCCGCCGCACTTGGGGCGCTTCATCGTCGAGCGAGAGATCGGGCGCGGCGCGATGGGTGTCCTCGTCCAGGCCCGAGACCCTCGCACCGAGCAGCCGGTCGCGATCAAGACGATGGCGCTCGGACACGAGTTCCAGGGCGATGCGCTCGAGGAAGCGCGCAGTCGCTTCTATCGCGAGGCCGAGTTGGCCGGGCGACTCCACCACCCGGACATCGTCTCCATCCTCGAGGCGGGCGAGGACAACGGCCTCGCCTACATCGCCATGGAATTCCTCGAGGGCGAGGACCTGAGCACGCACGTCCAGGAATCGACGCTGCTGCCGGTGCCGGATGTGCTGGCCATCACGGCGCGCGTGGCCGACGCTCTCGCCTACGCTCACGCGCAGGGGGTGACGCATCGCGACGTGAAGCCCGCGAACATCCTCATCGACGCCGGCACCGACAGCGTGAAGGTCACCGACTTCGGGATCGCTCGCATCGTCGACTCGACCCAAACGCGCACTGGCATGGTCCTGGGCACCCCCTCGTTCATGTCGCCCGAGCAGATGGCCGGAGATCGCGTAGACGGCCGCAGCGATCTCTATTCGCTGGGCGTGACGCTCTACCAGCTGCTGACCGCGCAGCTTCCCTACCGGGGAGATTCGATGGCGCAGCTCATTCGCGCCATCACCAGCGACCCCGTCCCAGACATCCGCGCCCTGCGCCCGGAGCTTCCGCAGGAGCTTGCTGACATCGTCTCGCTCGCGCTTGAGAAGCGACCCGAGGTGCGCTATGCAAACGGACGAGAACTTTCGGCCGATTTGCGCACGGTCTTGCGCGCGATGAACGACGCCGGGCACGTGAATGCCGGGCACAATTCGCAAGCCTCTCCCTGATCGCCCCATGTCCCTGTCTTCCTCCTCCTTCACCATGGAGTACGAGTTCTATTGCGCCACGGACACCGGCCGTGCCCGCAACAACAATGAGGACGCGGTGGCGGTGGACGAGGCCGCCGCGCTGGCGGTGCTCGCCGATGGCATGGGGGGCTACAACGCAGGCGAGGTGGCCAGCGGCATGGCCACGGAATTCATCCGCACCGAACTCGGCCGCTGGCTCACCGAGGCCAGCGAGCACGCAACCGACAGCGACGTCCGTCGTGCAATGGACATCTGCGTCGACAACGCCAACCGAGCCATCTTCAACGCCGCGAACTCCACGCCGCAGTATTCAGGCATGGGCACGACCCTCGTGGTGGCCGTGTTCCGCGAGAACCGCCTGCTGCTCGGCCACGTAGGCGACTCGCGCGGTTATCGCTGGCGCGGCGATCGCCTGCAGCAGATCACTCGCGACCATTCACTGCTCCAGGAGCAGATCGACGCCGGCCTGATAACGCCTGAGCAGGCCGCAGTCTCCAGCCACAAGAACCTCGTGACTCGCGCGGTGGGGGTGGAGGACACCGTTCTCCTCGAGACGCACCTGCATGAAGTGCACCCTGGAGACTGGTTCCTGTTGTGCTCGGATGGCCTGTCCGACATGCTCGAAGACGAGCGGATCGGCACGCTGTTGCGCGGCCACGACTCTCTGCAGGAGGCGGGCGATGCCCTGGTTTCCGCGGCCAATGTCGCGGGCGGAAAGGATAATATCTCCATCGTTTTGGCTCGCGCCCGAGGCGCGGCACCGACACAGCGCACTTGGTGGCCGTTCCGTCGATAGCAGGGAGCGACGCGCGGACCAACGGGGGCGGGCCGGGCAAATACCGGTCGTATGAGAGACACCATCAAAAACATAAGGTAGCCGCACGGGGTCAAGCATGGGCAAGCTGGTCGTTTCGCTGGATGGCGTCGTCATCAAGGAAGTCCAAGTCACCAAGGACAAGACGACACTGGGCCGGCGACCCTACAACGACATCGTCATCGACAACCTTGCCGTCAGCGGCGAGCACGCGGTGCTTCAGATGGTCGGCCAGGACGTCTTCATCGAAGACCTGAACAGCACGAACGGCACCTACATCAACGGCAAGGCCGTCAAGAAGCAGCTGCTCCAGCACAACGACACAGTCGAGATCGGCAAGTACAAGATCAAGTACCTGACGTCGGAGCACAGCGACTACGAGAAGACGATGGTGATCAAGCCGGGCACCGTGCCGCCGGCGGTCACGGGCAGCTTCTCCCACACTGCGGCCCCCGGTAATTCCGGCTTCGGCTCGCTGCCCGGCGGCGGCGGCGCCGCCATCAAGGTGCTCAATGGCGCCGCGGTTGGCCGCGAAGTGGCCCTCACCAAGGTCGTCACCACCGTCGGCAAGCCCGGCGTGCAGGTAGCCTCCATCACCAAGCGGCCTGGCGGCTACGTGTTCGCCCATGTCGAGGGCGGTTCGCGCCCCACGGTCAACGGCTCGGCGGTCGGGCCCGAGCCGGTGCATCTGAAGAACGGCGACGTCATCGAGCTCGCCGGCACCCAGATGCAGTTCGTTCAGCACTGACGCACCCGCCGGCGGCATCGCGCCGCCGGGCAGAACGGCCTCGCGGTCCTACTGACGCGAGGCCGTTTTCCTGTACGGCTTGGCATGGCTCCATGCCGATTGACATTCACTGACAGCTCCGCGGAATCGGCCCGAGACGGGAGCCGCGCTTCCGTGATGAATCTCATGGGGGCGTACTTGCTCCATGCACCCGGCGGCGGCACCATGGATCGGTGACTTCCCAACCCCCTGCCCGCATCCGCGTCCTGGGTTGCTCCGGCTCCATTGCCGCGGGTTGCCGCACCACTGCATTCCTGCTCGATGACGACGTGCTCATCGATGCCGGTACGGGCGTCGGCGACCTTCCGCTGGACGAACTCGCGCGCATCGATCACATCCTCCTCTCGCACTCGCACCTGGACCACGTGCTCGCCATTCCGCTGCTCGCCGACAGCGTGATGCGCATCCGCCTGACTCAACCCGACCGCGGACCGATTCGCGTCTACGGCCTGCCCGCCACGCTCGATGCCTTGCGACAGCACGTCTTCAACGGCCAACTGTGGCCTGACTTCACCCGCATTCCGAGCGCGGCGCAGCCCATCCTCGAGTTCGTCCCGATCCAGGCCGCCCAGGTCCTCACGCTGCCCCGCAGCGGCTCGAACGCGAAGCCGCGCCGCATCGAAGTCCTGCCCGCGCGCCACACGGTCCCGGCGGTCGGCTACGCGGTGCAAGGTGACTCGGGGGACTGGTGGATCTACACCGGTGATACCGGCCCCAACCCCGAGCTGTGGGCCACGCTGCGCGGCCGGCGCGTGGCGCACCTCGTGATCGAGACCGCGTTCAGCGATGAAGAGCGCCAGGTCGCCGAGCTCAGCCTTCATCTTTCGCCGAGCAGCCTCGCAGGCGAGCTCAAGCAACTCGAGGGCAGCGTGCCTGTTCACATCACGCACCCCAAGCCCGGCGAGATTGCAGCCGTGCTCGATCAAGTCCGCGCCATCCAGAGCGCGCACCGCATCGGCGCGCTCACTGCCGGAGACGTGCTTGCGTTCTGATGCGCCGGGAGCGAGTGACGATATTCGTCACCCCAAAGCGCAACCGCGCGCTCGTGATGTGACCGAATCTGTCGAATTCCCCTGCTCCGGGCGTGGCAAACCTCACGTCGACCGTGATTTCACGATCTGGCATGAGCCCTGCTCGGAAATGTTCGCAAAACCAACCCCGCTCAAGGAGAGCCTGATCATGAAACGTGTCCAACAGGGTTTCACCCTCATCGAACTGATGATCGTCGTGGCGATCATCGGCATCCTGGCGGCGGTTGCGCTGCCGGCTTATCAGGACTACACCATCCGTGCCAAGCACTCGGAAGTGATCCTGGCCGCTTCGGCCTGCCGCACCACGATCACCGAGGTGTATCAATCCGGCTCGTCGGCACCTGGTGCTGGCAACTGGGGCTGCGAAGTTTCGACGGCCGGCGGTGGTTCGAAGTATGTCAAGTCTGTTGACACCGACGCCGATGGCGTGGTCACGGTGACGACCCAAGGCTTTGGTGCCAGCAGCGGCCTCGACAACAAGACGGTCGTGTTGACGCCCTACCTGACTGACACTCAGAAGATGCAAATTTCGCAGGATCTGAGCAAGCCGGTGTTCAAGTGGGTTTGCGGTCCCGGTGCCAGCAACGGTGTGACG
>Ga0105248_10004946_pt1 | contig 14719 bp, 15 predicted proteins | sample KBSS34metaG_FD_81524 | JGI IMG/M metagenome (GOLD analysis project Ga0105248, IMG submission 81524) | Switchgrass rhizosphere microbial communities from Kellogg Biological Station, Michigan, USA - KBS S3-4 metaG | ecosystem: Host-associated > Plants > Roots > Rhizosphere > Soil | place...
TCGAAGACGCTATTGCGTCCTGCGAACTGAAGTCGACGACGGATCCAGAGCTGCTGATCGACGCGCTTAATGGACCCCTGTTCTTCCGATGGCTGCAGGGACACGCTCCGCTTGATAAAGGCTTTGCTAAAGGCATCCTTGACAGAGTGATTCCCGCCTTTCAGCCACACTGATTAAGCTCCGACACATTCGGAGGTGCTTAGCCTTCTTCTTGAAGGCGAGATCGATCAGAGGAAACATAATCATCGAAGCAACGACCACGATGGAGGCGTTCAGCAGCATAAGGAAGTCTCAGATACGGCACCCGATGAGCTTGAAAATTTCGTGAGGCTGTTTCGGGCTGCTGCAACCGGCTCCTGACCTCCTGAGCGGCCCGATACGAAATGTGCGACAATCAGGCACCCTTGCGCCGAAGATAGGAGGCGGCGAGCCGAGTGCTGGCTGCCCCCTTAGCTCGCCGCTTACAGGCTCCCTAAGCATCTTCGAAGGTGCTCCCCGGAACCTGTTGGAAATGCCAAAGGTGTGATGGCAGGGATGGGCGCGCCGTTGCTATTCGCCACACCCCTCGGGATATAGCGCGGAAGTGGCGCTGGTCACTTATAGTATTTGTTGGCGAGGTCGCGCGTCCCTTTGGCGCTATCGGTCTTGGGCTCGCGGCACGCCCGGCGGGAGAGATGGAGCCAACAGACGGCGGCCTGACCAATGACGGCGAGCCTAGCCACGAAAACCCCGGCGCACACATACGGCCGAGACCTGGGCGTCAACTTCGGCGCTGATGAGGCGGCCTGCATCGTGACGCGCTCTCTGCACAGCGCCGAGATTGCGGTGACCGAACTCCGCGTCGACCAGCCTCTCGGACGTCTGTCCGACCCGATCCCACGTGAGGATGGGTACATGCTTTGCCTGATGCTGCGCGAAATTCCGAACAACGTGTATTTCGAAGAAGGGCGTCAGGTTTCCGCCTTCTCGCTGCCCGCTGGCGTGACAACCATCCATGACTTGAAGCGTGACCCGCTCGCGGTAATGGACAAACCGATCCACTCGCTGCTGTGGTACCTGTCGCGCGCGACCCTCGACGCTCTGGCTGACCATGCCAACGCGCCGCGCGTTGATGAATTTCGCTATCAGCCGGGCGTCGCCGTGAACGACGAAACCATTCGACAGATAAGCTTAGCGGTGCTGCCGGCGCTCCAAACGCCCGAACAAGTGAGCCGGCTGTTTGCGGACCATGTGACGATGGCGTTCGCCGCGCATGCTGCGCACGCGTATGGCGGCATGCAGTCTGTGCAACGTGTGAAGGGCGGCCTGGCGCCGTGGCAAGAGCGGCGGTCGAAGGAGATGATCGCTGCCGACCGGAGCGGCGCGACATCGCTCGTCGCTGTCGCCGAGGCGTGCGGCTTATCTGTGGGCTATTTTTCACGAGCGTTCCGGAAAACGACGGGTCTCGCACCTCACACTTGGCTACAGCACGCTCGCGTCGAACGCGCGATGACCATGTTGCGCGGAACGGACAAGAGCCTCTCCGAGATCGCGCTAGCAGGCGGTTTCTCTGACCAAAGTCACTTCACCCGCGTTTTCACACAGCGCGTTGGCATGAGCCCAGGCGCCTGGCGGAGGATTTGCCTGCGATAGCGAAGCCCAAAGCGCGATTTGGTCAGAAAACGCCAACAGCCGTACGATTCATTCAAGCTTCGCCGCCGGAAACTGTGTCTGCTTCGCGTAGTTCAGCTGGCGGATTGAGCGCGAGGTGCAGACCTCGTCGTTAGATCTGACGCTCTTGAAACGCTTCGCATGCGCCTGCAGCTCGGCAGCAGTTGTGCCCCCCGCGAGATGGCTTGAGGCCGGAGATGAAAGCGCTTGTTGTCAACGCCCTTGGGGCTGGATTCGAACTCGAAAGCGTCGATATTGCCACGCCGATCGGACGCGAAGTTTTGATCGACGTGAAGGCCTCCGGGCTATGTCACACCGATCTGCTGTTCGCCACACATAGCGTTGTCCCGCTGCCAGCGGTGCTTGGTCACGAGGTTTCGGGGATCGTCGCGGAGGTGGGTCCCGACGTTACGCAGTTCAAGGTCGGCGATCACGTCGTTGGCTGCCTCACGCAAACCTGCGGCACCTGCGCACGGTGCCAATCGGGCCGTTCCTTCCAGTGCCAGCATCCCGAAGCGACTGTGCGCCGCCCGGCTGAGAGGCCCCGCCTCAGCCGCAATGGCGTCGGTCTGTTCCAAGGTTTGGGATTGGGCGGTTTCGCAGAACGCGCACTCATCCACGAGAACCAGCTTGCCCTCCTCCCAAACGACATGCCGTTCGCGCAGGCGGCGCTGCTCGGGTGCGGCGTGATTACGGGCGCCGGCGCGGTCATCAACACCGCCAACGTGCAAGCAGGCGACACAGTCGTGATCTTCGGCGCAGGCGGCGTCGGCCTTAACGCCGTGAGCGGCGCGCGCATCGCCGGCGCATCGCGGATAGTCGTCATCGACATCCAGCCCGCCCGATTGCAAGCGGCTCAGCATTTTGGCGCGACCGACATCATCGACTCAACGAAGAACGATCCGGTCGAAGCCGTCCGCACTTTCTTGCCCCGAGGGGCGGACCATGTGTTCGATTTCGTCGGCATGAAAGCCGTGGCCGAACAGGGCCTGTCCATGCTCGCCCTTGGCGGCGGCCTCTATCTCGTTGGCGTATCCAAGCCCGAGGTCGGCATCGATCTCAACATCTTCAACACGATCAGCGGTCAAAGGCGCGTTCAGGGCGTCAATATCGGCTCGACCAATTTCAAGCGCGACATCCCGATGTACGCGAATCTCTACCTGCAGGGCCGGCTGAATCTGGACGAGCTGGTCTCAAAACGGATCGATTTGCGTGACGTGAACGACGGGTACGCGGCGCTGAGAGAAGGCGCGATCAACCGGGTCGTCGTCACCTCATTCTGATAGCATCATTTGTGGGAGCGCGCGCCATGCTGGCAAATAAGATCCAGACTTATACGACCCACTACATCGACGGCGCGTTCGCGGAGTCGCACGGCAGCCAAGTCATGGACATCATCCGGCCCACCGACGCTCAGGTCATCGCGCGCGTGACGTTGGGCGACGAGGAAGACACGCGGCGTGCGATCGCCGCGGCCAAGCGCGCCTTTGAGACCTACGGCAGATCGAAGCCGGAAGAGCGTGCCAAGCTGTTGCGCCGGTTGCACGAGGCCACATCGGCGCGCATCGACGATCTGACAGACGCCATGGTCGAAGAATATGGCGGCGTCGTGCGGTTCGCACGGCCTATCGTGGAGTCGGCCATCCTCGCCTTCTCGGCGGCCGAAAAGGCGCTCCGTGAAATGGAGTGGACGCGCCGCTGGGATAAGACGACGGCGACCTTGGAGCCAGTCGGCGTAGCCGGCTTGATCACGGCCTGGAACGCCAACGTCTTGTTCATGTGTCTCAAGTTCGCGTCCGCCGTCGCCGCGGGCTGCACGGTCGTGATCAAGCCAAGCGAGATGAGTTCGCTGCAAGCGCGAGTCTTGGTAGAGGCATGGCACGAGGCCGGCCTTCCCAAGGGCATCCTGAATGTCGTCGCGGGCCTTGGGAATAGCGTCGGCGCCGAACTCGTGCGCAACCCCGACGTCAACAAGATCTCCTTCACAGGATCGGTGGGCGTCGGCCAAAGCGTCATGCGCGACGGCGCAGCGACCATGAAGCGCGTCACGCTCGAATTGGGCGGTAAATCGCCTACGATCGTGCTCGACGACGCCAATCTCGCGGAAGCAATCCCGGCGGCGCTCGGCATGGCGTTTCTGAACAGCGGTCAGGCCTGCGCGGCGGGAACACGGCTGCTCGTGCCAAGCAAGCAATCGGAAGCCGTCAAACGCGCAATCCAAGACGCGATGCGCGCCTTCCCTGTCGGCGACCCCGCGGATCCGATGACCGCCGTCGGGCCGATGGTTTCGCAGAAGCAATACGATCGTGTGCAGTCCTACATCCGCAAGGGAATTGAAGAAGGCGCCGAACTCCTGGTCGGTGGCGAGGGTCATCCGAAGGGTCTCGAAGCCGGTTACTACATGAAGCCGACCGTGTTCGTGAACGTGTCAAACGACATGACGATCGCGCGGGAAGAGATTTTCGGCCCCGTGCTTAGCGTCATCGCCTACGACTCCGACGAGGACGCGATCCGCATCGCCAACGATTCCAATTACGGTCTTCACGCCGCCGTTCTTGGGACTGAGGTGGCGCGGGCACGCCGCATCGCTTCTCAGCTACGGGCCGGCCGCGTCGTCATCAATGGCATGACGGACGATCCGCAGGCGCCCTGGGGCGGCTTCAAGTTCTCTGGCCTTGGCCGCGAATATGGCCGCTACGGCATCGAGGCGTTTCTCGAACCACGCGCCATCCTCGAAGTCGCGTGACCGTCATGAGCAAACACGACGCTATCTCGTCCAGCGAAGCCGCCGACCGGCTTGCGATCCGCGAACTCGTCGAAGCTTACGCCTATTGCGCCGACCGGCGCGACGCGCAAGGCCAAATGTCGCTCTTCACGCCAGACACGCACTTCGTCGTCTACATGGACGCTAAGAACCCCACGCCATCGCAAGAACTGCACTCGCGAGAAGCCCTCGCTCCGGTCTTCGCTGATCTCAACAAGTATCACGCCACAATGCATTTCCTGGGGCAGAGCACTATATCTTCGCTGACGGACAACCAGGCGACTGGGCAAGCTTATTGTCTTGCCCACCACGTCACGATCGACGGCGACCGCCGCCAGTTGATGATCGCGGCCCTTCGCTACCTCGATAGCTTCGTGAAGGCGGACGGCGCCTGGCTGTTCGCGGAGCGCCTGCTCTATGTCGATTGGATCGAGGAGCGCGCCCTGTAATGGCGACATGGGCGGCGGGCTAGTGGGGCCTGCACAGTTCAGTCGAATGGTTCTCCGATCCGCTCCTGTATCACCCCATCGAGAGCGTAGGCGATTCAGCAATCACCACCATCGAAGCGATCGGGGAGGCGCCTGCCGGACAGAAGATCCAAAAGGCGTGGCTAGATCTCGAAGGGCCCCGGTGCGGCTATCGTCAATCTGGGCAGATCAGATTTTCAGGAAGAGTGCTCGACCTCCATCGCCTAGCGACGATGAAAGAATTTACCAAAGGGCGTTTTGGTAGCAGCCCCATTAAAGTTGCTTTTGGTGGTGAACGAATTGCCGCTGTGGTTGACCACACTGATCGTCGTGGCGGCAGTCAGAAATTTTCAGTATCGGTCTTTTCGTTGGCCGTCGGGCCGCTTTTGGCTTGAGCCGCTTGAGCCGCTTGAGCCGCCACAATGAAAGTCGCAGGATTCAAGTTTGCGGTTGTGGGGCTGTTCTATGGGGTGCTGAGGAGCCTCGCCTGCGATGATCTCAACCATTTAGCCCCCTTCCAATAGCAAAGGTTTTGGCAGTCTTTCGACAATTTGTTCTTTCTGAAGGCTTTGTTGCAGTCGATCCAGCGAGATCTGTAGCAGTTCTATCGCGGAGTGTGCGCGACCCAGAAACCCCTGACGTCTGCGTTGGGTCCGACTCTCGACCGTGTCGCTCACGTCCGCTGCATGGCAGCTTTAACCCCCCTAGAGCGGTAGTCATTTGGGATTTGAGGTCGACGTCGCTTGGACATGCGGCAGCCCAAAAATCCCCGCAAGAAGTAGCCGTTCACAGCAATTAGGCCAAAGCCAATCTGAGACCGTTCTGCTTTTGGTGTCAGCCTCCTTCCGGAGAACACTTAACGGGACAACATGTGCGGTATTGCGGGATTAATCGACCTCGCGGCTCGAAGAGAGCCGAATCAGGCCCTAGTGCGGCGCATGGCCGCTGCTCTGGTCCATCGCGGCCCGGATGATTCCGGTTTCCTGTTTGCGCCGGGGATTGGGCTCGCGCATCGCCGGCTCAGCATCGTGGGGCTCAATGATGGCCGACAGCCGATCTTCAACGAGGACCGGAGCATCGCGGTTATCTGCAATGGAGAGCTGTTCGATTTCCCCGAGCAACGGGCGGAGCTTGAAGCTAAAGGGCGTGTCTTCCGCACGCATAGCGATTGTGAGTTAATCGCACACCTCTACGAGGAGCATGGCGACGAGTTGTTCTTTTATCTCAAAGGTCAGTTCGCTTTCGTGCTGGTTGACTTTGCGCGTGGGACCGTAATGCTCGCGAGGGATCGCGTCGGCATTTGTCCCTTGTTCTGGTCGCGCCAGGGCGACTTCATCTATTTCGGGTCCGAGATTAAAGCGCTCTTGGCGTCTGGTGCGGTGAGGCCAACAGCCGACCCCCTCGGGATCGATCATCTTTTTACTTTTTTTGCGCTCGGCTCGCGCCGCACCGCGTTCGACGGCGTTCAGGCCGTGGCGCCCGGTCATTATATAAAGATCACATTGCCTAATCATGGCAAGGCAGCGGTGCCAGTCGAACGGAAGTATTGGGATTTCGACTTTCCCGACTGGGGTGAAGAAGAAGACAGCACGCACGGGCACCAGCAGATCGATGCCTTCGAAGGCGTGTTTGCGCGCGCCGTCGAGATCAGGCTCCGCGCGGACGTCCCCGTGGCCGGTTATCTGAGCGGCGGGGTGGATTCCGCCTATGTCCTCGCCACGGCAGCTCGCGTTGCAGGTCATGCGCTGCCGAGCTTCACGGTGCGCGTCCCCGATCTAGATCTCGACGAGGTCGACAGCGCCTTGGAAGCTTCCCGCGCGATCGGCGACAGCAACCCGACCGTGGTGGAGGCTGGACCAAATCGCATCATGGACGCCTATGCTGCGCTCACGACCGCGGCGGAAAGCCCAGTTCTGGACACTTCGTGCGCCGCGTTGCTGGCGCTTTCCCGCGAGGTGCAATCACAAGGTTACAAGGTTGTGCTCACAGGCGAGGGAGCGGATGAAGCTTTCGCTGGCTATGTCTGGTTCAAGATCCGGGAACTTGCACGCGTATTCGACGTAGGCGACGCCTTCCGGCCGAGCACGGTGATGAGTCGCGTCGCACGCAAATGGGCTACACCCAATCTTGGCTTTGGCGACCTCGCGCGCATCGACGCCATGATCGGCGGGCCGCATGCTCAATCTATTATGTATCATCTCGTGGCGATGTCGCGAGATCGCTATTTCAGCGCTGGATTTAAGGAAGAACTTGGGAGCCATCTTGCATATGAGGATCTCGATCTCGACCTGGCGCGCATGGCGCGATGGCATCCACTGAACCGTTCACTCTACCTCGGCTACAAGATACAAATCCCCGGCCTGCTACTTAGCCAGAAGGGCGACCGTGTGGCCATGGCCAACAGCGTTGAGACGCGCTACCCGTTTCTCGATGAGGACGTGATCGCTTTCGCTTCTCGCCAGCACCCGCGCTGGAAGCTGAGGCGTGGCTTACGCGACAAATACCTGCTCCGACAGGCGGCGGAGCGCGTGCTGCCTGAGGTGGTAGCACAACGGCCCAAGCGAATGTTCCGGGCACCCCTCGCGGAAAGTTTTCTTGTCCGACCCCCTGCATTCGTGCGCGAGCTCATTAGCGTCGAGAGTCTCGCACGGACCGGCTATTTCGACGTGGCGCAAGTGCGGCGCGATTGCGAATTGTTGGCCACGGAGGGCGAATGGCGCGGGTTTGGTACCTTCGCGAGCTTAGGTTTGTGCGGCGTAGTGGCCACGCAACTCTGGCACCACCTCTATCTGGGCGGTGGACTGTGCAACCTGCCCCACAGGAATTATCCAACCGAGCCTGCGGTCGTCCCCGCAACACCTCTCGCGGCGGCATAGGAGCGACACTCAGCTTTGTGATCTTGCCGTCGCTATTGGCCGGCGTCCGGCGGATTACGCTAAAAGAGGCGATGCGCACCCCATCACTTTGGCGGCGCAGAGGCGCTCACGCCTTCGGGATCCGTCGTAAGACTCCTTTCTTTTTTCAGGCGGGAGGATAGGGCCAAACAGCAGGACGACTGCGCCGCTTCAGCCAGACAGATGGCCACACCTTCGTCGCCGTTCTGATCTTCGGCCCCACCATGGCGCGGCTCGTCGCCAAGCATACCGATGCTGCTCGCAATGCTTCAAGTACTCGAGCACCGGCGCTCAACGAACGACGCCTCGTGCTTCGGCCATCTCGGAGGTTATCGCATGGACTATCTCGCGTCTTTTTTTGCCGCGGCTTTCCTCTGCAATTGCATCCCTCATCTGGCCTGCGGATTGCGCGGGGAAACCTTTCCCACACCGTTCGCAAATCCTCGCGGCAAAGGCCCCTCCACCTCCATCATGAATTTCCTGTGGGGGGCGTTCAACTTGCTCGTCCCCCTCTATCTGCTTTCGAAGCATCCGGTGACGGTCAGTTTCGAGCCGGGTTTCCTCGCGCTGGTTTTTGGCGCCCTGGCCATTGGTTTCTATCTTTCGCTTCATTTCGGAAAGGGCGGAAGAGATCCGAAAGCTGATGATGCGGTCCGCGCGCCTAATACAGGCCGGCGCAGCGGTGCATGAACTCACATCATAGGATTTCGAATGACCGCGCCGTTCATCCTTTGCGCGTTAGTTACAGCGATCAGCGCAATCATCAGCCTCGGATTTTCAATAGCGGCTGCCCTAGGTGCGACCGATACTGCCCGTACTATGGCACTTTACGCATGTGCGCGAAGCATGGCTTTGATGATCGTGAGCGCGGTGCCATTTCTATCGGGATCAATTGAATGGATCGCGATCGAGGCTGGGTGCGCTGGGCCGGCGCTGCACGCCAAACTCCTCGGGGGGGTCGACGACCTTATTGTCCGCTTTCGGGTTTAGCAACGTTGACGGCCACCGCCACATTGACGGCCGGTCGATCTTATGGGCCTGCCGGTTCCCGATCTTTGGCCGACACCAGCCGAATGAACACGATGGGCTCACCGCGTTATTGCATCAGTGACGCCTCAGGTTGCCCTTGACTCAACTACGTTTGTGGACGCGCACAGGTATGGACTTCGCTGCCGGCACGTGGCTGCCTTCCGCGTGGTGCCAGAGCGGCAGCAAGGGATTGCATTCGGGATAGTAGCCAGCACACGAGCCCTGCGGCACATTGTAGGCGACGACGCGAAGGCCGCGCACGACACGGGGAACCGCGTCCGCCGCTGCCCCGAGGAGATCGATCTCGTCGCCGTCTCTGAGGCCATGCTCTTCGATGTCAGCCTTATTCATCAATACGACCATGCGAGTGCCGTTGATGCCGCGCAAACGGTCATCCAGGCCGTAGACGGTCGTGTTGAACTGGTCGTTGCTTCGCAAGGTGATGAGCGTGAGCACACCCACCCGCGTGCGCGGTAGGTCAGGATCCTCCGACAAGCTGCGCGGCGAGATGAAGTTGGCCTTGCCGTTCGGTGTCGTCCACTTGCGCTCGCGCGCGGGCAGGGGACGATCGAACCCGGCCGGATTTTTGATGCGCTCGTTGAAGTTTTTGAAGATCGCCGGATAAGTCTCTGCGATGGCATCTCGCACGAGGGCGTAATTGCCGCTCCACGCGTCCCAGTCGACCTTCGGGTTGGGCGCTAGGGTTGACTTCGCCAGCTCGGCGACAATCTTCGGCTCCGACAGGAGATCTTTGCTCGCTGGCTCGGCCTGACCATGGGATGCATGAAAGCGTCCCGTCGTATCCTCGACTGTGACGAATTGCACGCCGGTAGCCTGACGGTCGATTTCGATGCGACCGAGGCACGGCAGCAAGTAAGCCTGCCTGCCATGGATGATCGCGCCGCGATTGAGCTTGGTGACGATCTGAATTACAGTGTGCTCTGCGAAGAACTCCGGGGAGCACCTCTTGTCCGTTATCTCCCACGCCGTGGCTTTCGCGCCGTTCTCACAAAACTCGAATGCACTGTGTGGAGGACGACCATAAGAGCAGCTGACGCAAGCAAAGCCCCGGGGCTTGTTTTGACGCCAAAGCGCGACTGAGCCCTTAACCGGAATGGCTTCGCGCAGCAGGATCTCGGTGACACCCTTTACGGATCCCCAGCCGCCAACCGGCCCCTTGTAGGGTTTGATACGGACTTGCCTCGTGTTCTTGCTCGACACCAACTCACTCCGAGAAGCCACTACACAACAGCCCCGACCGATTAGGCACCGGCCCGAAGGAGCCGGGTGGCTGGACGGCTGATGAAGCTGCCCGCGTCAGGCTTACTGATGAGCAACGCTAAGCTGTTTCACCATGTTTTGGGCGTCGCGCAGATGGTCTTGGAATATCTTTAGACCGCTCTCTAGCAGCGACTTTAGCTCCGCGTTCTGCGCGTCTGGGATAAGTGTGTTGCTTAAGGCGTCATCGACCGTCTTGTGATACGCGGCTTCATTATCGGCGTATGCCTTGTCGAAGGCAGCGCCGCTAAGGGCATCGAGTTTCGTGCGGTTCGCGTCCTGAGCATCCTTTAGGCTCTTGCCCGTAGGATTATCCTCAGGAGTGATCTTGAGCTTCTTTGCCAGCGCGGTAGCCTGATCATTGACGGAACCATGATCTGCGATCATTCGGTGCGCAAACCTTTGCACCTCTGCATTCTTACTCTTTGCGAGCGCCTGCTTTGCGTTTGCGATGTCGAGGTCATCGGCCGTAACGACGATGTGGGCGATCTGCGGATCTGTTAGCTTTGCGGCAGTGGCCGGACCCGCACCGGTAGCGCCTAGCGCTATAATCACACCTGTGGCAATCACGATTGGTTTGTGCATGACCTCCTCCTTGTAGGTTCAAAGGGACCAGAGGTCAGGGGGACCGGAGGTCCCAAGTTGACAGCAGTCAACGCCGGGGGCTCGCCGACTGTTCCATCGGCCCGCCTCTGGGGCATGAGCAACCGACGTGCTCTCGTAGCACGTCGTTGTTGCCGTACATGCGCGCCAGGAGCTGATACATACAAGACGCTTCGAGTAAGACGCTTCGGACGGAGCTCGGCGCAGGCATAGAAGATTACGGAATTCGGGGCCTTCAACTCGGCCCCAATTGCGGCAAAGACTTCGGCCCAAGAGATTGACACCCTATCGCTCACCGAGTCCCAGCGCATCGGCTTAGTCAGGCGGCCGACTCTAGGGTGTGCTCAGCTAAGAACTGCGATTCATTGGCCTTCTTCGGCGCAACTGACTTACGCGCGACTTATCTCCGATGACTTATTATCAACCGTTATCAACCGCACGATGTTTTCCCATAAGCCGGTTGAGCCAGCCGTCAACCGAAAACGGTCCCGGCCCTCCGAAGCACAGCGCAAGAAGACAAGCTAGATAGAGCAGGTCGGTTTCATATCCCGGCTGGCCGAAATGAGCCCCACCGGCGTCATACGATTGAAGTTTGATAGAACTAAATCCGTTTGGCAGGTGCACCGTGATGATCGCGACGAACAAGACGATCACCATGGGAAGTGTCGCTAAGGGAATCAGAGCTCCTACAAGGATCATGAGTCCGCCCACGAGTTCAACAATGATCGTTAGCCAGCCCAGCAAAAAGGATGAAGGCAGTCCCATTGCGTGAAGCACGCCGACGAAGTCTTCCGGGCCGCGAGCTAACTTCGCATAACCGTGTTGGATGAAACCAAATCCAACGATAAGCCGCAGCGGAATTGCGTACCAGGATCCAGGTACGGGAAGCGGCGAAGTTAGCAGGCGGAGAAGGTGCATCGAGTAACTCCCATTTCAAGTTCGGACTTAGGCATCACACCGACGATCGAGCCTAACTCGAATCGCGGCAGGACTCTCCGAAGCTGTCATGAAACCCTTGAACTCGAAACCGACTATTGGCGTTTAACTCTCGTGGTGTAGCCGGCAAAAAGAGAGCTGCTACTGAGCCCCCAGTCCGCTCGACACTCATTGTGGAACATCAACTGGGAGGTCACTCATGGATATCCGTCTTGTAGTGTTGAGCACGGCAGTTTGGTTCGCCGTAAGTAGTGGGTCTGCGAGACCTGAATTGCAGCCTAAAGATCCAGACCAGGCGCCTATTGCGACGGTGGACCGTTTCAGCGATGCGGCAGGAACACTTCTGAAGCGCTCGGCCGACAACCATCTTCCTGGCCCGAACGAACCGATCGACTTCGACACTCCCCCTTTTAATGTTTGGGGCCTTTCGCCTGCTGGTGAGCCGGCGCTCTACTATCATCTAGATGTAAAGAGCACTACACCGGTGCCAGTCTACATCCTCTACCGCGAGGGCGAAGACATGCCGGTGCAGGAGCAACTCGATATTATCGACACGTTGCCAGGTGAGCAGGGCTATAACGATTTCCGGCAGGTTTGGAAGGTGTGGGTGCCGAAAGATTACGTCGCGAACACGATTACCGACGCGTCGATGCTGCAGCAAGCAGGCTACAAAATCGAAAAGACAGATAAGCTGCTTAACATGGCGGTAGTACCCGACAAGTCGCGCGCACGCGTCCGCTTCAACGGTGGACATCCCGAGCTGCAACGCGCCTGGTATCGCGGCCAAGTCGCAAAATTCTTCTTGTTCGACGAGGCGCCCTTGTCAGTCTCAGGGGACAAAGTTCCAGTCTCGCCGATTTACGATGGCTTCACCATCAATCCCGGGCAACCAGGCGGCGAGAAGGAGTTCTGCACCGATCCCAACTCCACGCAGACTCACAACGTCGTGGCTACGATGCCGGGCGATAAAGCGTACTCGCCGCTGTGGCTGCGGGTCGTCTACGATAGTGCCGCTTGCGCCTCAGTACACAACTTAGAAACTGCCCTTCAAGCCAAGAAGGTTGCTGCCAACGTTCTGTTGATCAACTGCCCCATGGTGTCCGTCAAGCACCGAAGCTGACAGGCACTTGCAGGCCTCCCGTCTAGATATGCCGCTCGGAGCTTCGTCTGATCCGGGCTCACAAATTGATGGCCGCGGAGGTGCCATTGTCAAGGATGACCGCTCTTAGGTTAGGTTGACGAGAGGACCGCCATGGCTCAACCGGAACATTTCTCAATCCTAGTTCTTGGTAGTGGGGCGGGCGGCAAGCTCATCGCCTGGCACATGGCGAGAGCTGGACGGCGAACGGCCGTGGTGGAGCGCAAGTGGATCGGCGGCGCCTGCCCCAACATCGCGTGCATGCCGAGCAAGAACGAGATTTCGAGCGCGAGGGTCGCGCATCTCGTGCGCAATGCCGGGGAGTTCGGGTGGACGCTCAACCCGGGCGCAATCGACATGGCAGTCGTCCGTCGGCGCAAGCGCGATATGGTCGAAGCCCAAGTTGCCGCACACTTACAGAATTACAAGGCCAGCGGCGCCGAACTGATCATGGGCGCGGCGCGCTTCGTGGCGCCGAAGACGATCGAGGTGAGCCTCAATGACGGCGGGACGCGCGTGCTTCATGGAGACAAGGTCTTCATCAATGTCGGAACGCACGCGGCGATTCCCGATGTTCAGGGCCTCACAGCCGCATCGCCTCTCACTAATATCGAGGCTCTTGAACTTAGCTCCTTGCCAGAACGTCTGATCGTGCTCGGCGGCGGCTATGTTGGCCTCGAACTGGCACAAGCCTATCGTCGTTTCGGGAGCCGTGTCACGGTCATCGAACGCCTGCCGCAGCTCATGGGCCGCGAGGACGCAGACGTGGCTGAGGAGATCAAGCGGATCCTCAGCGAGGAGGGAATCGATTTCATCTTGGGCGCCGAGGTGATCGGCGTACGCGGGAAGTCCGGGGACAAGCTGAGCCTCGTTGTGCGAACGAACGGATGCGAACGCAGCATCGAGGGCAGCGATATGCTGGTCGCCACAGGGCGCGTACCGAATACGGCCGGGATCGGGCTCGATCTGGCCGACGTTGCGTTGGACGACGGCGGTTATGTCAAGGTCAACGAGCGGCTCGAGACGAGCGCGCCCGACGTGTGGGCGCTTGGCGAATGCGCGGGCAGCCCGCAGTTCACACACGTGTCGGAAGACGATTTCCGCATCGTCAGGGACAATCTTGCTGGCGGAAAGCGCAGCACGCGCGATCGGCTCATTCCCTATTGCGTGTTCACCGACCCTCCGCTTGCCCGCGTGGGACTGAGCGAGAGCGAGGCGAAGCGTAAAGGCGTGGCCGTACGGGTTGCAAAGATACCGACGAGCGCCGTGCTCCGGGCGCAGGCGATCTGCGAGCTGCAAGGGTTCCTCAAGCTCCTTGTCGGGAGCGATGACCGCATCCTCGGCTTCACTATGATCGGCCCTGAGGCCGGCGAGGTGATGGCCGTAGTGCAGACCGCAATCCTGGCAGGCATGCCATATACGCAGCTGCGGGAGGCGATTTTCGCGCACCCCACTATGGCCGAAGGATTAGGCTTCCTCATCGCCAGCGTGCCAAACGCCAGCGTGCCAATTCGTAATCTGCAAACGGCTGCGTAAGCGGTGACTGCATGATGGACGACGTCTGCCATTGGAAGCAGCTAGAGCGAAAGGTAGCGGCGGTAGTGCGTCACTTCGAACTCCTTGACCTTAGATCGTATTGGAAATGCTGATAAGGGTTCGTCCACATGAAGATAAAACGAAAGCGCTACGCGCTACTGATCCTAGTGCCCCTCGCTTTCGGCGTTATGAGGATGCCCTCGGCGCACGCAGTCGAAGGACAGCCCGCTCCGTCAGAGGCTACCCCTTCTGGCGAGAAGGGTGGCACCTGCTGCAAGGCTGGGGACACGACGCCCCCGACCGAGTTGGTGAAGCAAGTCCCAAAGGGACAACTGCATAGTCCCTATCCTGATTACGCTAAGCTGGCGAAGGACGACCCGGATCTCGTCAAGCAGTTCCGGCTGCCGGGCTGCAACGAGTGTCA
>Ga0105248_10004947_pt1 | contig 14719 bp, 15 predicted proteins | sample KBSS34metaG_FD_81524 | JGI IMG/M metagenome (GOLD analysis project Ga0105248, IMG submission 81524) | Switchgrass rhizosphere microbial communities from Kellogg Biological Station, Michigan, USA - KBS S3-4 metaG | ecosystem: Host-associated > Plants > Roots > Rhizosphere > Soil | place...
ATCGACGTCCCCAAGCGGCGCGTCGAACGCGGCGGTACGCGCATCACGCTCACCAACAAGGAGTTCAATCTCCTGCTGTTCTTCGTGCAGCATCAGGGGCAGGTGCTGTCCCGCGCGCTCATTGCGTCGCGTGTGTGGGACATGAATTTCGACAGCGACAGCAACGTCGTGGATGTCGCGGTGCGCCGGTTGCGGCAGAAGATCGACGATCCATTCGCTGTGCGCCTGATCCATACGGTGCACGGCGTCGGCTACCGCTGCGAGCACGAAGCATGAAGCGAGTCTCGCTCACCACGCGCCTCGCGCTGCTGTTTGCGCTGCTCGCGTTCAGCGCGATGGCGATTGTCGGCTTCGCGCTGTATCGCAAGCTCGAAGCGCAACTGGTCGTGCGCGACGACGGGGCGCTCGTCACGCGGGTCGACCAGATCCGCACGCTGATGCAGGACATGGACGTGCGCGATCTGATTCGCGAGAAGCCGCATCTGTTCGGCAACATGCTCGGCAATGCCGAGTCGCTGCTGGTGTTGCGCGTGGCGGGCGAAGCGCCGCTCATCGTGGTGAATCCGGGTGGCAGGGCCGTGCCCGACGTGAAGCCCGTTCCGGCGGACGCTGCGCTTTCGCTCGATGCCGTTCATCACACGGTAACGAGCGACGGCACGCCGTTCATCTACGTGGCCGCCGACGCGCACAGCGTGGCCGGGCAGAGCGGCGTGCAGATCATCTCCGGCCGTCTGATGACCGAGCGTACGCGCATGCTGAACGACTATCGCAATCAGATACTGCTCTTTGCGACGACCGCGGCGCTCCTTGCCGCGCTGCTCGCCTACGGCCTCGCGCGACGCGGCATGGGTCCTCTGAAGCGGCTCGCGGCGCAGACGGCCTCGATCGGCATGGGCAGTCTCTCCACGCGCATCGAGGGACGCAATGCGCCGCCCGAGCTGGACGCGCTGATCGCCGCGCTCAACGGCATGCTAGACAGGCTCGAACGAGGCTTCACGCAGTTGAAGCAGGTCTCCGCCGACATGGCGCACGATCTGCGCACGCCGATCGGCAACTTGCTCGGGCTGACCGAGGTCGGACTGAATCAGCCGCGCGACATCGCGTATTACCAGCGGCTTCTCGGTTCCAATTACGAGGAACTGCAACGCATGTCGAAGATGATCGACAACATGCTGTTCCTCGCGCGGGCCGAGCATGCGGACAACGCCATCGAGCGCAAGGAAGTGCCGCTTGCGGACGAGTTCGAGCGCATGGCCGAGTATTTCGAAGGGCTTGCCGACGAGCGCGGCATTTGCATCGAATGGCACGGTGAGGGCTGCGTCTGGGCCGACCCGCTGCTGCTTCGCCGGGCGCTCGCCAATCTTCTTGCGAATGCCGTGCGCTATGCCGAGAAGGACACCGTGATTTCGACCGTGGCCGAGCAAACGAGTGACGGCACGAGTATCCATGTCGAGAATCGCGGACCGACGATCGAGCCGCATCAGCTCGAGCGGCTCTTCGATCGATTCTATCGGGCGGATGCGTCGCGGCAGCGGTCCTCCGAGTCGAGCGGACTTGGGCTTTCGATCGTACGCAGCATCATGATGCTGCACGGCGGAACCTGGCATGCGTCCAGCCGCGAAGGGCTGACGCGCTTTACCCTGATGTTCCCGAGCCGGGACAGTTGAATGCCAGGGTCCGCGTGGATGAAATCGCGTGCCCTGTCGTCACTGCATTACGAATGCGCGTAGATCGGGCCAAGTCCGATGACGTCCGACTCCGTCGCGCGAGTCGCGTCCGAGCGCGAACCCGATGCCGAGTCGTTCGTCGCGGCGCCGCCATACGATGCGGCCGAACCGTTCTGCGCATTGATGCGGCTCAGCGCGGCCTCGATGTTCTTCGGGTACTGCGTGTGGTCGCTTGACGGGTTGTAGCCGGCCTTCTCTAGCTGGACCAGTTCCGCGCGCACGTCGGCGCGGGTCAGCGGTTCGCTCGACTGCGCGAACGAGAGGGCGGGAACGGCAACGAGTGCTGCGACGAAAAGGGATTGAACGAGTTTCATGAGGTTTCTCCTGGGAGCCGGGGTTTTCATAAGGTCAGGGATTCAGGCGGGCCGCGAGGTTCTCGAAGCATGAAAGCCTTCACGTCTCGACCGAATCAAGCGCACTGTTTTGATCAACCTTGCGTTAGAGATATTTGAACCCGCCGACGTATCTGGCTTGTTTCCTCGAACCCCCTTAAATGCAAGCGTGTTTGTCTGAGCGCGCCATAGATACATTTCTGTACAAAAGTCATGGCCGGGCGTCAGAGCGTGCGGGACGCGTGCGGGCGGGCATAGCGGGGTAGCGGGCGATCCACAGACGAGCCACATCGCCGCGGCCGGCGGTGACGTACGTCAGGGACGCGTGCAGAAGATGGCGCGTTTTTCGGGGGGCCAGACGACAACAATCGTGGAAAGCCGCCAGCGGGCATGTTTGCCCGTCGGGGTAAGGAGAAGCGCGAGATTACGGTGCGAAACGGGTGAAGACGTAGTCGTGGTTCTTCACACGTGCCTGATGACACGCGAAGCACGTCTCATGCTGCGCCCGATCAACGGGTTGCCCATTGATGAAACGGCCAAAGCCCCAGCCACCCGTCGACGCATATTTGCGCGAGTCCTTCACCATGACCTGCACGGTGGTGGCCTGTCCGGGAACGGTCGCGGATTCGAACTCCGTGGACTGCTTGCGCTTATAGGCGAGCTTGACCAGTATCGTTCCGTCGGGAAACGGCAGCGTCGAGCGCGCGATTGCCTTCATTGCCACGGGGTTCCCGAGCACGGCGCGAAGCTCGTCGAGGGGCGGGCCTTCTTCCGCGGGCGCGATCATCTCCCACTTCCGATAGCCCTCTGGCACGGTGACGCCATAGATCGGCGATGCCGGCGATTTCCCTGCATCCGCCAGAGCGTGGGCGGGCAGCACCGACATTAGAAGAGCCACTTCGACGATCGCGCGCGCAGTCCGAATTCCTTGCATTTGCCACCCCTTTAGGGTCGTGTCGACAGGTGTCGTTGCTCCCGACACGTGATTGCAACTTAACACGGAGCGCTCCACAGGTCGCGAACCCGTGTGCGCAGGCCGGGGCGCAACTTCGGGCGCCTCGGCCGCTCGTGCGTCATCAAAGGCGAGTCACCGCGATGACCGCGTCGGCGAATGCTTTAGGCGCCTCTTGCGGAAGGTTGTGTCCGATACCGGTGCCGATGTTTCGATGCTGATACTTGCCCGTGAACTTCTTCGCGTACGCGGCCGGATCGGGATGAGGCGCGCCATTGGCATCGCCTTCGAGCGTGATGGTCGGGACAGAGATGGTCGGTGCCGTCGCCAGACGCTTTTCGAGTTCGTCATACTGCGGCTCGCCCTGGGCCAGTCCGAGGCGCCAGCGGTAGTTGTGGATGACGACAGCGACGTGGTCCGGATTGTTGAACGACTCGGCGGAGCGTTCATAAGTCGCATCGTCGAAGTTCCATTTCGGAGACGCGAGCTGCCAGATCAGCTTGTTGAAGGCGTTGCGGTTGGCTTCATAGCCCGCACGGCCACGCTCCGTGGCGAAGTAGAACTGGTACCACCATGCCAGCTCGGCCTTCGGGGGAAGCGGTGTCTTGTTGGCTTCCTGGCTTCCGATCAGATAGCCACTGACCGAAACCATGGCCTTGCATCGTTCCGGCCAGAGCGCGGCCATGATATTGACGGTTCGCGCACCCCAGTCGAAGCCGCCCAGCACGGCCTTGTCGATTTTCAACGCGTCCATCAACGCAATGATGTCGACGGCGACGACAGCTTGCTGCCCATTGCGGGGCGTATCCGCGGACAGGAACCGCGTCGAGCCATAGCCCCGCAGGTACGGCACGATGACCCGGTATCCGGCGGAGGCAAGCAACGGGGTCACTTCAGCGAAGCTGTAGATATCGTAGGGCCAGCCGTGCAGCAGGATCACGACCGGTCCATTTCGAGGCCCCGCTTCCGCATAACCGATGCTGAGTGATCCCGCGTTGATCTGGCGAATGTTGTCGAACGATGCAACACGCGTTGCCGCATTGGGCTTGTTCGAAGTCTCGCCCGACTGCGCGTGGGCGAGTCCGCTCAGTCCCAGCTCCATCATGCTGATGCCAGCAAGCGTCGTCCCAAGCAGGCGACGACGTCGAGCGTTGATTTGATCCGGCATGGCTGTTTCTCCTTTGATATGAGCCAAACAAGAGCAATGCGGGTTCAGTATGCTCTTGACGAGATGGGTGTCGGGACTGCACGCGTCGCCGCGGATACTTCATGGTGGCAGCGCGGAACCCTGCGAGCAAGAGCAACTAAGTGCACATATCGTTGCCATCAGGGCAACGCAAGTGGCGAGTTGGAGTGGCTGGGCTGCCGCATCGTTCGTAAAGGAGTTGCAAGCGGGAGGTGCGCTAATCGGGCGTCGCGCTTCCCAGCTTCAAAAAATGCATCAGCTCGCCGACAATCGCTTCGGGAGCGTCTTCCTGCATCAGATGCCCCGAGCCGGAAACCCGCGCGAAACGCGCCCCGGGAATCATCGCCGCCAGTTCCGGGCCCCGATCGACGGGAATCCACTGATCTTCGTCGCCCCACAGGATGGAAACCGGACAGCGAAGCTTGCCGTAATGCGGCTGGACTTCGTCGGTGTAGCGCTGGTCCATCTGGGCAATCTGCCGATAGAACGCCGCCTGCCCAGGCTCTCCCGTCCACGGCGACGCGTAAATGCGCAGTACATCTTCCGCGAGTGTCCGGTGCGCAGCGCCCTGCAGATATGCGTGGATCATCGCCTCGTGAATGTAGGCGGGCACGCCTGCGAACGCGGCCTCATGGGCGCGCACATGGCGCACGAACGGGGAACCCCAGGGGGCGATCGCCACCGGGTCGATCAGCAGCAACGATCGATACTCGCATTGGTCCAGCAGGGCTGCCCTGAGCGCCGTGGCGCCGCCGAAATCATGGGCAACCACGTCAGGCTTATCGATCTGCCAGTGCTCGAGCAACGCTGCAAGCACGCGATTCTGAACGCCCAGTGAAACATCCTGGTCCGCACGCTGCTCGGACATTCCATAGCCCAGAAGATCGAAGTAAAAGACCCGGCGGAAGCGAGCGGCAACCGGCGCAATGCGTCGCCAGACCTGTGAGGAAAACGGCGTTCCGTGTATCAGCACCATCGGCTTGCCCGAGCCGATTGCACCGTAGCGTACTGACTGACCCTCGAATTCGACCGAGTGCGCGAGGGATAACGCGCCCTGACATGCCGGCTGTGATTGCAAAGAAGTATTTGTCATGACTCACCTTGCGCATTGGGTTTCAACGAATCTATACTAACCTTCAATTTGCTTCAAGGAGGTTATGTTGACCGAGGGGATGAAGGCAGATGTACGGGCGGACGCAGGCGTCGGCGGGCACGTTGTTCTTGACTTCGTGAATACATGCGGCGGGGCTGGCAAGGAGCGGGACAGCGAGCAACTGGTCGATTGGCGGGACGCTTTGGGCTGGGCTGGCGCGAACGGTCTTCTTGGCGCGTCTGATCGCCGGCACATCGAGAAGGCACGGTTACATGCCGGGCATGGCACGTCCGACATCCTGAGCGACCTGAGGGCAATGCGAGAGGCCATGCATGCGGTGTTTTCTGCGATCGCAGGGGGTGCGCCGCCTTCGGAGGCACCTCTGCGGCGGCTGGAAGGCCATATTTTCAAGGCGATGAGGCACGCTCACCTGCACGTTGACGGGCAAGCACCGGTGCGCTGGACGGTACGCCCCGAGAAGGCCGGCACCGCGCTCATTAGGGACAGGCTTGCTATCGCTGCGAGCGAACTGCTTGCTCAACCGATGCTTTCGAATGTCCGGGAGTGTGGCGCATGCTCGTGGCTGTTCCTCGATCAATCGCGAAGCAAGTCGCGTCGATGGTGCTCGATGGCTACGTGCGGAAATCGTGTCAAGGCGCAACGCCACTACCATGCGGTCAGATCGACAGATTGACGGACAGTACGCACGGGCATGACCGACCCGGAAGATCGGTAACGTTCGCAGCGCGTGGCAGCAGCAAAGCTTGCCACATCACGCACCGGGTAAAAGCGACCGGGCCTGCCCGAGCAGCGCGAACGACGCGGCGAACTGGTTGCGCCCCGCCAGGTCGAGTGCGGCCTGCGCCGTCAGCACGAACAGTTCGTCGTTGGACGTTGCGACAGCGTTCGAGCCCGGTCCACCATGGTCGTATCGGCGAAAGAGCGCCAGCAACTGGAACGCGTCGAACCGGCAGTCCTCTGGGCCGGTGTTGGCCAGAATCTCGGCGGCTGCACGCAGTTGTCGAATGGCCGCATGGAATTCGGTGCGTTCCATGGCATGTGTCTCCTGATGAGTCGTGGTCGCCGGTTTCAAGTCTAGGCGCACGTCCCGAGCGGCGCCAGCTTCGCTCGCGCCTGGCGTGCCCGTCCTATGCGCCGCGTCGTCGCTGTCTGGCGGCGACGATAGATTTCAAATTCGTAATTGAAGCGTCAGCATTGCGCCAGACGCGCTGGCACACAATGAGGCTACCTGATCGTCATCCGACAGACGAGATGGATCGAGGCTTCATTCCAGCGAGTGAGGCCAACTGAAACTGACAGAGAGGTAAATCATCATGAAATCGATCGTTTGCATTGCCGCTGTGCTTGCTCTCGCATCGCCCCTTACGACGTTCGCGCAAGGCACGAATCAGCAGGTCACTCGTGCGCAGGTGAAGGCTGAGCTGGTCCAGCTGGAAAGTGTCGGCTATCAGCCGAACACGAACGACCTGCACTATCCGCGCGACATTCAGGCGGCGGAAGCAAAGGTTGACCAACTGCCTTCTGCGCGCGAGTCCTACGGCGGAGCAGCAGATGGCACGACCGCCAGCTCGCCGCGTGTACAGGCCGGTGTCGAGGGGCACTCGATCTATTTTGGTCACTGAGCAATGCGAGTCATGACGCGCCAGTCGTGCGGTCAGCGGGCCGAGGCCCCGTTGCATCACGAGCGCATGGAAGCGCGCTTTCGCAGATGGGCGCAACGCTCACGCCAGCACGCGTTGCGCGTCACCGCTGGCTTGCAGCCGCAAACGTGACGCTTACCCGCAAGCCGTGCGGCAGCGCATCTCCGAGTTCGACCGTGGCGCCGATGCGCGCGGCAATCGTCCCGACAATCGACAGCCCGAGACCGGAGCCCTCCTCGTCGCTGCCGAGCACGCGATAAAACGGGTCGAAAACGCGCTCGCGCTCGTCCCAGGGTATGCCGGGACCCGTGTCGTCCAGTTGAACCTGCACGCGTTCGCCGGTCTCGCGTACCGCCAGGTCGATGCGCCCTCCGGCAGGCGTGTAGCGAACGGCGTTATCGACGAGGTTCCTGATCAGGATTCGCAGATCCATCTCCGGCACGCGAACGAGGGCATCGACCTCGCTCACCACGCCGAGATCGATCCGCTTCGCCTCGGCGAGCGGCATCAGTTCTTCCAGGACCTGGCGAAAGACACGCTGCATCGAAACGTCCATCCACTGTGCGTTGCCTTGATCCTGTACCCGCGCAAGCGTGAGCAGCTGGTCCAGCAGCGCCCGCGTTCGCGCGAGCCCGCGCCGCAGGGAACCGAGCCGGTCGCGCGCCTGCGACGACATTTCCGAAGCCGCAAGGCGCTCGGCCTGCAGCGAAAGCGCGGTGACCGGCGAGCGCAGTTCATGCGCAGCATCTGCGACAAAGCGGCGCTGCAACGCGACCGACTGTGCGACACGCGCGAGCAGCCGGTTGATCGCCACGACGAACGGCACGATTTCAGATGGAAGTGCCGCGCCGGAAAGCTCGGAAAAATCGTTGTCGGTGCGTGTGTCGAGATCGCGTGCCAGCGTCGTAAGCGGTCTGAACATGCGCCGCACCACGAAGCCGAGCACGAGGAGCAGCACCGGCACGAGGATCACGAGTGGCATGGTCGTTGCAAGCGCGCTGTTGCGCGCAATCTCGTCGCGCCCGAGGGTGGGCTGGCCGACGACCACGCGCGTGTCCCCATCCAGCGTCTTCACGAATATGCGCCACGACATGCCTTCGACGGTCGCGTTCTGGATGCCGTCCGGGAGATTGATGGCAAGCGCGAGCGGAGTTCGCTCGCTCAGCGACTGCACGATGAGCTTCGATTCGCGGTCGGCGCCCGGCACGTTTTCCAGTGCCGCGAGTTCCATGACGGGCAGGCTGCGGTGCGTGACGAGCGCGGCGACCTGTTTCAACTGTCCGTCCTGCAGTTCGTTCGCCTCGTGCAAGGCGGTCTCGAACGCGACGATTCCGGCAATCATCGCAATGCCGGCCACGAGCACCGCGAACCAGGCGGAGAGCTTGAGCTGAAGCGAGTGCGTCATCTTTGCTTGGACACCATCCAGCCCACGCCGCGCACGTTCCTGATCGCTTCGCTGCCGAGCTTCTTGCGCAGCGAATAGATGATGAACTCCACCGCATTGCTTTCCACTTCCTCGTTCCATCCATAGATGCGGTCTTCGAGTTCCGTGCGCGACAGGATGGCGCCGGGACGGATCATCAGCGCGTGGAGCAGCGAGAATTCGCGACTGGAAAGCCGTATCGCGTGGCCGTCGATACTCGCTTCCCGCGTGGCCGGATCGAGCGACACGATGCCGTTGGTCAGCACCGGCGACGCCTGCCCGCCACGCCGCCGCATCACCGCACGCATTCGCGCGAGGAGCTCCGACATCTCGAAGGGTTTGAGCACGTAGTCGTCGGCGCCGCCGTCGAGGCCGCGAATCCGCTCCTCCACGGCGTCGCGCGCCGTGATCACGACCACCGGCACCGCGTGTCCCGCCGCGCGAACGTTGAGCAGCACATCGAAGCCGTCCTTCTTCGGCAAGCCCAGATCGAGCAGCACGACGTCGTAAAGCTGCGTCTCGATGCTCGCGAGCGCCATCTGGCCGTCGCGGGCCCAGTCGACGGCGTAGCTCGCATCCTTGAGCGCGACTTCAACCTCTTCGCCGATCATTCGGTCGTCTTCGACCAGCAATACCCTCATCACGCCGCTCCGCATTTTCATGATCGCAACGCTTGCCCTGAGTTAACCGGCATCATTGCACAACGGTCAATTGTGCCGAAATTTGCGGTGCAGGAGGGAATTGCCGCACTGTGCGCCGGCAAAGGCAATGTGAGATTCATCGTGATACCCAGCCACGGCGGATGAGCGGCGCAAACAGCGGGCGATAGACGGCCATGGCCGCGCGCACGACCGGCATGGCGAACCACGTGCCGCAGCGTGCCGAGAGGAATGCGCTGACCACGGCCACGAGCGCTGCACCGGCGATGTCGAACGGGAAGTGCACACCGAGGTAGACACGGGCCCATGCAACCGGCACGCCGAGCAGCGCGAGCCGGGCTCCCGTCGCGCGCGTTGCGCAATGCATCGACAGGCTGAAGGCGACGGCCCACAGGAGGGTCAGATGATCGCTGGGAAACGAAGCGTCGGCGGCATGGGAGAGGAGCGTTCTTCCAAGACCGATCATGAAGGGCCGCGGATGCGGCCACAGCGTGCCGATCACCTGCGCCGCGAAGAGCGCTACAAGGGCCGATGCGCTCGCTTCGATCAGCGAGGGTCGCGTTGCGTCATCGCCTCGCAGCCAGCCGGCGACCAGCGTCAGCGGCACGAGCCAGATCGCGTAGTTGGCAAAGAGCAGGGCGATCATGACGACGGCGGGGTTCGGATTGGCCGATGCGTCGATCAGCAGGAAGAGGGACTGGTTCAGGGTTTCCATGACGCGGCTGGGGGGGACGATCCCTGACGGTAATACGGCAGACTTAGCTGGCCCCGAGGACAAGTGCTGCGGACATCGCCGGTTGAATATGCCGTAAGCAAGGGGATGCGGGTGGGCAAGGGCAGGGCAGCGTTGGTGTTCAACCGTTTGCAAGGGCGTGGCCTCGCACTTGTGGCGAACGGCTTGCGGACCGTCGAGCGCACAGCATGCACTCGCACCGTTCGGATCGCCGGGCCTTGTTCTTTCGACGAGACGTAATGCCGGCGTAACGAAGGGGAAAGCAAGTGCAGTTTCCTCATAACGCACGTGACGTGATCGCACCTGCCGCCGGTCTTCATAGACGAATCCCTTCCGGGAGCAGCGCAGACGTGCCGCAGTAGCGGCGACAAAGCGCCCGGCGCTCGGGTCAACGAAATGTAATCTCTCAAGACAACTACGCTCCGCGCGACGCATTCGGCGCGATTCCGGCAAACAACGTACACTCAGCGCGGCCGCTGTAGCGCACCGATCCATCGTTCGTCAGCACGTGCTGCGTGACGCCGGGCGCCATCGCGCAGACCGCTCTCTTACGAACTGTCAAACATGGGAAACAGCCAAATTACCAGCATTACGCTTGAACAAAGCCGGGTCGTCGTGGCCGGTGGGACGTCGGGAATCGGCTTCGCCGTAGCCGACGCTGCGGCGCGTGCCGGAGCGGAAGTCATCATCGCTTCGAGCAACCCGGCGCGCGTCGCGGACGCACTCGAGAGACTGCCTCGGGGCACGCGCGGCGAGACCCTCAACTTCACCGACGAGGAGCAGGTGCGAGCGTTCTTCGCGCGCGTCGGCGCATTCGACCATCTCGTCTATACCGCCGGGGAGTCGCTGCTTCTGCAGACCCTTGCCGATCTCAGCATCGACGCCGCGCAGCGCGCCTTCGAAGTGCGTTACTGGGGTGCGCTCAAGGCGGTCAAGCATGCGACTCCGCACATTCGTCCGGGCGGCTCCATCACGCTCACGAGCGGCGTGGCCTCGTCGCGCCCGCTGCCTACGTGGACAATCCCGTCCAGCATCCTGGGCGCAATCGAATCGCTCACACGCACGCTCGCCGTCGAACTTGCGCCGCTGCGTGTGAACGCCGTCGCACCCGGCGTCCTGCGCACTGCCCTGTGGGACAACATGAGCGAAGCGGACCGCGAGGGTCTCTATGACCATATCGCGGGCAAGATGCCGGTACGCCGGGTCGGAGAGGCGAGCGACGTTGCGCGCACGTACCTCTATCTGATGCAGCAGGGCTTCAGTACGGGTCAGGTGATCGTGGTCGACGGCGGCCACGTGCTCGTCTGACCGAAGGCAACTCGCTAGCCACGCGAGTTGCCATCGGTGCCGTGATCCGTGGCGACCCGTTCTTCTGCCAAAGCTGAGCGTGCATCAGTCCGGCCGCGTCGCGGGTCACGAGCGCTTGCTGAAAGCATGAGGCCAGATCGCTGACAGCGGGAGAACGCTCCGGAATCTCGTTTGCGCATCAGCACCGAAAGCTTGCAATATCATTACGAACGCGCTTTAATGAGGTCTCGGTAGCCCGGGCGTGATTTCGTCTGCTCTCATCCAAGGACCCTGTCGTGCGTATCGCTTTGAATCCTTCTCCCGCATCACGCCATCTTTCGGCTATTGCCGCAAGGGTGGGCTGCGCGCGTGAAGTATCGGAGACCGCGAAACGCATTCGGAGCCGCGCTTGTCCCGCGGACAAGTCGGCAATTCCTTCCGCCCGGTTCTGCGCCTGACATTCGAAGGTCAGACGCAAGCCGGGCCTCCTCTCCAGAAAACAACGACTTTAACGAAGCGGCGCTTGAATCGAGCGCCCGTGTCGGCATGGCCGGCTCGTTCGAGTTCGCTCAAGCGCGGGATTCAATCCAAAGCAAGTCGTGTCGCGCCGCTCGCGGTGTGACCGTTGTCGCCTTCGAATTCCTCATGTGTTGACTCTGTAACCTGTACTCGTCCCGGAGGCACGTATGCCGTTGGCCAAAGTCGATTCTTACCCGGATGCAAGCCGGCGCTCGGAAGGCTCGAAGATCCTCTCGGAATCCGACAGGCTCCGACTCGAACAGTACGCACATCGGCGGGGCACGTCCCCGATACAGCGTTCGTTGCTGGGGGAACTCGAGGCGACAGCCGTGTTCGTCGAATCCGCCGACATGCCCCCGGACGTCATCACGATGAACACGGTCATCGAATGCGTGAGCGTCGGGGCTACGGATATTCATCAGTGGACGCTGGTCTATCCCGATGAGGCGGACTACGAGTCGGGCCGTCTGTCCGTTCTGTCACCGACAGGGATCGCATTGCTCGGCGCACGGTGCGGGCAGACGGTCGACTGCCGCGCGCCGAGTGGCGCGCTGATCCGATACGCCATCAAGCGGATCGTGTTTCAGCCCGAGCACGCCCGCATGGCCGATTGAGTTGCATCGCGCGCCGTGCATGCGGCGGGATCGGGCAGGCGGGTCGCGCGATGGCGGCTCCGCTGAAGCAGCATGCCGGAGGGTAAGTAGACGGCGCACGGGAATCGTCAGCATCGCCGCGTCCGCGATGAGCGCCCGGATCGGCAAAGCGCGGGCTACCGCCGCGCGTCTCCCTCAACCACGCCGTGCGCACAATCGACGAGCGCCTGGATCAGCCGTGCGCGCACGGACCCGCGAGGCCACAGCACACCGAAGCGCCGTGGCGCCGACGGCATCGGCAGGGGCAAATGAACGATGCGCAATCCGCGCGTGATCGGCGACGCGATATCCGGCGCGAGCGACACCCCGAGACCCCGGTCCACCATCAAGGCAATCGCGGCAAGCGAACTCAGTTCGAAGCGCTCGGTCGGCACGATGCCCTCGCGGCGCAGGTAGCGATCCGCTTCCTTGCCGCCGGCCAGCGTGCGGTCGTAGCGAATCAGCGGCTCGCTGCGCAACAGATCGTGCGGCGCGCGTTTGCTGAGCCGCTGCGGTGCGAGCACGACAAGCGGCTCTTCCCTGAGCAGCGCCCACACGAAGTTCTTCGGCACCGTGAAGCTTGGATGCGTGCAGACAGCCGCGTCGATGTCTCCGCGCTTGAGCGCCTCGTACAACTCCATCGACGTGCCCGATTGAATGAACATCTTCACCTGCGGATGCGTCTTCACGAAACGCGCGAGGATTTCGGGCAGCAGGCTGTGCAGCGCGGTGTTGATCGTGCCAAGGCGCAACTCACCGGTGGCATGTTCATGGTTGACGAGTATTCTCAGGTCGGCCAGTTCCCTCAACAGCCCGCGAGACTGGGCGACGATGCGCATGCCTGCCGCAGTCGGCGCGACGGTGCGGCCCGAGCGCGCGATGAGCGTTGCACCCAGTTCTCGTTCGAGCGCACGCAGTTGCTGCGCGACCGCAGCCGGCGATACGTCCATGCGCCGTGCGGCTTCCGCCATCGATCCGGTCTCGACCACCAGAAGAAAGCTCTGCAGGAACGCGGTTTCCATAAAGAAAGTTTTGCTTAATTGTGAACGCAGATTCTACCGCTTTATCTTTGCTGTCAGCGTGTCTAGACTGCCCTGCATGAAAAGCAAACTCTTCGTTCCCGCCTCTCGCCCCGAGCTGTTCGAGAAGGCATTGGCGAGCGCCGCCGATGCCATTTCCTTCGACCTGGAAGACGCGGTCGCGCAAGCGCGCAAGGCCGAGGCCCGCGCTGCCCTGCGTCACTTTCTGATGGCGCAGGCGAGCCGTTCGCCGCGCAAGACGATCATCGTGCGCGTGAACGCGGTCGATTCGCCCCATTTCAAGGCCGACGTCGAAGCGATCGCGCATGACGGTGTCGCGCTCGTGAACCTGCCGAAGCCACGCGATCCGGACGACGTGCGTGAAGCTGTCGACGCGCTGTCGGCGGCGGAACGCGCAAACGGCGTCGCGCAACCGATCGGCGTTTTGCTGAACATCGAAACGCCGTCTGCGTTGCGCCGCGCGCATGAGCTCGCGAGCGCGCACGAACGGGTGCGTGGTTTGCAGCTTGGCCTCGCCGACCTGTTCGAGCCACTCGGCATCGCGCGCCGCGAACCGGCGGCCATTCAGCAGGCCATGTTCCAGCTGTCGCTCGCTGCGGGCGAGGCGGGCGTCTTTGCCTACGACGCGGCATTCGCCGACATCAAGGATCAGGACGGCTTCAGACGCGAAGCCGCGCTTGCGCGCAATCTGGGGTTCATCGGCAAGAGCTGCATTCACCCGAGCCAGATCGCGCTGGCCAACGCCGTCTTCCGACCGAGCGACGACGAACTGGCGCACGCGCAGCGCGTGGTCGATGCGGCGGCCGAGGCAGACGCAAAAGGGCTGGGCGCCTACGTCGTGGACGGCAAGATGGTGGATGCGCCCTTCGTCGCGAGAGCGCGGGCCGTCCTTGCGCAAGCGAACCGGGAGGAACGGCCATGACACGCCCTTCGCGCCGCCCGGCCGCGACCGACGCAACGCGCGGGCCGCTGACCGGCATTCGCGTGCTCGACCTGAGCGCGTATATCGCCGGCCCCTATGGGTGCAGCCTGCTTGCGGACCAGGGCGCCGAGGTCATCAAGATCGAGCCGCCCTCAGGCGACAACCTGCGCAAGTATCCGTCGACGCTCGAAAGCGAAAGCCGCGCGTTTCTCGGCGTCAACCGCAGCAAGCTCGGGCTTGCGCTCGATCTGAAGCAGCCCGACGGACTCGCCGTGCTGAAGAAGCTGGCCGGGCAGGCAGACGTACTCGTGCACAACTTTCGCCCCAGCGTGCCGGACCGCCTTGGCATCGGCTACGAAGCGCTGAGCGCGGTGAACCCGCGCATCATTCTGGCGTCGATTTCGGGCTTCGGACAGAGCGGCCCCTACCGCATGCGCGCCGGGTTCGACCAGATTGCGCAGGGCATGGGCGGATTGATGTGGGTCACCGGCATGCCGGGCTCCGGACCGATGCGGGTCGGCATTGCGGTGGCCGACAGCTCGGCCGGCGTCTA
>Ga0105248_10004949_pt1 | contig 14718 bp, 12 predicted proteins | sample KBSS34metaG_FD_81524 | JGI IMG/M metagenome (GOLD analysis project Ga0105248, IMG submission 81524) | Switchgrass rhizosphere microbial communities from Kellogg Biological Station, Michigan, USA - KBS S3-4 metaG | ecosystem: Host-associated > Plants > Roots > Rhizosphere > Soil | place...
AAGACCGTAAGTCAGCCTGCGCCCGCCGCCCCGGCGATGATGCAGCCCAAGCCGTTCCGTACTGTTTCGCGGGTTTCCTCCGTCTCCCCTCGCGTCGTTGCGCATCCGACCTCGCCAGCCGAGGAGGAATCGGACTCCGCCACCAACGCGCCCGGCTATACGCCGCCCGAACTCATCGAGCTGCCGCAAGATCAGCCCGCCGTCCAGACCAAGCGAAGCTGGAATCCCACGCGGTTTCTCGGGAAACTAAATATCTTCGCTAAGAAGAAGCCGACCCAATCGACCCTCGCCGATTCCCGCAATCCGGAAGAGTAACGCCTGAAGAGTAAGGACTACGTCGTCGATAGCCTTCGTACTGCTGAAGCGATCCCCACTCTGCCCGTCGGATACAGCCCCGCCCATCAGGGCGGGGACAATAACGACTTCGGATACAGCCCCGCCCCCGTCAGGGCGGGGACAATAATGACTTCGGGATATAGCCCCGCCCCGTCAGGGCGGGGACAATAACCACTTCGGATATAGCCCCGTCAGGGCGGGGACACTAACGACTTCGGATATAGCCCCGCCCCGTCAGGGCGGGGACGTTCGCGACGCCTCAACGACAGCCACTACGTCGAGATATCCCGGCGCGCGAACAGCACGTACGAAATCGCAAAACCGGCAACTGCGACGCCAGCCAACACAAGCAGGTTCCGAACGGGTACCTGCGCCGCCATCAGCATTTCAAACGGGCTGAAATAGCGGAAGGGCGAAAGCCATCCGAACGGCGCCGCCACCTTCCACAAACGCGCGACGTAATCCAGAAGAAACGTCAGCACCGCGAGCAGTCCCGCAACCGCTCCAGCAACGCTCCGCCGGCGCGATCCGCACGCGATCGCCATCGCAATCCCGCACCAGGCCAGCATCAGTAAGCCCAGGTTTCCTGCCAGGGAGAATACCAGTTTGGAAGTGGGCCAGACCGCTTTCGCCGGCGCAAATGCGACTAGTCCGAACCAGGTGCCGGACATCATCGTCGACAGGAGACCCACAATCGCTAGCACCACTAAAGCGACTGCGCGCGTCACGGTCCAGTGGCGCGCGATGGGCCGCGAGAGCACCAGATCCATAAAGCCCGATTCAATCTCACCCACCGGCATGGTCCCCAGCGAAATGCACAGTGCCACCAGGGAGCCCAGAACAATCAGGTGAAAATATCCCAGGCACACCAAGCCGCTGAACGACATCAACCCGGCGATCGACGGCCCGAGCATTTCCCGCGCGAAAGCGGGAATCATCGAATTCATCGACGCAAAGGTGTTGGCTCTATGCACGGATCCGGCGACCAGGATCAGGACCACTTGAAACGCCAGGAGCAGCAGCGCCGCCGACAACAGCAATGCGCGGACCCGCTTCAACGAATGCCATAACAGGAGCCCCGCGCTCCTCATGCGGACCTTCTTGCGACGTGGTCTTCTTCACCGCGGTACAGTTTCAGCAGCACATCTTCGAGCCGCGGCTCGGCGACCAGAATGTCTTTCACCGGCAGTCCGGCGAGCAGGCTCATCAGCGGGCCAAGCGCACCGTCCACCGTCAGCAGCCATTCATAAGCGCTGAAGTCCACGCCTGATGAACCAGACGGAATTTGCGCCGGTCGTTCTACCGCCTCGGAAAAAAGCACGCGCACCCGCCGCGAGGCCAGCGCCCGCGCTTCTTCCACCGTTGATAGCAGCACGAGGTGGCCTTTCCGCATGAGCGCGATGCGATCACACACTCGCTCCACGTCCGACAAAACGTGCGAGGACATGAAGACCGTGCCGCCGCGTTTGCGCGCGTCCGCCACCATGTGGAAGAACGTCTCCTGCATCAGCGGGTCCAGACCCTCGGTAGGTTCATCCAGGATCAGCAGCGGCGGATCCGCCTGGAAAGCCTGAATGAGCCCGAGTTTCCGCTTCATGCCGGTCGAATATTCGCGGAGTTTTTGGCGCAGCTGGGATTGGGACAGTTCCAACTTGTCTTCCAGGCTGGTGCGCAGCTTCTGGTCGATGGGCCGCTGGCCTAAGCCGCCAAGCAGATCGAGCACCTCCACGCCGCGCATGTCGGAGTAAAGTCCCATCTCGCCGGGAAGATATCCGGTGAGCGCGCGAGCGCGCAGCCCATCCGAATTGCAGTCGTGCCCGAAGATCGCCGCCCGTCCGGCGGTGGGACGCAGCAGATCCAGCAAAATGCGAATTGTGGTGGTTTTGCCGGCGCCATTCAAGCCCAGAAACCCCAGGACTTCGCCCTCGTTCACTTCCAGGTTGAGGTCGTCGACCGCTTTGATGGCTCCGTAGCGCTTCGCGACTCCTTGAATGGAAATCGCGACGCCGGTCCGAGGCGAGGATTGCACTGGAAGTAAAGTAGCACAGTCGTGCGGCGACCTTCCCGCTGTCCTGAGTTCAAATGGGCGGTCGAACCCACAGTCTCCCCAAAAGACCTCATAGATACTTGATAAGGAACGAGTTTTGCAGTTATGGCAAGCGCTTGGCTTCGTTTCGCACCGTCAGATTCGTGGCCTCGGCTTTCCGCCGGACCGCTACGCACCGCTCTCTCTCCGGGACGCGAAGGCCCCACCGAACCGCGACCGTCAGGGAGCGGACGCTAACTTTCCGCGAGTCGCAATTTGCGCCGCGGAGGTAGTATGCCGATTTATGCCCGCGCGCTAAAGTCTTCATGCGAATTTGGCGAATACCTAAATAGCCCGAAGTGCGGGCACAACTTCGACCATGGCCACGATTCCGACGATTCCGCAGGCGGCTCCGCGCCGGAAACCGATGCAGGTTTCCGACGCGTTGAAAACCGTCTGGGGCCGCCTCCTGATCCCATCCATCGCGGACCTCTTTTTCATCGCGCTGATGGCGTGGCTGTTCATGTCCGGACCCTTCGGCTGGCAGGGACTCCTCGCCGACGGAGACGCCGGCTGGCACATCCGCACCGGGGAATACATCCTCAAAACCCACTCGGTGCCGCAGACCGATCTGTATTCGTTCTCAAAGCCCGGTGCGCCCTGGTTCGCCTGGGAATGGCTGTCAGACGTTCTCTTCGCCGAGTTGTGCCAATGGGGCGGAGGGTTGAAAGGGCTGGTGCTCATGGCCGCGGCGGTGCTGACAGCGGTGTTCACTCTGCTGCTCCGATCCATGGCCTGGCGCGGAGTCACACTCTGGATCGCCCTTCCGGTCACGCTGCTCGGCCTCGGCGCCAGCTCCATCCACTTTCTAGCACGGCCCCACATTTTCACGATGTTGTTCCTGGTCATCTCGCTGTGGCTGATCGAAGCGGACCGCCGGAACCCCGGGCCCTGGATCTGGTCCTTGGTACCACTCACGATTCTGTGGACCAACCTCCACGGCGGCTTCCTGGTCATCATCGCGGTCCTCGGAATCCTCGTCGCCGGCTCTGCCGCCGAGTCATTCCTGTTCAGGAGCCGCTGGGCATCCGTTGGCCGCTACGCCCTGCTGACGGCTGCCTGCGCGGCCGCCACCTTCGTGAATCCCTATGGGTATCACGTGCACCAGCACATCATTGCGTACCTGCGTTCGGACTGGATCCGCAACGTCATCCAGGAGTTCCAATCGCCGAACTTCCGCAACGAGAGCATGATGCAGTTCGAAGTGCTCCTGTTCGTCGGCCTGCTGGCGGCAACTTCATTCATCCGCCGGCGCCGGCTGATTGAGCCGCTCTGGATCCTCGCATTCGCCCATCTGTCGCTTTCCTCGCAAAGGCACATCCCGGTCTTCGTTGCCGTCACTGCACCTTACATCGCGTCCGAGCTCAACCGCTGGTGGCAGCAATGGACCGAGAGCGCGACCCGCAAGTCTCTGCTTGGAATCCTCAGTCAAATGGGTCGCGACCTGACACCCAGCTTGGCCCGTTCGAGCGTGTGGGCCTTCGTACTCGTCGGAGCTCTGGTTTTCATGGACGAGCCTATGAAATGGCCCACGGATTTTCCGTCGCTGCTGTTCCCAACGACCTTGATCCAGCACAACCGCGAACGTTTGTTGAAAGGCCGACTGTTGACCTACGACCAGTGGGCGGACTACCTCATCTATCGCAACCCCACAGAACAAAAGGTGTTCGTCGACGGCCGCAGCGACTTCTTCGGCCAGGAACTGGGCGACGAGTACATCCACATGACTCAGGGCCACTGGGATTGGGAGCGCCTCCTCGCCAAGCACGGTTTCGATACGGTGCTGGCTTCTCTCGACTGGCCGCTGACCGCGCTGCTTAAACAAAGCCGTGCCTGGACGGTCATCGAGGACGACGGCAAAGCCGTCCTTTTCGTGCGCCAGGCAAGATAAATCCGACCCCCGTTGGTACCAACTTTGTCTTGTTAACACTTGAGGACTAAGGTTCTAAGGCGCTACACAATTGCCGCCATTCGGCCTAATGAAAACCCCGCAGATTGCCGAAGTAGTCTTTGGAAGCGTAAATGAAGCCCTCAGCACAAAACGGCGACCAGGCACCTGAACCGGGTTCCTCCAAGCGCCGCCAAGGCTCATTTGGATTTGGTTCAAAGCCCTTTGGCCCCGCTCGTTTTGGGATGCCGATGGAGTGGGTGGGTGGAAGCACGTGGCGCCTGCCTTCTGGTAAAGCCTTGGCCGAGTTTGCGTTACAGGCTGGATTTTTGGCGCCGCTGATGTTGGGCTCGGGTGTTCCCGGAGCGCCGTCCACCGGCGATGGCGCGGTAGGCGGGGGCATCAAGCGCCGGAAGGGCGCGGACCTTCCGCTGCCGCCGGCGGCGTCTCCGGAGGCCGCCGCGAAGTTGAAAACCGAATCCCTTCCGCCGCGAGGCTCGAGATGAACCCGATTACCGCACTAGCGATCCTAGTTGGCCTCGCCGCCTCTATTGAAGATCTCGCAGTCCGCCGAATCTCCAATTGGATCCCGGTTCTGGCATTGGTTGGTGGACTCGCGATTCAATCCGCGCAGCACGGCTGGCGCGGAGCCGCCGGCGCAGCGCTCGGCGCGATCACTGGCTTTTGCATCTTTTTGCTGTTCTACGTGATGGGCGGCATGGGCGGAGGCGATGTGAAGTTGATGGCGGGTTTTGGAGGTCTGCTGGGAGTTTCGCGGCTGTTGGAAGCGGCGATGTGGACGGCAGTCTGTGGCGGAATTTTGGCGATTGGCGTTGTGACTTGGGTAACGATCCGCAATCGGGTGCGAGGAAGCGGACAACCGCTGACGGCCGAAGCGATCCCCTACGCACCGGCGATCGCAATTGGCGCGTGGTTGTCGCTGTTGTCGGTTTGATGAGTTTGTAGTGCTTCTCGTGGGCTTCGCGCTCGCGGATTGGGTTGGTCGGATTTCTTTGAGCTGATGGAACGGAAAGCATAGGGAGCGAATATGGACCGCAGATTTCTAACCGTACTGGGCGTGAGTTTGGTGTTTGCGCTCGTAGTGTCGAGCGTCTTCTACCAGATGACCGCTCGGTCTTCAACCTCGAGGCCCCAGCAATCGGACATGAAGGACCTGGTCGTCGCGACCCGTCCCCTGGGTATCGGTGTCACGGTGAAGCCAGCCGACGTCAAGGTCGTCAAGATCACGGCGGAGGCGTTCCCCAAGGGCGCGTTCGCGCGCGTTGAGGAAGTCATCGATCGTCCCATCGTCAGCAACATCCTGATCGACGAGCCGGTGCTCGAAGGCCGCCTCGCGGCCCGCGGCAGCGGACTGGGCCTGGCGCCCGTGATTCCGGTGGGTATGCGCGCTGTTTCTGTCCGCGTCAACGACGTCGCCGGCGTCGCCGGTTTCGTGCAGGCGGGTATGCGCGTCGACGTGCTCGTTACGGGTCGTCCGCCAAATGCCGACAGCACGGTGGTCACCACCTGCCTCCAGAACATTCTGGTGTTGTCGTCGGGAGCCCAGATCCAGGCTGACGCTCGTGGACAGGCGATGCCCGCGCCGACCGTCACGCTGCTCGGCTCGCCAGAACAGGCGGAACTGCTGACTCTCGCCAATACTGAAGGTCACATTCAGTTGGTTCTGCGCAACGGTAGCGATCAGGCGATCGAGAAGACCGCCGGCCGCAACACCTTCGACCTCTATGGCGCCCGAGCGCGCCAGCAGCCGCCCACGAAGAACGTGGCGAGCACGGACGAGAATCCGAAGCCGCGTCCACGTCCCCGTCCGGCGCCGGTGGCTTCAGCTCCCGTCGCGGCAGCCCTTCCGCCTCCCATGCCGGTGGCGCCGCCGGATCAGGTGATCGTTATCCGCGGCAACCAGAAGACGGTTGAAATCATCCCGGGCAAAGCGAATTAGTTAAGAACTCAGCCCTACGGTAAGCAAAAACTGAGCGAGTGGAGAAAACGACGATGACTTCCGCAAAGACTCCTTTTCAGGCAAGCCCGCGTGGCGCCGGAGTTTTGGCAGCTTTGGCACTGGCCCTGGTGGGGCTATCAGGAGGCGTGGCGCAAGCCCAAACCTCCGCTGAAGATCTGCGCCTGACGGTGGGTAAGAGCGTAGTGATCGACTACCCTTCCGACATCCGTCAGATTTCGACCAGCAACCCTGAGATCGTGGACGCAAGTCCGGTCACCACGCGGGAAATCCTGCTGCACGGCAAGGGACTGGGTACGGCAACGATGGTGGTCTGGAGCAAGTCTGGCCAGCGCACCTTCTATAACGTCAACGTCGAGCTCAATATCGATCCGCTGAAGAAGCTGCTGAAGGACTCCTTTCCCAGCGAGAACATCAAGGTGACTTCGTCGCGGGATTCCGTGACGCTCAGCGGGCGGGTTTCCTCGAAGGACGTCGCCGAACGCGCGGTCGCTGCGAGTCAGCCTTTTGGCAAGACGGTCGTCAACACGTTGATCATCGCTGCCGCGCCCGTCGAGAAGCAGATTCTGCTACGCGTGAAGTTTGCGGAACTCGATCGCAGCGTGGCCGCGGATTACGGCGTCAATATCGTTTCTACTGGCGCCACCAACACCATCGGCCGCACCACCACCGGCCAGTTCTCGCCGCCCGTTCCGAATCAGGTTGGCGGTACCGGCAACAGCAGCTTCAGCATCGCGGACGCGTTGAATATCTTTGCGTTCCGCCCGGACCTGAATCTGGGCGCTTTCATCAAAGCGCTGCAGACCAAGGGCGTTTTGCAGATCCTCGCGGAGCCGAACCTGGTGACGAGCAACGGCAAGGAAGCCAACTTCCTGGTTGGCGGTGAATTCCCGATTCCGATTCTGCAGGGCGGCAGCAACTCCGGCGCGATCAGCATTCAGTTCCGCGAATTCGGAATCCGGCTTCGCTTCACTCCGGTGCTAACCGACAACAAGACCATTAAGCTCTCGCTCAAGCAGGAAGTCTCCACCATCGATATCGCGAACGGCGTAAGCATCAACGGCTTCCGTATTCCGGCGCTTTCGACGCGCCGCGCCGAAACCGACATCGAGCTGATGGAAGGGCAGAGCTTCATCGTGGCGGGCCTGGTTGACAACCGCGAGACGGATAGCTACTCGAAGATCCCCGGCCTCGGCAGCATCCCGATCTTCGGCGCGCTGTTCAAGTCGCGCAGCGATACGAAATCGCGGTCAGAACTGGTGGTTATGGTGACGCCCGAAATCACCGTGCCGCTCGGCCCGGGCGATGCCAAACCGATCCCTTATATGCCGAACGAATTTTTGGTTCCGCTGACGCCCCCCGGCACGAAGGCGCCGGCGACCACCGCCTCCAAGGACACGAAGTCCTCGAAGCGGCATAACTAACCGAACCTGAACGAAAGCAACTTCAGAAGATCATGGACTGGCGCAAATCCAATTCGGCGGGCTCATCGAGCGAGATTACGGCGATCCTTATTTCGCCGGATCGGGATCTCGCCCAGCAACTGCAACTGACGCTGCCCGAAACGCGCGCCTTCCAGATTCTGGCCGATCTCAAGAATTACCCGCCGGAGCCGACGCTCGAGATTCGTGTCCGGCAGCTTCGCCCGGAACTTATTCTCATCGATCTGGCAACCGACCTTGAGGCAGCCTGCCAGTTGATCGGCTTTCTGGTGAACCTGGATCCCCCGGTCCAGGTGGTCGGACTTCATCGCCGCAATGATTCGGAAGCCATTCTCCGGAGTCTCCGACAGGGGGCTAGCGAGTTTCTCTACGCTCCCTTCGATTTGGCGACGCAACGCGACGCGATTGCCCGGCTGCGGCGCTTACGAAAGCCGGAAGCCGGCGGAGCGCAACATGACCTCGGAAACGTGGTCGTGTTTTCGTCCACCAAACCCGGTTCCGGAGCCTCGACGCTTGCCACCCAGACCGCATTTTCGATCCAGAAACAAACTGGCAAACGCGTCCTGCTCGCCGACTTCGATCTGATGGGCGGCACGATCGGCTTCTACTTAAAGCTGAGTCACTCCTACTCTTTGCTTGATGCGGTGCAGCACGCCGAACATCTGGATGTGGCGCTGTGGAACTCGCTGATCGTCAACTGCGGCGGTGTCGACATTCTTCCGGCTCCGGCGACGCCGTATGCGGATGCGATCGAGGCGATCCGCCTGCATGTGGTGATCGACCACGTCCGCCAGCTGTACGACTGGGTAATTCTCGATCTTCCGGCCGTATTTAACCGCTCCAGCCTGGTTGCGGTTTCGGAAGCCGATCGCGCGTTTCTTGTCTCCACCTCCGAGCTGCCAAGCCTCCATTTGACGCGGAAGGCGCTGACGCTCGTCGAGCAGCTGGGATTTCCAAAAGAACGGTTTCAGGTCCTGGTCAATCGCGTCAAAAAGGGCGACGGAATTGGCACGGCGGATATTGAAAAGCTATTCGGCTGCCCCGTGCACGCCAGCCTGCCGAACGATTATTTTTCGCTTCACCGCGTAGTCACGCTGGGCCAGCCTCTCGGCGGCGACGGCGAACTGGGTAAAGCAATTGAAAACCTGGCCGCCCGCCTCACCGCCAATATCCCGCGCGCAAAAAAGGGCGCGGCTCCGGACAAGCCGGCACTGCATGTGGCGTAGCGCGACGGCGGCATAAAGGAACACGTCTCATATGTTTCCCTCCATGGACACAAAGACTCCCCAGCAGACCTGGGAGCAGCGGCTTCTAAAGAATTCGGGACGTCCGAAATCCAGCCTGAAGCCGGAATATCAAGAACTGAAATTCACGCTACACCGGAAGCTGGTCGACAAGATCAACCTCGAAGCGCTGGCGACGATCGACAATCAGCGTGTTCGCAGCGAAGTCCGGCAGGCGGTCATGTCGCTGATCGACAGCGAACCGACGCTGTTGAGCTCGATCGAAAAACAACAGATCAGTGACGAGGTCCTCGACGAAGTATTCGGCCTTGGGCCGCTCGAACCCTTGCTCCAGGATGCAACGATTTCCGACATTTTGGTCAACACGCACAAGCAGGTTTATGTCGAGCGGAAAGGTCTGCTCGAACTGACCAACGTCACGTTTCGTGACGATCAGCATCTGCTGCGAATTATCGACAAGATCGTATCCCAAGTCGGCCGCCGCGTCGACGAATCGACGCCCATGGTCGACGCGCGTTTAAGCGACGGCTCGCGCGTCAACGCGATCATCCCGCCCCTGGCGGTCGATGGCCCGCTGCTCTCCATCCGTCGTTTCAGCACGGACAAGCTGATGCCGCCGGACTTGGTCGACCGCAAAGCGATGTCGCCCGGAATGATGGAACTGCTCGAGTCGGCGGTCAAAGCGCATTTGAACATCATCATCGCGGGCGGAACCGGTGCCGGTAAGACCACGCTCCTCAACGCAATGTCCGCGTTTATTGCGCCCAAGGAACGCATCGTCACGATTGAAGACGCCGCCGAATTGCAGTTGAAGCAGCCCCACGTCGCCCGCCTTGAAACGCGCCCCGCGAACCTCGAAGGCAACGGCGCGGTTCGGCAGCGCGAACTCCTAGTCAATAGCCTGCGTATGCGTCCGGACCGCATCGTCGTCGGCGAAGTCCGCGGCGAGGAAGCGCTCGATATGTTGCAGGCGATGAACACGGGTCACGACGGCTCGCTAACGACGGTCCACGCGAATACGCCCCGCGACGCCGTGTCGCGCCTGGAAGTCATGGTCTCGCTCGCCAACGCGAATATGCAGTTGACCTCGATTCGCCAGCAAATCGCCAGTGCCGTTCACATCCTTGTGCAGGCCGCGCGCTTGAGCGACGGCTCACGCCGCGTTGTCAACATCACGGAAGTGACGGGCATGGAAGGCGACATCGTCACGCTGCAGGATCTGTTCGTCTTCGAAAAGCGCGGTTTGAATCCGGACGGTCAGGTTGTTGGACGTTTTGCAGCCACCGGTATCCGGCCGAAATTCTACGAAAAACTGCTGTCGGCGGGGATCCGGCTGCGTTCGGACATTTTCGATGAAGTAGTCGAGGTTTGAGGGGCGCGATATGAACTTTGTTTTTGGCGTCGTAGGAATCTGGCTCGCCGCGATGGCGATTTGGTGGCTGGTGTCGAAGTTCGCGCGCAGCGCCGACATTGACAAGATCAAAAGCCGCCTCGCGGGATCGAACAAAGCCAAGAAGGAGAAAGGGACGGTCGTCGCTAAGGGACTGATCCGGACGGAGAAGAGCGCCGGGCACATCATCGACGCGTTCCTTAAAAAATACCGACTGCAGGGCCGCGTGGCCGAGCTGTTGGAGCAGGCGGGGCTCAAGTGGCATCCGACCCGGTTCATTCACGCCTGCCTGGGTGCCTTTCTTGGCGGATTCGGTCTTGCCTGGGTCGTGCTTCCGGGCGATCTGCACCAGGCGGCCTGGTTGATCGGAGGCGTGGCCGGAGCCGCTCCGATTCTGTTTGCGGTCCGCAAGCGCAAGGGAAGGCTCCACAAGTTTGAAGAAATTTTCCCCGATGCGCTCGAATTTGTCGCGCGTTCGATGCGTGCGGGTCACGCCTTCTCTGTATCGCTCGAGATGATTCACCGGGAATTTCCAGAACCGGTGGCCGGCGAGTTCCGTCGCACCTTCGAAGAACACAACCTCGGCCTTCCGCTCGACGTCGCCCTGCAAAAACTGGGCAAGCGCGTTCCGTCGCTCGACGTCCACTTCTTCGTCTCGGCAGTCCTCCTTCAGAAACGGACGGGCGGCAACCTTGCTGAAATTCTGGACAAACTGGCATATGTCATTCGCGAGCGGTTCAAGCTTCGCGGTCGTATCCGGGCGGTCAGCGCACACGGAAAGATGACGGCGACGGCGCTCAGCCTGATTCCGGTTGCGGTGGCCGTGCTGATGTTCTTCGTAAACCCGGATTATGTGCGGTTCTTCTTCACGGACGAAGTGGGCAACATCATGATGGCGTCCGCTGTGGGTCTGCAGTTGATCGGCTACGGAATCATGAAAAAAATCGTGAAAATCGAGGTCTAAGCCATGGCAGTTCTGCTGACAGGTATCGTCTTTATCGCGCTCGCGTTGACTATTTCCGCAGCCGGGATGCGGCTCTATGTACGCCCCAAGGAGGCGATGGAGCGCGTCGCGGCCGGCACGGACGTCGACGATGAGATGCCGTCGCATCCGAGTCTAGCGTTTCACGAGTTGGTAAAGAAGCTCGGCAACCTGGTTCCCGCGTCGCCCAAGGACGTCACGGTGATGCAGCGGAGGCTGATCCGGGCCGGCATCCGTAACCCCAATGCGCTGAAGATTCTTTATGGATCGAAGGTTGCTTTTGGCGTAGCGCTTCCGCTGATTACCGCGGTTCTGGTATCGAATTCGTCGACGGACGCCAGCAATAAGTTCGTCGCAGTCCTGCTGGCTGCTGCCATGGGATTTTTCGGACCGAATGAATATGTCCGACTGGCCGCCAAAAAGCGCCAGAAAGAGATCAATCGCGGCCTGCCGAACGGACTCGATTTGATGGTCGTTTGCGTCGAGAGCGGATTGGGTCTTGATCAGGCGATCTTGCAGGTTTCAAAAGAGTTAGAGCACGCCCATCCGGAGATCAGCGAAGAGTTCGGGTTGGTGAACCTCGAGTTGAAGGCCGGAAAGCGCCGTGTGGAAGCCCTCCGCAACCTGGCGGAACGCTCCGCTGCGGAAGATCTGAAGAAGCTGGTCGCGGTCCTGATTCAGGCCGATCGGTTCGGTACGGGTGTGGCGCAAAGCCTGCGTCAGCATGCCGACTACATGCGCATTCAGGCGCGCCAGATCGCCGAAGAGAAGGCTGCCAAGCTTGGCGTCAAGTTGATCTTCCCCATCTTCTTCTGCATCCTGCCATCCCTGTTCGTCGTCACAGTCGGTCCCGTCGCGATGAAGATTATGCGTGAACTGGTCCCCATGATGAATAACATCTGACGTTCAGGTATCACGAAAACGTGGTTTTTTGCCGAAAGGAATGGATAGATCGCAACTGTTTAGGAAAGGAGAACAACAATGGATAGCGGAACGGTCCGAATCGTATGTGCGGTGCTCGCAGTCCTGTTTCTCGGGGTTATCGTGCTCCGACGCAAGAAGACCAGCGAATAAGTCTGCGGTCTCGAAAGTCTTGGAATCGGGGCGTGTTGGCCCGATGGCGCGCCCCGATTCTCAACTTGAAATGAAACCCAACCCGGCAGAATAGCCGAGTGGAAAAAAGGAAATCGGAATCAGGCCGGACGAGCTCTGATTCGCTTTGTGGGTGAGGTCAGATATGCGAAACAAATTTTTTGGGTGGATGATTGCCCTTGGCGTGATTCTCGGTGGCTCGGCCATGGCGGGCACATTCGGGAAAGTGGTTGCGATCGGCGGAAGCGCCTCCGACCTTGCGCTCGATGAGCCCAGGGGCGTACTGTATATCGCGAATTACACTGCCAATCGGATCGAGGTGATGTCCCTCGCGAATCTGACCGTGCAGACCTCGATCAACGTCGCGTCGCAGCCGAGCGGGATCGCCCTCTCGCCCGATGGCCGTTACCTGGTCGTGACGCACTACGGCAATTTCGTCGCGCCGGCGTCTCCGAACAATGGCTTGACCGTAATCGATCTGACCACGAACGGCAAGCAGACGTTCGTTCTCGGCAATCCTCCGCTCGGGGTCGCGTTCGGTCTGGACAATAAGGCGCTCGTCGCCACCTCCCAGGACTTCATTTTGTTCGATCCGGTCTCGGGCACGACGCAGGTATTGGATACGGTTGCCGGGGTAACGGCGAAGACGTTGCCGCAACCTCCGGCCACGTTCCCGCCGACGATCCTCGGAGCGTCGATGAGCACGTCGCAGGATGGCCTGGTCATTTATGGCCTCACCGACACGGTCCGTTTCCGTTACTACGTCAATACCAAAACACTTCAGTCGATCGGGTACACCGCGTCGCCGCCACTTGGACCGCGCGTCGTCACCGTGTCGGCGGATGGATCCTCCTGGGCTGGCGGATGGGCGCTCTTCAGCGCTGCGGGACCCCTCGTGAGCCAGTTTCCCAATGCCCTCGGGGCCCTCAATATCGGGAGCCTGGCGATGGACAACAAGCGCGGAGTCATGTACGCGCAGGTGCCCGAAGCCGGCGGTGCACCCGCGGGCACCACTCCGGTGCCGATACTGCAAATCGTCGATTCCGACAATCTCAATGTTCGCGAAAAGATCCAGCTGTCTGAAAATCTGGCGGGCAAAAGTGTAATCTCCTCAGACGCCAATACGATGTATTCGATCTCGGACAGCGGCGTGACCGTGTTCGCGATCGGGTCGCTCGATCAGGCCCACCGGCTGGTTGCCTCGCAGGAAGACGTCGTCTTCCGTGGCAACTTCTGTGACCGGCGTGTTGCGAGCCAGCAGATTACGATCGTGAATCCGGGCGGCGGAAGAACCGCTTTCACTCTGTCGACAAGTACTGCGGGCGTCACGATCTCGCCGAGTTCCGGAATCACGCCGGCGACGGTTCGCATCTCCGTGGATCCGACGGCGTTCCAGAACCAAAAAGGGACGGTTTCCGCATTGATCGACGTGAAATCCACTCAGGCCGTAAATCTTCCTTCGCAGATTCGAGTGCTCATCAATAACCGCGAGCCTGACCAGAGAGGTACGTTCTTTGACGTGCCTGGAAAGCTCGTGGATATTTTGCCGGATCCGTCGCGCGACCGCTTCTACGTTCTGCGCCAGGATCGGAACCAGGTTCTTGTTTTCGACGGCACGAACTATTCGCAAATCGCCACACTCCGCACCGGCAGCACGCCGACGCAAATGGCAATCACGTTCGATAAGCGGTATCTGCTCGTCGGCGCGGACAATTCGCAGCTGCTCTATATCTATGACCTCGAGACGCTGCAAGCCCTGCAACCGGTGGCGATGCCCGGCGGGCATTATCCGCGCTCAGTCGCTTCCTCGGCCAAGGCTATCCTCGTCGCGACTCGCGTCGCCGGATCCCCGCACGTGATCGATAGGGTGGATCTCGGAACGCGGCAGGCCACGCAACTCCCCACGCTCGGAGTGTTTGAAAACAACGTCGACCAAAACACCAATCTGGTGGCTTCTCCAAACGGTTCGTCTATTCTGGCCGCCTCGGCGAACGGCAGCGTGTTTCTGTACAACGCCAACGCGGATACCTTCACCGTATCCCGGAAAGATGGAGTCTCCCTCTCCGGTGCGTATGCAGCATCCAGCTTCGACCAGTACGTCGTCGGCAACACGTTATACAACTCTTCACTCGTGCCGGTCGCTAAATTCGATGCCTCGACCGGAACGTCTTCGGGCTTTGCGTTCGTCGATGGTTCGGCTTTACGGACTACGGCGCCGGACGCAGCGAGCCCCGGTAATATCCAGCGCGTCGACCTGTCGACGGCGACCGGAATTCGCAC
>Ga0105248_10004950_pt1 | contig 14717 bp, 7 predicted proteins | sample KBSS34metaG_FD_81524 | JGI IMG/M metagenome (GOLD analysis project Ga0105248, IMG submission 81524) | Switchgrass rhizosphere microbial communities from Kellogg Biological Station, Michigan, USA - KBS S3-4 metaG | ecosystem: Host-associated > Plants > Roots > Rhizosphere > Soil | place...
CCCGACTCTGCCGAATCCGAAGTTTGCCGGCAAGACAGGCTTTGGTGATTTCCCTGATGCGCTATCCGAAATGGACGCACACGTCGGCGAGATACTCGACGCGATCGACACGCTCAACATCCGCGACAACACCATCGTTGTATTCACCAGCGACAACGGACCGGAAGCGATTTGGCCGTGGGAGGGTTCATCTGGTGGATGGCGTGGCTACTACTTCACGCACATGGAAGGTTCTCTGCGTGCACCGTTCATTATTCGGTGGCCCAACCGGATTCCTGCTGGTCGAGTGAGCAACGAGATCGTTCATGAGGTGGACACCTTTACAACGTTCGCAAAGATCGCCGGCGCCGCGGTTCCAGACGATCGCCCTATCGATGGAGTGGATCAGTCTGAGTTCTTTTTTGGCAAATCCGAGAAGTCGAACCGCGAGGGGTTTCCGGTGTTTGTAGCGGATCGTCTTGAAGCGGTGAAGTGGAGGAATTGGAAAATTGTTTTCTACGAAGAGGAGCGAGACTGGTGGACACCGCCCACGAAGCTCGGCCAACCAAAGGCCTTCAACCTGATTACAGATCCCAAGGAAGAATACCCACAGACTGGACTCTTAAGTACATGGGTAGCTGGCCCAGCTCTAAAGGTGATGGTGGATTTTGAGCAGAGCCTGAAGAAGTATCCGCCGATTGCACCAGGCACGCCTGATCCATACAAGCCACCATCGAGATGAGGTACTGATTAGATCGCAATTGTGTGAGCAAGAAAACGCTGCTCTCTTGTTGAGGAGGAAATATGTATACAACTGCAAGAGCGTTTGCTGTAGCAACAATATTTGTGACAGTCATGTTGGTTCCGGAACGCATTAGTTATGCGCAAGATCCAACGCCATCACCTAAACCAGTCGCTTCGACAGCCGAAAAAGTAAAGAGCGATCCACAGGAGCCTGCGAACGCCGCAGCTGCCAAACCAGCAGAGCCTGAGCCGGATTTTTGGCATCAGGAAACTATGACTGGCGATTGGGGTGGCACTCGATCAAGGTGGAAAGAAAAAGGCGTCGAGCTCGTATTCAAGCAGTCGAGTTTTGTTCAAGGCGTCGCCTCGGGTGGGCTCCGCGAGAGCAGCGTGTACAACGGCAAGTTCGAAATGTGGTGGAAATTCGATCTCGCAAAAGTGGCAGGGTGGAAATGGTGGTCAGCCGAGATCAAGTCTGAGGTACGTTTTGGAGGACCCGCGCTCGGAGGAACTGGCACCATCAGTCCGGTCAATACCGCCGCTATAGTGCCTAATGCGAGCGGAACTTCCCCTACAATTAGCGCGTTCAATTTCACCAGGATAATTCCAAAGGACATAAAAAAAGGTGATCTGTTTGCGATTTCGTTTGGTCGCTACAACCTTCTAGATGCAGTCGATGAAGACTTCTTCGCTGGTGCTGGTACGGAGCGGTTCTTCAACATAGCCCAGATCGGTCCGTTAACCGTTTTGCGTCAAGTTCCCCTTATTACCAACATGGTGAGCTTTGCTTACATTAAAGGGGGAGAACCAAGGTTTAGCTTTGCGGTGATGGATCCCAACGATCACTCGGTCGACCCTGGCCTGGACAATTTGTACGCCGACGGTGCGACATTTGCGCCGACCGTTTTCTTTCCGGTGAAGTACTTCGGGAAGACAGCAAAGCATTCGTTTGGCGGAGCCATAACCACCAAAAAATATACGCCGTTCGATGTTATCAAGCAGATCGTCATACCTGGGCCACCGATCAATCCCGTCCAACCGAAGAGAGGTTCCTGGTCGGTCAATTACACATTTCGCCAATACATAGTCGAGCGAGGCAGAAAAGACGGTTGGGGGTTTTTCTCACAGGTGTCTTTCGCTGACAAGGATACCAGTCCGATCACGACGTTTTTCGACCTTGGCCTGGGCGGCAACGGACTATTCAAGAGTCGGCCAACGGACGAGTTCGGCATCGCCTATGCGTACACCGACCTTAGTAGCGTTCTCAAAGACAACATCGATCTGATCACCCAGGGGAACCGGCGTCTGCTGGTCGAGCACCAGCTGGAAATGTTTTACAACTTTCATCTTACTCCGTGGCTCAGGCTGACAGGGGACCTGCAGATCATTCGGCCGACCAGGCCCATTGCAAGCACGGCGATCATTCCGGGTGGGCGCTTGGTGATCATTTTTTAGAACGCTGAGATCCGACAGATCGATTGGCCGTGCGTCGTGCGCTTACCTGACACGTCCTGCTCCGCCACATGAATTCTCAGCGGGGCAGACCGTTCTTACGGTCGACGCACCTCAAGTGACCTTGTTGATAACGTACACTCATAAATCTCAATCTCATTCCCTTAAACTCAGAAGTTATCATTGGGTGGCAAGGTCGTGGTTCGGATGTTAATTAAGAAGTTATGAGTGAATCCTTCACCGCAAAATGAATAAGCTCTGCGCTACTCTTCAAGTGAAGATGGCTCATCATTGTGTATTTGTGAAACGCCACAGTGCGCGGTGATACATTTAACATGAAGCCCACTTCTTTCATCGAATGTCCCTCCACCAGAAGCTGGAGCACTTCCCTTTGTCGAAGCGTCAGCGTGTTCGGACTGCGTTTTCTCCCGAGGTCTTTCACAGTGACCGCAACTTTACCCTCTGTAATCAGCGGAGTGATGTAAGTCTTATTTTTGAGGGCTTCTCGGATAGCTTCACCTAGTTCACTGCCGGCCGAACTCTTAACAACATATCCGGAAGCCCCTACCCGAAAAGCTTCTGCCGCCACATGGCGATCCATATTCATGGTCAGATAAATCAACTTTGTTCCTGGAAGTCGCTGTTTTATGCGTTGACCAGCACTCAAACCGTTCATTAATGGCATGCAGATATCAAGGATGACCAGATCGGGCTTGAGCAACGGAACGCCTCTCATTAGTGCATAGCCATTATTAAAGGTCGCGACGACATCGAATTCGGGTTCGAGAAACTTCTTGAGTGTCTCAAGAAACAAGCAATGATCGTCGGCTAGAACTATTCTGATGGGGTTCATGTTTACTCCAAACTTAAGGTAGATCGATTCACACAGCTCGGTGCGGAGCGAATTGAGAAAAGTTACTGGTACCTGTTACAGATTCAGAAAGAGGGATCACAACGTTTATGTAAGTACCCTGATTCGGTTGAGACCGAATCGATATCTCTCCGCCGACCAGGCTCAGTCGTTCCTTGATGCTGACCAGGCCAAGTCTGTTCTTCTTTTTAGCCACAGCGACATTAAAGCCCCGGCCGTTATCTGTTACTTGCAGGCAAACTGCGTTTGCCAATCTTTTGACAACCACGTGAGCCGTGCTAGCACCGCTGTGCTTAATCACGTTGTGAAGAGATTCCTGAGTGATGCGAAAAACACAAAGGGTTACATCCGGTGGTATTACCCGGGGAAAGCCAAACTGACGAAATGTAATTTCCAGTTTCCGGGAAGATGAAAGCTCAGCGCATAAGCATTCAATCGCACCACACAGACCAAGATTATCAAGTTTGAAAGGGTGCAGCTGATAAGACAGTCTGTGGACATCGGTGCAGAGTTTTTGAGTTTTCGCTGACAACTGACGAACGGTATCAGTTAAGTCATTACAGTCGCCGGGAATCTGAGGGACCAGGTGTTCAAGCTCCAAAGAAAGCGCAGCGAGTTGTTGACTTAGATCGTCATGTAATTCCCGTCCGAGGCGAGCTCGTTCTTCCTCATGAGCTTTGATCAGACGACCTCCGATATTGCGCAACTCTTCTTCAGCCTGACGACGACGGGTCACGTCTTCAAGAGTGATCAGTATTCTGAATCCACTTGGAACTTCTACTGATGCAGATCTCGCTACAAACCAGCGTGGCGTGGGAAGGAGTTTGAGGATGTATTCTTCCTGAAACTCGATCTGCTTGTTCTTGATAATTTTGTGGACACTGTCTCGAAAACTGTTCTGAGTGCCTTGGCGCCCACTCGTTTTCTTGCAAGGTTGCAAACGAAATAATCCATATCCTTCGCGGGCATTGGTGAAACCATTTCGCCTCGCAAATTTTCGCCAAGCTGCACTAACGTAAAGAAGTGCTCCAGCTTCGTCGAAGACCGCAACATTAGCGGCGCAGGCAACCACAACTCGCTCCAAAAACAGTTCGGCATCTAATTTCGCATCCACTGACTTGGATAAGTTCGTGGACCACTCGTGTGGCGCTCGCTCTGCTGCAGCTGTTCTAGACATTCCTTTTTTCCTCGTTCCTGGAAGTATCTGACCGCACTTTGATTATCGGGATCTGAAAACGTTGGACTCGATATCGTCTGACTCAGCCACTGAATACAGCAACCTAAACTCGATTCCCGCAGGACTCCCTAAAACAGTTATGGCGCCGAGTAAGATTACAAAGTCGCGGGATCGAAGATGATTGCTCCAATCTTCCCGGGTCTGCCATTCTCCGATCAACAACGACGAGTTTTCATCAGTTGCATCCACAAAGAATCCGTAGGCTAAGCATCCTTTTTCATTACGGATCGGATCGAGAAGCGGGCAGATGGTTTGAAAAAACTCATTCCGGTTTTCAGGTCTAATCCTTACTTTTGTTGTATTGACAACCATGCTGATCAACCTTATTCGCAGACCAATCCACTCTGAAATGCAGTATTGGGAACCCTGCCTGACATCGATTACGCTGCTGTGCAGTTGACTTTGTTTACAGTGCAAGACGCGTGCTCTTACAACCGTGATTACGCGTCTCTCAAAGTTTATTGAAGAAATGATTAGGCTTAACGAAGCGACTTTAAGCTTTGTGTGTCCACCGCTCGACCATCAATCTACTGTTGGATATCGCAGTTCCGCTGTATTGAGCAGGAGATGACCAGGGGGAGAGATGGAGGTGTGCAAAAGTCATGAGTCTTCTCAAGCAGGGAAGAAAAGGAAATCCTCCACAAGGCAGTGTGAAGATTGTTCAAGTCCTACCCATTTATTCGGATCTCAGCCCAGACAACACGGCGAAATAGGTTGGACTTGAAGTATCTGCCGTGGGTGGGAGTTCCGTTCGTGCAAGATCCTCGCGAAGGAAGAAGATTGCTGACTTTTGCAAAAGCCTCTGGAGCTTAATGAAGTGTGAATCCGAGGTAGGTTTTGTGAGGCCAGCTTTATCGATTCGATTCCGAAGTAGTACTCGCTAAACGAGTAGCTTTTTGTATCCCAAATTTCAACATCCGTGTCCGGAGCGTGCTTGGGTTTAAGCCCAGGACACGAGCAGCACCTGAAGGGCCTTCAACTTTCCAACCGGTACTATCGAGAACCTTAACGATGTATTCCTTCTCAACCTGTTCAAGAGTTTGGACCAGTTCGTTGACCTTGTCGGAACGTATTTCCTCGAAGTGATCCATGATGTGAAGTACGGGGCCATTTGCATTCACTACAGCGCGTTCAATCACATTTGCAAGTTCCCTAACATTGCCGGGCCACGAATACTCTTTTAACTTTTTGAGGGTGACTGACGAGATCGAGGAAATCGTCTTGCCGATCTTTCTCGAGAAAGTATTTGTGAAATGTTCGACCATCAGCGGAATATCTTCTTTGCGTTGACGAAGCGGGGGAACAGTCAGTGGAAAGACGTTGAGTCGATACCACAGATCCTCCCGGAACGTTCCCTTTTGCACTTCATCTTTCAGGATGCGATTTGTTGCGGCCAGAATCCTCACGTCCACATTGATTGTCTTAGTACTTCCGAGTCGTTCAAACTCTCCCTCCTGCACGACCCGTAACAATTTGGCTTGAAGTTCAAGGGGAAGCTCCCCAATTTCGTCGAGAAAAATTGTTGCACCGTCCGCCAACTCAAAGCGCCCCACCTTTCGGGCCGTCGCCCCCGTGAAAGCGCCTTTCTCATGCCCAAACAATTCACTTTCGATCAAGCTGGCCGAGAGAGCTGCGCAGTTAAGTTTTACCAACGGGCGATCTCTGCGTTTACTTTGGTTGTGAATAGCGCGCGCAACCAGTTCCTTGCCGGTACCAGTCTCGCCGAGAATTAGTACAGTTGTATCTGTCTGACAAACTTGTTCAATCTTGAAGAGCACATAATTGATTGCTTCACTCTTCCCGATAATTTCATTCACATTGTGAGCAAGTTTGATTTCTTCCCGCAGGTAAACATTTTCTGCTTCGAGTTGATTCTTTAACTTACTAACTTCCTGATGTGCATTCTGCAACGCCTCTTCTGCTTCTTTACGATCAGAGATATCGATGCACGAACCGATATAACCCAGGAATTCACCCTCAGACGAGAAACGAGGTGCGCCGCAGTCATAAATCCAACGATAGACACCGTCCGCACGACGCAGACGCAGCTCAATCTGAAACGGTTCGCGAAGCTGAAAGGCTGTGAGGTATCGATCCATAAAGCGAACATAGTCGTCGGCAAAAACGATCTCGGTCCAGCCCGTGCCAAGTTCCTGTTCGATACTCCGACCGGTGAAATTCAACCAACCTTGATTGAAGTAACTGTTCCGTTGATCTGGTCCAGCCATCCAGATCATTACGGGAGCACTATCCGCCATGATGCGAAATCTTGCCTCACTAACGCGCAGTGCCTCTTCTGACCTTCGACGTTCGGTAATATCCATAACAACGCCGGTCAGCTTCTTCGCTTTTCCGTTGCCATTGACGACTGCTTCACCTCGTTCTTCAATCCAAACCACCGCGCCGCTATCGGGTCTCACAATCCTGAACTCAGATTGGTAAGTACCACCGCGAACTAAAACGTTGTCGATGATCGATTGGTGGTGTGACAGGTCCTCAGGGTGCAGAATCGATAACCCCTGTGCGCCATCTTTAACGGGGTCCGTCCCATAGATCTCATTTACGTCGCCGACTGTATTTAGCTTGTCAATCGAAGGATCCCAATCCCATGCGATCATTCTGCCCGCCTGAAGTCCCAACCTGAGACGTTGTTCGCTCTCTCTCAAAGAAGCTTCAGCGTGTTGTCGATCAGTTATGTCCATGGTGACGCCACGCAGTCCGATCGCTTCGCCACTCTCATCGGTGATGACCGCCAGGTGCGCTTCGACCCAAAGAGAGCGTCCGTCTTTGGTCACCCAGGGAAATTGCAATGTTCCTGAGCCTTTGGTTACAAGTATTTCGTTGGTTTCAGTCTTAACGCGTTCGCGCTCCTCTTCCGGCACGAGAGATAGTCCAAAGCCCTGGCGGTCTTTAAAGTCGTCCTCACCAAAGCCCAACATTTTTTGAACATAACGACTAACGAACGCCGTCTTCGTCTCACCTGAAACTGGATCTATCCGAGTTTCCCAAACAACACCCGGCACGTTTGAAACTACTTCATCAAGACGACGGTGCTGCGCTTCGAGGAGCTTTGCAAATCGTTCTGTATTCTTTTCGGCGATTCTTCGTCTCGACCTTTGCACCAGGAGAAAGACGATCAAAATGCTCTCAAATATCAATAACGAGATGACGCCGATTATTCTCCACTTGTACTGCTCCCAGAAAGTTGCTTCCCTAAAACGAATCACGCTGCCAGCGGGTATACGGCGCTCACTGATGCCCCAACGGTGGAGTTGTCTCCAGTCGAACATCGTCGTATTGGGCATTACTTGCCTGGGAATATTCTGCGGCTTCTCGCCGGCCAGAATATGCAAGCCCATTTCCGCGGCCCGAGTGCCCATCGCATCGAAATCAATTAATCGACCACCAACGATTCCAAGGCCCATCAAGATCTCCGACGCTCCGTAGATCGGGGCCGAGCAGGAAGGCATTAGGAAAGATAGAACCTCTGGCGACGAATGAGTCTGGCCCGTCTTGTCAGTGCTAAATCCCAGGTAAAAAACAATAGTATTGGCGGGAAGCTCTGACAGCTTGTCTTCAAGCTCGTCAAGTGGAGGACCGACAATGTAATCGAATTCGACTTTACCCTCATACGGCCGAAACTCTTCGTGCGCTTGTTGAACAAGGGCAGCTTCAAGTTGCGTCTGACCGGTTACAACAACCACCTTTTTGGTTTCAGGCTGAATAGTCAGGGCGAGATCAAGTGTAGGTTGAAGTTCAACTTTTCCACTTACACCGGTAACGTTGGGACCCAGAGCGAGATCGTTTAATCGGTTTTGATCGAGAACTATGTAAACGATCGGAGTGCCGGTAAAAAGCGTATCCTGGTGCTTGCTCAGAAACCGCAATGCAGGGGGCCCAAGCACGTAGATCAATTCAATGTTTTCACCATCATATTTTCGGCGCAGCAGCTCGACGAATTCATTCTCATATTTTTCCCCGTTTAGCCTGAAACTATCCAGCGCTTCGTAGAAGAACGAGACTTGGGCGGCCGACCGCTTCTTCATGGTCGAGCGGATCGCCTCGTTAATCAGCTTGTTTGCTGGAATGTATTGGTCATCAGACGCAAGTACTAGAACCTTGCGAGTCGCATTTTGGGCGCAGACTGATTTGGCGAGGAAGCTCAACAGCGAAGAGACTAGCACCAGAAACAGCAGAGTCGCCGGTAGTCTTTGGGCAACGTGCGAAACCACGTGTCGCACCTTAGGTCTTCTTTGTCCTGGGTGAATGTTAGACATCGAGAGTCCTAGTAAGTTAGCTTCAAGGCGAACTGCAGCTGACGTGAAGAACCAGAGTCCCCAGTGGGAAACCGCGTGTTGATGATGCGCGCGAAGGTAGCACTGCCGACAACCCTACCGGGTTGCCCAAAGCTGGCATGATTGAAGAGATCAAAAACCTCAGCACGAAATTGCAGGCTCGTATTTTCAGTTAGCTTTGTAGTCTTTATAACCGAGAAATCCACGTTGTTGAATCCCGGCCCAATCACAACGTTCCGCCCGAGGTTTCCAAACCGAGGAACTGCCGTAAATGAGGAGATATCGAACCATTGTTCGACACTGCCAATTTGCTGCACTGAGCCGTCAACATCCGGACGAATTGTATTAGCCACACCATTCACCGCACTGTTAGTAGTCACAAGATTCACTGGATTGCCGCTTTGCAATTGAACAATAGTCGCAAGCTGCCAACCAGATACGAATTGATTCCGCTTGAACGGTAGCTGATAAATGCCACTCAGTACTACGCGATGACGCGCATCAAAGTCTGACAATCCCCGCTCGTTACGCAGGTTGTAACTATCCTGTACAGCCAAAATAGTTGGCGGTTGACTGAGAGAGTTGTAGTCAATTGACTTGGACCACGTGTACGACGCACTGAATTGCACGCCTCGCGAGAAGCGTTTTGTTAATGTGGACCACAGTGCGTTGTAACTGGAATTCCCAGTGCTCTCAATGTGCGTGATATTGCCGATCGCTCCACCTGGCAACTCCGGGCTTGAAGCCGAAAGAGTGGGGTAAGGCCGGACACCGTTTACAGGTTGATTAATGTTGCGTGAGATACGCAGGTGCGTGCCCTTTGAACCGAAGTAACCGATCATCAAGGCTAGATCAGTCATGAGTTCGCGTTGGACGTTGAGGTTCCACGACTGCACGTTTGCGTTTGAGTAACCATGGTCCACGTTAATCAAAGAATTGCCTACTGGACGAGCTAAGTTTATTGCGTTGTTAAGAGAGACTGAGCCTGTGATCGAAAATGGTGTGGCTAAAGGTGGATTACTGGACATCTGGGCCGCAATATTCGAAGTCGGTTGTTCTACCAAAATTGCGTAGGCCGAACGCACCGAAGTCTTCCCATCTCCAAATGGATCCCAGGCGAAACCAACGCGCGGCTGAAAGTTACTGGCATTAGAGTCGTAGACCTGGTCTATGTCTCGTCCAACTCGCAATAATGAAACTGACGCGGGGTCAAAGACGACAAAGCGATCGTAACGTTCCGTAGGGGTCAGGTTAGCGTCGTAGCGAAAGCCGAGATCTAAAGTCAGATTGCGGTGCCATTTGAAACTGTCTTCGACAAAAGCGCCGATGGCGTCCTGCTTGACGGCGGGATTGCGGGCATCGAGTGTGATCGAAAAAGAGTTAGCAATGCCACTAATGAAGGCAGCTACAGATGGAAAGTTAAAAATACCCGTATCGTTTACGAAGTTGTTGTTGTAGAAGACCCGATACTCGCCGCCGAACTTGAGAGAATGTCTCCCGCGCAAATAGTTCAATGTATTTGCTAATACAATAGTTGTATCGCCTCGACCCTGAGGCAATTGGACAGGCCCACCAAAATTCAATCCACCCGCAACATTAATCTGCGGTAGGCCAAACGGTTCATCGATACCGTCATTAATTCCAACCGAAGTAGGATTCAACGCGGCCTTGGCGGTGGCGGTGAAATAGATTCTGTTGAAACCAAGGCGCAAATCATTTACTACTGAAGGATTAAAGATGTGAGTCTCGTTCAAAGTTAGAATTTGCCGCAACCCATCTCGAATATCGCCAAAACCTGGGATGGTATTACCTTGAAGGTTTGGTTCTGTTCGAAGTGCTCGTTGCATCACGTAGTAGCCATGCACTCGATCCTTTGAGTTAATGTCATAGCTAATATCGATTGTCCCCTGGTTCACATCGGCGGTGGCCGGAGCTGAACCGACAAATCTTGAAGTTCCGCTGGAGTCAACAAAATTTGCTCGCGGAATCAGATCAAGAAGATTCCTTACCACTGGATTACTTACCGACAGACGCTGCGCATCGCTCAGGACCAGACTATTCAAGTCGACGCCCTGCCGCTGGCGAAGCACTTCATAAGAGAAAAAGAAAAAGGCGCGCGGCTTACCCTGTCGAAATACTGGTCCACCTTCACCAAAACGGGGTAGCTTGAGCGGACCGCCGATCGCTCCTCCCAATAAATTCCGTTTGAAGGGTGGTGGTTCAGGTGAAACAAAATTGAAGAAGTTACGAGCATCAAGCGCGTTGTTGCGAAAGAACTCGTAAAGTTCACCATGAAAATCTTGCGTACCGGATCGCGTGGCCACGTTAACTATCGCGCCGCTGTTTCTACCGTACTCTGCACTGAAGGTCGAATTGTCGATCTTGAATTCGCGGATGCTGGTGAGCGGTGGGTTGAAATTGAGGATGTTGTTCACCTGATCCATCAGAGTGATGCCATTGATTTGGAAATTAACCGTGTCCTCACGATTGCCAGCCGTATTAAGCGCCAGGGCTCCCCCGCCTCGTGTTGGCGGCGACAAACTTCCGTTCTGCGGTGGCGTGACTGAACCTGGAATTAATAAACCGAGATCTATGAAGTAACGACCGTTAAGTGGTATCTCCTGCACCGTTCGTTCATTAATCACCTGGCCCACCGCCACGCTGGTAAGTTCAACAGATTCAGTATCCGCGCGAACGTGGACCACCTGTGAGATATCTCCAGCTTCCAACTGAATGTCTTGCACCACAACAGTGCCGACCTCAGCCATTACGCTTTCAATCACCTTGGTACGAAAACCAGTGGCAGAAATTTCCAAACGATAGATGCCGACGGGAAGTGCAGGAATTTGATAGGTGCCTAAGTCGTCGACGATCGCCAGTCGTTCGAGGTTGGTCGCTGTGTTTCGCGCGGTAACTCTCGCACCAACCACAACTGACCTGTTCTGATCAATTACCCTACCGGTGAGTCGAGCCAATGATTGTGGATTGGCATGGCAAAAGAGAGGCGCCGAAAACAGCACCAACAAAGGCAGGACGAGAGACGGAAGGGTACGTCTCGACATGCGGACTTATTCTAAGAATGGCCACTCAAAGCCTCTGGGGGTGAGCTTTTTGTAGGCTTTTCGCTTGAATGGAGCTAACTAAATGCGTCTGAACTGGGGCTGGTTCGATTTATGCGAGGTCAGCAGGTAAATCAGGAGACTTGAGCCTGCGATACTATCGCCCACTCCGCACTAATACCAAGGCGACTTCGCACGCCTTTGGATGAATAACCGACATCCTAGGTTTGAGGATTCTACACAGTAAGGTCAGACGCAACAACCTAAAACATACCGCCTTCAGATTGATATGAAAATTAGAAAAGACTGTTACTTCCTTTTTCTGTTACTGCGGTGCAACGAGGAGCTGCGGTCTTTGCTGTTTGAGTTTTCGACTTCTTTGCCTTTCGAATATGACGCGCCGCCATGACATCGCTATTCGAAAGGAGGCTTTGATAACTGCGAGAGTTCCAACAGCCAAACCAAACGGTGCAAAGCAGCCGTTTCGGCATCTCACTCTTGACGAGTGAAGTGACTTGTTTTTCAAGCAGTTCATCCTGCTTGAGTGTCGGATCAAGCTCAACCAGCTCACCGGCAATCGTAATCTGAGATTTAATAAAAATATTGAGAGTGAACTTGGTTGCGTACCCCTGCTCAATCAACCCAAACAACAGCTCTTGCAGCGCATCAAAGCTACTTCGTCCTGCCTTCGGAACAATCACATGGGATATCAACGCATCAATTTTCTGCTGCTTCTCCGGAGATTGCGGTAGACCATTCTCGAGTAGAGCGCCGACATTCTTGTGCAAGCGCTTGGCGTCCGCGAGTTGCAGACCAAGAATCAACTGCATCAATGCAATCCGGTCCTTACGAGGGAACGTTCCCATCAACCCCCAATCCAACAACGCGATCTGATAAGGGTTTTTTGGATTGCCAAGCACGTGATAAACGTTTCCAGGATGCGGATCTCCGTGAAAAATCGCTTCAGATGCAGATGCAAAAATCACGTCGCCGGTCATCACCTCACTCAGTCGATTAGCCATGATTGCGCGCTGAGCGTTGTCGCCCTTAAAAGCGCTGGTGATTTTTTCCCCGGCAATGAATTGCATTGCCGTGACGTGGTTATTTGACATCGGGAGAATTTCCGGCACGACAACCTTGTTGGTTTTCATGTAGTACTGCCGCGCGCGGATGAAGTTTTGTTGTTCATCCCTGACGTTGATTTCGTTTGTTAATGACTTGCGAATCTCTTTGAACACTTCAACCAAAGGCATTGAACCCAGCTGATAAAAATCATGTTGGACGGTGAAATACTCCGCGATTCCGTCCACGATTGCCAAGTCCTCCGGCAAGTAAGCGAGGACATAAGGTTTGACCACTTTGAAGAGCATTTGCTGCCGCGCTGTTGTTGCGGGCGGAATATAGGTGGCACGAATCGTTGCGCCAACACTGGCTTCGGCAAGAATGTGATCGGCAAAATTGACCTGATACTTTTCAAGAGAAGTTTTGCCAAGATCATCCGTGATGAACTGGACCAACTCATCACGAGTCATTGTATGAATACCGTTCTCCAAACCTTGCAGGGCTGCGCGATACTCAGGCGCGAGATCAGGATTCCTTGCGAGGATTTGTCCCATCTTTTGCAGACTTGGAACCTTAGAAACAAATTCGACGAGGTAAGCACCGCGACTAGTATTCGGGGGAAGCAACGCAAGTCCGACTAGCTTATCAAGGAGGCGATCATCCGAAAGATGATCGAGGAAGAACAGCAATGCATCGTGAACGATTGGAACCCAGATGTCGCCCCACTTTTCCGGGATCATGTCCAGCACTCTCGATTGATGGACAAGCAACTCAAGAATCACCGGCCGATGGCTGGTCCAGTCAGTACGCTTGAGCAAAGCCACTGCTTGCTCTTTAGTTATTAATTGATCTCTCGTGAGTCCCTTAGCAGCTGCGAAGTCCTGTAGTTTCTTGAGATCTGCTTCTGCGAGTTCCGACTCTTTGTCTTGCACTCCAGCGGCGACGGCTAGTCGCACAAGCACCTTTTGAACCTCAGGCTCAAATTCCTTCAAGAGGTCCATCATGAGCGGCACGCCCGATTCGCCACGTTTGAAAGTATCGTAATGAGAGCGTGCCGTTGGTAAAGTTATTTGCTGGCGAGTTTGTTTGGGTGGACGCCGAGTTTCTGCGTGTGTAGTAGATAACCCCCAACCGACAGGCGCCAGCAAAAGCAACGCACAAATCACCTGACTGATCATTCGAACGCAAATTGGGCGTCGGATCTTAGGTCGAGCCGGATTTATCATGAATGTTAAAACCTCCTAGCCTAATTGGAGTTCGCCGGTGATTTTAGGAGCGCGGGCAATCCTTCGACGACATCGCGCGTTTATTTGAAAGAGAACCGCTTCAGGTTACAGATTTGAGCAGAGCTTGAATACTGTCAGTATTGACATAATTTGAGGTTGCGCCGTCGGGATGTTGGCTTTAAGTCAATACGATCGATCCTCGGGATGGGTGAGAGTACGTCTGTTGTCTTTTATTTGAGAAACGTCAATCTTCATACTTCACATTCCCACTTTCAACACATCACTCAGCACCGACCAGTGCTTCTTAGGCTGCTGTGCGTCGCGTCCCAGGATCCAGTGATCGTAAAGCGATTGGATCGTGCCGTCCTTCTTTTTGAGTTCAATCCATAAGCTAAGAAAGCGCGCAAACTCGACGTCGCGTTGTGCGACCGCATAAGCAAGTGGAAGCTTCAACACGACGGGATGCGGGACCGCCACCGAAAAAGCGGGATAAACTAGCGTCCTGAACGAACCTCGTTCTGCAGTGAACACGAGTCCATCGACCTGCGGGCCTCTGCCTTCGAAGAACTCATTGAGGCTTTGATTGTTGAAAGGGATTTCAATTTGAGTCACGCCGGGAAATTCTCGGTGAATGAGCTCAGTTAGGTAGGGCAAAGATGGAACTGCCACTCGAAGCCCTTTCGTCGCTCTTATCCATTCCGCACTTGAAAACTCTGCGCGCCGGCGATCGGGAACGACAAACGCCACAGTTTCGTCCATGTATGGCGCGGAAAACTCCATCTCGCTTGCTCG
>Ga0105248_10004953_pt1 | contig 14715 bp, 15 predicted proteins | sample KBSS34metaG_FD_81524 | JGI IMG/M metagenome (GOLD analysis project Ga0105248, IMG submission 81524) | Switchgrass rhizosphere microbial communities from Kellogg Biological Station, Michigan, USA - KBS S3-4 metaG | ecosystem: Host-associated > Plants > Roots > Rhizosphere > Soil | place...
CGACGACGAGCGCGGCATCGAGGCTGTCCTTCACCGAGAGCAGCGCCGCGGCGAAACCTTCCACGCCGAAACGATGTGCCTTGGCCACGTCCTCGGTGGCGCGGCGGCGGACATTCTCGGTTTCAGCCTTCGCACGCAGCCAGTCTTCGCGCAGCGTCCCGGCTTCGGCGAGGGCGGCGGCGAGCTTCTGCTCGATTTCCGGCAGCGCGGCGTCGTCGGCGGGCTGCTCCGCGGGCGGCTGCCCGCCGGGAGCCGCAAAAGGGCTGGAGAATTGGTCAGTCACGCTGAAATCCTATGAAAAACAATAGCTTGGTAACCACATGAAGATTGGGGCCTTTGCCGGAATTTCAACCCCCGGGGCGGGGCGCCCTACTTGCGTCGTGGGAAGAGCAGCCAGCTGGTGACGAGCGTGATGAGGCTGTACAGGATCGAGCCCACGAGCGCCGCCCAGAATCCCGTGACCGTGAAGCCGGAAACGAGTTCGGCCACGAGCCAGAAGAGAAGCGCGTTGATGACAAAGAGGAACAGGCCCAGCGTGAGCAGCGTCACCGGGAGCGTGAGGATCACGAGGATCGGACGAATCAACGCGTTCACGAGTCCCAGCACGAGCGCCGCGCCGAGGGCCGCCAGGAAATCGCGTACCTGGACGCCGGGATAGAGGTAGGCCACGAGGAGCAGGGCGCCGGCATTCACGATCCAGCGGGCGAGCAGCGACAGCATCAGAGGTTCTCCATGGCGAGGATCGACAACGCGGTCATCCAGGCGGGGGTGTCGTTCGTGGTAGGGATGTAATGGAACTCCTTGCCGCCCGCCTCCAGGAACTGCTCGCGCCCGAGTTGCGCGATCTCCTCCAGCGTTTCCAGGCAGTCGGCGGCAAAGCCGGGGCAGATCACGTCCACGCGGCCCACGCCGTCCTTGCCCAGTTGCTTGAGCGTCGCATCGGTATAGGGTTGCAGCCATTCCGCCGCGCCGAAGCGCGACTGGAACGTGACCAGCGTGCGCTGGTCGTTCCAGCCCAATTCGGTGGCGATCAGGCGCGCGCTCTCGCGGCACTGCGCGGCGTAGGGATCGCCCGCATCGGAGACCTTCTTGGGAATGCCGTGGAAGCTCATCAACAGCCGGTCGGGCCGTCCGGTCTTCATCCAGTAGTCGTTCACGTTCTTCGCGATCGCCTTCACGTACGCCGTGTGCGCGTGGAAGTCCTTCACGACCTTGACATTGGGTGCCGGCCGCCAGCGTTTCAACGCCTTCGCGAGGGCGTCTTCGGTGCTCGCCGTCGTGCTCTGCGCGTACTGCGGGTACATGGGAATCACGAGAATCCGGTCGCAGCCCGCTTGCTGCAGTTCCGCGAGCTTCGAGGCGATCGAAGGATTGCCGTAGCGCATCGCCGCCGCCACCGGGATCTGCCTGCCCAGCTTCTGTCCCAGGTAGCCGCGCAGCAGCTGCGCTTGCCGCTCGTGATAGATGCGAAGCGGGGATCCCTCGGCTTTCCAGATGGTCGCGTACTTGTGCGCGCTCTTCGAAGGCCGGAAGGGCAGCACCAGGAAATAGAGGATCGGCAGCCACACCAGTCGCGGCAACTGCACCACGCGCGGATCCGAGAGGAATTCGCGCAGGTAGCGCCGCACGGCGCCGGTGGTCGGCGCGTCGGGCGTTCCGAGATTGACGAGCAGCACGCCGGGCGAGCCGGCCATCTAGTGCTGCGAAAGAGCGGAGGAAAGAAGCTTCGCGGTCACGTCCACGATGGGTATCACACGCTCGTAGGCCATGCGCGTGGGACCGATCACGCCCACCGTTCCCACCACGACGCCGTCGACTTCGTACGGCGCGGTCACGATCGACATCTCGTCCAGGCCCACCAGCTGCGATTCCCCGCCGATGAAGATCTTCACGCCCTCGGCGCGCTCGCTCACCTCGAGGATGTCGAGCAGCTGCGTCTTGCGCTCGAAGAGCTCGAACAGCCGGCGCAGGCGCTGCATGTCGTTGGACAGGTCGTGCACCTCGAGAAGGTTGCGCCCGCCGGAGATCACCACGCTATCGCCCGCGGGCTGGCGCAGCGCCTCGCTGCTGGTCTGGATCGCCGCCTGCATGAGGTGCGAGATGTCGCGGTGAAGGTCGATCAACTCGCCGCGCACGAGCGTGCGCAGCTGGTCGAACTCCATGCCCGCGTAATTCTGGTTGACGAAGTTCGCCGCCTCGGTGAGCTGCGACGGCGAATACACGCGGTCGGTGATCAGCACCCGGTTCTGCACTTCCCCGTCGCTGGAGACGATCACGAGCAGCACGCGCTTTTCCGACAGGCCGAAGAATTCCACGTGCCGCAGCACCGCCCCCCGTCGGCGCGGCGCCACGACGATGCCGGCGAAGTGCGTGAGGTCGGAAAGCACCTGCGAGGCGCTCGCCACCATCCGGTGCGGATCGTCCGGCGCCAGCTGCTCCACGAGTTGCTGGTGCTCCATTTCCTCGATGGGCCGCACGGTGAGCAGCGTATCGACGAAGAAGCGATAGCCTTTCGGCGTGGGCACGCGCCCGGCGGAAGTGTGGGGACTGGAGACGAATCCCATCTCCTCCAGGTCGGCCATCACGTTGCGGATGGTGGCCGGGGACAGCTCCAGCGACGAGAAGCGCGAGAGCGCGCGGGAGCCCACGGGTTGGCCCTCGACGATGTAGCGCTCCACCAGGATCTTGAGGAGGCTTTGGGCGCGTTCGCTCAGCATGAGGCTATTCTAAAACATGGTGTAATTGCGGGCATGCCCCCCGCGTTCAAGACGGTCGCCGTCGTCGGCAAGAGCGACGCGGCCAATCTCCCGGAAGTGCTCGAACAACTCGCAGGAATCCTGCGAGGGCGGGGCGTGGCGGTCGCGATGGATCCGGCCACCGCGGGCGCTTCCAAGTCGAAACCCGACCGCGTGGGCGAATTGAGCGAGCTCGCTTCCCGTTGCGATCTCGCGATCGTCGTGGGCGGCGACGGTACGCTCATCGCCTCGGCTCGCACGATGGCCGAGCACGGAGTGCCGCTGGTGGGCGTGAACCTCGGGACCCTGGGTTTCCTCACGGACATTCCCGCCGACGGACTGGAGGGCGCGATCGAATCGGTGCTCGACGGCGAGTTCATCTCGGAAAGCCGCGCGCTCCTCGCCGGCGCCGTCAAGCGCAACGGCAAGACGATTTTCTCCGCGGCGGCGATGAACGACGTCGTGGTGAGCCGTGGCGCCGTGGGCAGCATGATCGAGTTCGCGGTGACGGTGGATGGCGAATTCATCTATTCGCTTCGCGCCGACGGCCTCATCGTCGCCACGCCCACGGGCTCCACGGCGTACGCGCTTTCCGCGGGCGGGCCCATCCTGCATCCTGCGCTCCAGGCTTTCGCGTTGGTGCCCATTTCCCCGCACACCCTTTCCAATCGCCCCGTGGCCATCCGCGGGTCCTCGAAAGTGGAGATCACGCTGGTGCGCGGCCCCGAGGCGCGCGCGAACTTCGACGTACAGGCATTCCATGAGCTGGAGGCGGGCGATGTCGTCACCGTCTCGGCCGCCCCCAAGAGCGCCACGCTGCTGCATCCGAAGGGGTACCGGTACTTCGCGATGTTGCGGCAAAAGCTGCGGTGGTCCGAGCGAACTGCGTAGATGCTTCGCGCGCTGTCGATTCGCGATTACGTCATCGTCGAAAGGCTGGACCTCGAGCTCGCCAGCGGATTCACCGCGCTCACCGGTGAGACGGGCGCGGGCAAGTCGATACTGGTCGATGCCCTGGGGCTAGCGCTCGGCGGCCGTGCGGATGCGGGCATCGTGCGCGCGGGCAGCCAACGCGCCGAGGTGAGCGCGGATTTCGACGTGGACGCGCTGCCCGCGGTGCGCGAATGGCTCGCCGCGCAGGACCTGGACGAAGGCGATGGCGCCTGCATCCTGCGCCGCACCGTGGATTCCAGCGCTCGCTCGCGCGGCTTCGTGAACGGGCGACCCGCCACCGCCGCGCAGCTTCGCGAGCTGGGGGAGATGCTCGTGGACATCCACGGCCAGCATGAGCACCAGCTGCTCCTGAAGCGCGATCGCCAGCGCATGCTGCTCGACGCGTTCGGCGGCTGTGAAGATGTGGCGAGCGAGGTCGCCGCGCGTCATGCCTCGTGGCGCAAGCTCGCCGACCAGCGCGCGGCGCGGGAAAAGGCGCAGGGCGCCTCGGCACGCGAGCGCGAGCTGCTCGCCCACGACATCCGCGATCTCGAAGCGCTGCATTTCGAGGCGCGCCAGTGGAACGAGGACCTGGCCGAGCATCGCCGCCTCGGTCACGCGCAGGAGCTGATCGCCGCGGTGACCCAGTGCGCGGAGGTGCTCGACGATTCGGACGATTCCGCTACCGCACGGCTCGCGCACGCGGCCTCGCGCCTGGCCGACGCGGCGCGGCTCGATCCGACGCTGGAGGAGGCCCGGCGCGACGCGCAGACCGCGGGAGTGCACGCATCGGAAGCCGCGCAATCGCTGCGCCGCTACCTGCAGCGCCTGGACGTGGATCCGGCGCGCCTGTCCCAGCTCGATTCGCGCATCCGTGCCGTGATGGACGCGGCGCGCAAGCATCGTGTCGAGCCCGCGGCGCTTGCGGATGCGCTCGCCGAGCGCAAGGCGCGCATGGCGGAGTTGGGCGGCGAGGAGAGCCTCGAGAAACTGAAGGAGCAGGAATCCGCCGCGGAGCGCGAATACCGGACGGCCGCAGCCGATCTCACGAAGGCGCGTCGTGCCGCGGCGAAAAAACTCGGCGCCGAGGTCACGAAGACGATGCAGTCGCTCGCGATGGCCGGGGGGCGGCTCGAGGTCGCCCTCGAACCGCTCGAGGCGCCCTCCGCGGGGGGGATGGAAGCGGTCGAATTGCGCGTGGCCGCGCACGCGGGACAGGAATTGGCGCCGCTCGCCAAGGTCGCCTCCGGCGGTGAGCTCTCGCGCGTCTCGCTGGCAGTCCAGGTGCTGCTGTCGGGGCAAGCCTCGGTGCCCACGTTGATCTTCGACGAGGTCGATGCCGGTATCGGCGGAGGCGTTGCGGAAGTCGTGGGACAACTCCTCGCCGCGCTTTCGAGGCATCACCAGGTGCTGTCGGTCACGCACCTCGCGCAGGTGGCCGTGCATGCGCGCGCCCAGCTGCGCGTGGCCAAGCAAACGAGGGGAAATACCGCGCTCGCGACCGTCTCGCCGCTCGCCGCGGACGAGCGTATCGACGAAATCGCCCGCATGTTGGGGGGCCTCACCATCACGGAAACGACGCGCCGCCATGCGGCCGAAATGTTGCAAACTGCGCGTTCTACGGGTACACCACCTCCTAGGGAGCGAAAAAGGGCCTCGGCGGGGCCATCCTAGGCCGGGCCCGACAGGGGGCGCATGGAGTCTGGAGGCGGTAAATCGGGTCTCGTCCTTGCGGGCGGCGGCGCGCGCGCGGCCTATCAGGTCGGCGTGCTGCAGGCGCTCAAGGAGATGCTGCCCGAGCCTCACGTCAACCCGTTTCCGATCATCTGCGGGACCTCCGCCGGCGCCGTCAACGCCGGGGCGCTCGCGGTGCACGCGGACGACTTCGCCCGCGCGGTCGACAACCTCCTGGGCGTGTGGCGAAACTTCGAGCCGCGCCATGTCTACCGTGCCGATTTTGCCGGCGCGACCCTGAACAGCGCGCGATGGTTCGCGTCGTTCCTGTTCGGCGCCTTCATCAAGAACCGCCGCATCTCGCTCCTGGACAACCGGCCCCTCGAGCACCTGCTGGCGCGGCACATGGATTTCTCCCGCATCGCGACCAACATCAAGGCGGGCTGTCTCGACGCAGTGGCGATCACGTGCTCGGGATACACCTCCGGCCAGAGCTGCAGCTTCTTCCAATCGACCGACGAGGTCGAAGGCTGGCAGCGGTCGCAACGCATCGGCATCAAGACGCACATCGGCGTCGAGCACTTGATGGCGTCCTCGGCGATCCCGTTCGTCTTCCCGGCGTACAAGCTCAATCGCGAGTTCTTCGGCGACGGATCCATGCGCCAGGTCGCGCCCGTGAGCCCCGCGCTTCACCTGGGCGCCGACCGCGTCCTGGTCGTGGGCACGGCGCGCATCCGCAGCGAAGCGCCGGACCGCACGCGCGGCGATCTCTTCCCCACGCTCGCGCAGATCGCGGGCCACGTGATGAACTCCATCTTCCTGGACAGCCTCGCGGTGGACCTGGAGCGGCTGGAGCGCATCAATCGCACCATCAGCGCCGTGGATCCCGCCACCCTCAAGAAGATGGGCCTGTCCCTGCACCACGTCGATGTCCTCGTGCTCACGCCTTCTGAGCCCCTCGAAGGCATCGCGGTGAAGCACGTGCACAACCTGCCGTGGACGATCCGCTTCTTCCTGCGCAGCGTGGGCGCCATGCGCCGCGGCGGCGCGAACCTCGCGAGCTACCTTCTCTTCGAGCGCGGGTACTGCAACCAGCTCATCGAGCTGGGCTATAACGACACCATGAAGCGGCGCGAGGAAGTTGAAGCGTTCATCTGCGGAGGCCTTTCCACCGTGCCCGGGGCCTACATGCGCACGGTGAAGTTCCTCGTTCCCGTTGCCGACAAGGCCGCAGGCGCCGGCAAGACGGTTGCATGAGCGGGCGCCCGAGCCCGCATCGACGCGATGCCTACCCCCACTCGCGCGTGATCACGACGCGGTGGATGGACAACGACCCGTACGGCCACATGAACAACGCGGTGCACTACTCGCTGTTCGACACGGCCGTGAACACGTGGCTCATCGAGCGGGGCGCGCTCGACTTTCGCAAGGGGGGCGTCGTGGGCCTCGTGGTCGAGACCGGCTGCCACTACTTCGCCGAATTGGGATATCCGGAACCGGTGACCGCCGCGCTGCGCGTCGCGCACGTCGGCCGTTCGAGCGTAGTGTATGAAGTCGCGCTCTTCGCCCCGGATTCCCAGACCGCCGCGGCGCAGGGCCGGTTCGTGCATGTGTACGTGGACAAGGAAAGCCGCCGCCCTGTTTCCGAACTTCCGGCCGCGCTCAGGAAGGCCCTCGAGCCGCTGCGCGTCGGTCCCTCGACCAAGGAGGCTTCATGAAACCCGCCCTGATGCTTGCCACCGCCATCGTCGCTTTCACCGCGGTCGCCGACGCGCAGACTCCCTCCGCCCCGGCGATCAAGCGCGCCATTTTGCAAAGATTCGACCTGGGCTCCGATCGAGAGGTGGTGACGGCGATCGCGGAAGTCCCGCCGGGAATGGCCGCGGGCCGCCACACGCATCCCGGTCCCGAGACGAGCTACGTAGTCGAGGGCTCTGCGACGCTCGAAGTCGAGGGCGAGGTTCCGCGCCTCGTGAAGGCCGGCGATTCGTTCGCCATTCCCGCCGGCAAGGTCCACGACGCAAAAGTCGTGGGCGACAAGCCCGTGAAGGTGCTCGCCACCTACATCATCGAGAAGGGCAAGCCCCTGGCCACACCCGCACCTTAAATTTGTGCCTGGCACAAATGACGCCTTAAGTGGCGTCTAGATGCTGTCGTCGTGTTGGGGTGCTGATGGGTTATTTGTGCCAGGCACAAATTTAGCGCGCCAGCAGGATCGTCGACGAGCGCGGCTCGTCGTCGCGGGCGCCGCCGCCGTAGATGCGGGTGAGGAAAGCGCCGAGCTCCTCGACTTCCTCGGCGCAGACGGAGTGCGGCATGGGCCACGTGTGCCACGTGACGTCGTAGCCGCGTTGTTCGAGGGCGCGTCTCGAAGCGTCGGCGAGTTGCAGCGGAATGACCGGGTCCTGCGTGCCGTGGGCCATGAAGATCGGAGTGCGCTTGTTGGCGCCCGCGGCCTCGCGATCGAGGGAGTCCTCGAGCGGCAGGTAGGTCGAGAGCGCCACGATCCCGCCGAGCCTGCCCGCGTGCCGCAGTCCCGTCTGGAGCGCGATCGCGCCGCCCTGCGAGAAGCCCGCGAGCACGATGCGGTCGGAGGAAACGCCGCGTTTCTCCTCGTTCGCGATCAACGCCTCCACCGAAGCCTGCGATTCGCGGATGCCCGTCTCGTCCGGCACGCGCGAGATGTCATTCATCGCGATGTCGTACCAGGCGCGCATTTCGATGCCGTTGTTGATCGTGACGGGCCGCACCGGCGCGTGCGGAAAGATGAAGCGAAGCTGCAGCTCCTGAGGCAGCGGCAGTTCGCGCACGATCGGCACGAAGTCCCAGCCATCGGCGCCCAGGCCGTGCATCCAGACGACGGTGCCCTTCGGTTCGGCGCCGGTGGCGAGCTCGATCAATTCCAGTGGCTTCAATTCAGTTCCTCGGAGGACGGATGGCGGATTTGGGGCGGAAGGCCTTCACGACCTCCTCGCGCGTTTCGATGTAGGGGCCGCCGATGAGATCGACGCAGTAGGGCACGGCGGCGAAGATTCCCGCCACGATCGCCTTGCCTTCGGGCGACTTCAACCCTTCGAGCGTCTCGCGGATCGACTTCGGCTGGCCCGGCAGGTTGAGGATGAGGCATTTGCCGCGCACCACCGCGACCTGGCGCGACAGGATCGCGGTGGGCACGAATTCCAGCGAGATGCGCCGCATCTGCTCGCCGAATCCGGGCATCTCGCGATCACCCACCGCGAGGGTCGCTTCCGGCGTCACGTCGCGCGGCGCTGGGCCCGTGCCACCGGTGGTGATCACGAGATGGCAGCCGCGCACGTCCACCAGCTCCTTGAGCGTCTTCTCGATGTCCGCGCGCTCGTCTGCAATGAGGCGTTTCTCGAACTCGAGCGGATTGCGGCACGCGGCCGCGAGCCACTGCTCGAGCGCCGGAATGCCTTCGTCCTTGTAGACGCCCTGCGAGGCACGGTCGCTCGTGGAGACGAGGCCCACGCGAACCGGATCGTGCGTGCTCATGGATTGCGCCTCGCGTGGTCCTGCAGCAATGCGTTCAGCACGTGGAAGAGCTCGCGATAGCTGTGGGGCGGCTTCGACTTGCGCTTCTCCTCGCGAGCTTCGTGCGCGAGCTTGCGCAATCGATCCGCATCGGCATCGGGATGCTCCGTCACGAAACGGGTGATCGCCTCGGGATCGTCCATGAGGTCGGTGCGCCAGCGTTCGGCCACGTGGAAGACGGCGGTCTGGCGTTTCGACGGCGCCTCGATCTCGGCGATCTGAGCGGCGATGGGCTCGGCATCGATGTCGCGCATGATCTTCCCGATGTACTGGTGCTGCCGGCGCCTGGCCTCATGCTTGGTGATCTTCCGGCACGCCTCGACCGCTTCGCGCAGCCGCTCGGGCATGTCGATGCGCGCGAGCTGGTCGCGCGAAAGCTTCACGAGCGCCGCGCCCACGTCCTGCAACTCGCTCATCTGCCGTTTGCGGCGCGTCTTGCTGATAAAATCGTCGTCTTCCATGACCGCGAAAGTGTAGCGGTTTTGCCGGACCATCCCATCTCCACGCTGCCCCTTTCCCGCGATTCCATGGCGGATGTCGCGCGGCGCGCGATCGAATTCGCGAAGCAGAAGGGCGCGAGCGGCTCCGAAGTCGAGGTCTCCGCGGCCGTCGGCCAGTCGGTGACCGTGCGCCGTGGCGAAGTCGAGACCGTCGAGTACAACCGCGACAAGGGCCTGGGCATCACCGTCTATTTCGGACAGCGGCGCGGCAACGCGAGCACCTCCGACCTGGCGCCCGACGCGGTCGAGCGCACGGTGGAGGCGGCCTGCGCCATCGCGCGCCACACCGCGGAAGACGCGGCCACCGGCCTGCCGGATGCCGATCGCCTCTACCGGGGCACGCCGCCGGACCTGGAGCTTTTCCATCCGTGGGGACTCGACGTCGAGGAGGCGATCGAGATCGCGCGCCGCTGCGAAGCGGCGGCTCTCGCGGTGGACAGGCGCATCACCAATTCCGAGGGCGCGACGGTCTCGTCATACGACAGCGATTTCATCCTCGCCAACTCCCTGGGGTTCCTCGACGGATTCCCGAATTCCAAGTCGAGCATCGGTTGCGGCGTCGTCGCCGAGGAAAAAGGCGCGATGCAGCGCGATTACTGGTACACCGCAAATCGCAATCCCGCGAGGCTGGAAGGCGCGGAAGCGGTGGGCCGCGTGGCGGGCGAGCGTGCCGTGCGCCGCCTGGGCGCGCGCAAGCTCGCAACGGCCGAAGCGCCGGTGATCTTCGAGGCGAGCCTCGCCGGCAGCCTCGTCTCGCACTTCGTCGCGGCGGCCAGCGGTTCCTCCCTCTATCGCCAATCTTCCTTCCTCATGGATCGCCTCGGCACGCAGGTTTTCTCTCCGGTCATGCGCATCGTCGAGGACCCGCACATGCCCGGCGAGCTCGCGAGCGGCTTCTACGATGCTGAAGGCGTGGCCACGCAGCGGCGCACGGTGGTGGATGCGGGAATGCTCAATGGCTGGTTCCTCTCGTCGTATTCGGGCCGCAAGCTGGGGCTCACGACCACGGGCAACGCCGGCGGCAACCACAATCTCCTCATTGATTCGGGCACGGACGATTTCGCGGCGCTCCTGCGTCGCATGGGCAAGGGCCTCGTGGTGACCGACCTCATGGGGCAGGGCGTGAACCCGGTGACGGGCGATTACTCGCGCGGCGCGGCGGGCTTCTGGGTCGAGGGCGGCGAGATCCGCTTTCCGGTCGAGGAGATCACCATCGCGGGGAACCTGCTCGACATGTTCAAGGGCATCGTGGCCGTCGGAAACGACGTGCTCGTGCGCGGCTCGAAGCACACCGGCTCGATCCTCATCGACCGGATGACCATCGCGGGGGACTGAGGTACGCTAGCCCCGCACTGACTACAACAACGTAGAGGAGCCCCCCAATGCAACGCAGGAAGTTCATCAATACCGCCGGCGCCGGAATGGCCGGCATCCTGGCCGCGGGCGTCGCCCCGGCCTTCGCGCAGGGCGGTCCCGAGATCAAGTGGCGCTGCGCGTCGAGCTTTCCTAAATCGCTCGATACCATCTACGGTGCGGCCGAAGTGATGGCCAAGCGCGTCGCCGGGGCCACGGGCGGCAAGTTCCAGATCCAGGTGTTCGCCGCCGGCGAGATCGTCCCCGGCCTTCAGGTGCTCGACAACGTCCAGAACGGTACCGTGCAGTGCGGGCACACGGCCCCGTATTACTACTGGGGCAAGGATCCTGCGTTCGCCCTCGATACCGCGGTCCCCTTCAGCCTGAACGACCGCCAGACGAACGCCTGGCAGCTCTTCGGCGGCGGCAACGAGCTGTTCACCGAATTCTACAAGGGCTACAACATGGTGCGCTTCGCGGCCGGCAACACGGGCGCGCAGATGGGCGGATGGTTCCGCAAGGAAGTGAAGACCGTCGCCGACCTGAAGGGCGTGAAGTTCCGCATCGGCGGATTCGCCGGCACGATCATGGCCAAGCTCGGCATGGTGCCGCAACAGCTCGCCGGGGGCGACATCTATCCGGCGCTCGAGAAGGGCACCATCGATGCGGCCGAGTGGGTGGGCCCCTACGACGACGAGAAGCTCGGGTTCAACAAGATCGCCAAGTACTACTACTATCCCGGCTTCTGGGAAGGCGGCCCGCAGCTGGTCACCATGGTGAACCTGGCCGAGTGGAACAAGCTGTCGAAGGAGTACCAGAACATCCTCGAAGCCGCTTGCGCGGAAGCCAATACGTGGATGGTCGCCAAGTACGACGCGCAGAACCCGGCGGCGTTGAAGCGCCTGATCGGCGGCGGCACGCAGCTGCGCGCGTTCTCGCGCGAGATCCTGGTCGCGGCGTACAAGGCCGCGCTCGAGGTCTACAAGGAAGCCTCGGACAAGAGCCCGGCCTTCGCGAAGATCTACCCGTCGATGGTCAAGTTCCGCGACGAGCAGCTGCTGTGGTTCCGCGTCGCCGAGAAGGGCTTCGACGACTTCATGCACGGCATCGGGAACATCAAGTAGGCGGTTCGGCGAGCTGCTTCTCCAGCATCTCGCGGGCTTTCTCCTCGGACGGCGGCGCCTCGGGCGCCGCCGTTTCCTTTTGGGAGTCGCGCCACAGCATCTGCGGCATCGCCCACGCAGCTGCCAGCACGACGAGCTGCGCGGCGACGTAGGGAGCGAGCGCGCGCGCGAGCTCGCGCGAGCGCAGCGACGGCGAGCGGCTGCGCGTCATCAGCACCGCGTATCCGAACGGCGGCACGATGAAGCTCGCCTGCAGGATGAGCAGAGTGAGCACGGCGACCCACGGCGCGTCGGGCACGCGCGCGAGGAGCGGCGGCATGACGAGCGGCACCACCACGAAGATCATCTCGAAGGCGTCGAGCACGAGCGCGCAGGCGGCGATCGCCGCGAGCGCCACCGCGAGAACCGCGCCGGGTGGCGCGTCGAAGCCGGTGAAGAGCGCCGCGAGCCAGCGGTCGGTCCCGTAGGCGCGCTGCACCAGCGTGAAGAACGTCGCCGCGACCAGCAGCGCGAAGAGCGCGCCGGTGAGGGCGAGCGTGTCGCGCAGCACCGCCTCGAGGACCGTGCGCGTGAGCGTGCGCGTCGCCAGCCCGTAGATGAAGAGCGCCACGGCGCCGGTGGCGGCCGCTTCCACCGCGTAGAGCCGGCCCAGTGCCACGCCGCCCAACAGCACCAGGACGACGGCGAGGACGATGCCCGCCTCGATGCGCTCGTGCTTCGCAGGAGCCGGCGTGTCGGATGCGCGGCCCGAGCGGCAGGTGATGAGAGTGACCAGCGCGCAAAGGGCGACCAGGAGCGCGCCGGGAAGGAGCGCGCCGTGGAAGACGTCCTGCGTGTTCACGATCCGCGTGATCGAGGCGTTGAGCCGCGAGGCCTCGGTGTGCGCGCGCATCATCGCGTCGCCCAGCAGGATCAACACCAGCGAAGGCGGCACGAGCACGCCGAGCGTGGAAGCGGCGCAGACGAGCGCCGCGGCGCGCTCGGGCGACAGCCGCGCTCGCTCCAGGCGCGGCTGCACGATGCGTCCGAGCATCGCGATGCTCGCGCCCACCGATCCGCTCATGGGCGCGAGCACGACGCCCACGCCCAATCCGGCGAGCGGCATCGCGCAGCCGGTGCGCCGCAACGCATGCGCGGCGCTCGCGAACAGGCGATCGGCGAGCGGCAGGCGGTGGATCAGCGCGCCCATCAGGACGTAGAGCGGCATCGCCTGGAGAAGGTCGCTCTCGAGCAATCCCAGCAGGCGCGAGGGCAATGCACCGACCAGCGCGCCGGGAAACAGCCCGATCGCTGCGCCCACTGCGGCGAAGAGGCCCGCCACGCCGCTCAGCACGATCCACGAGGGAAGTCCCGTGGCGAGCATCGCCGCGGCGACCGCGGCGAGCATCCACAATCCCGCGGATTCCATCAGTCCCCGCGCGATGCGATGTCGGCGATCGCCTGCGCGAGGACCATCGCCGCCATCGCGAGCACCGCGGCGCGCAGCACGAAGTACCCGGGATTCAGCGTGTCGGCGAAGCGCTCGAGCTGCAGGAGCGACTGCCATGCGGGGAGCGCCGACGTGGCGATGATGAAGAGCGACCATGGCACCAGCACTACGGCGGCGGCGATGCGCTCCAGGCGGGCGCGGGCGCGCGCCGGATAGCCTCGCGCGACGGCATCGACCGCGAGATGCGTGCGCTCGCGCGTGGCCGCCGTGATCGCGACGGCGACGTAGACGCCGAACAGGAGCTGGCCCAGGTCGTTCGCCTCGCGGGAGTACGCCTGCACGAGGTCGCGCAGCGGCCACTGGGCGAAGAGCAGGAGCGCGAGCGGCAGCGCGAGCCACATGGCGGCGCGAAGCACGAAGTCGATCGCGCCACGCAGCGCGCGCATCTACTTGCCGCCCTTCAGCGCTTTCTCGATTTCCTCCGCGGTCTTGTCCTCGGCCGACGGGCCCTTTTCCGGCGCGGCCTTTTCCTTGCCGGCCGGCGTGCCTTTCTGCAGGTCCTTCAAGATGTCTTCCGGCACGTCCGGCGGCTGCTCGGCCGGAATTTCGAACTTCACCTTGCCCGGATCGATCTCGGGCAGTCCCGACTTGTACACGAGAGACATCTGCGGGAACACGATCAGGAGTCCCACCATGACGAGCTGGATCAACACGAAGGGGATCGCGCCCCAGTAGATCTGCCATGTGGTGACCGGCGCCATGCGAAGCCCCGTGATCTTGTCGATGTAGTCGCGCGCCGGCGCGACGCTGCGCAGGTAGAAGAGCGCGAACCCGAACGGCGGGTGCATGAACGACGTTTGCATGTTCACGCCGAGCAGCACGCCGAACCAGATGAGGTCGATGCCGAGCTTCTCCGCCACGGGGCCCAGCAGCGGCACCACGATGAAGGACAGCTCGAAGAAGTCGAGGAAGAAGGCGAGCAGGAAGACGAGGATGTTCACGACGATGAGGAAGCCCAGCTGCCCGCCCGGCAGGTTCAGCAGCAGGTGCTCGACCCACACGTGCCCGTTCACGCCGTAGAAGGTAAGGCTGAAGACGCGCGCGCCGATGAGGATGAACACCACGAAGGTGGAAAGCTTCGCGGTCGTTTCCATTGCCTGGCGCGTGAGCTTGAAGGAAAGCCTGCGACGCGCGAGCGCCATCACGAGCGCCCCGGACGCGCCCATCGCGCCGCCCTCGGTGGGCGTGGCCCAACCGAGGAAGATCGTGCCCAGCACGAGGAAGATGAGCGCCAGCGGCGGGATCAGCACGAAGACCACCTGCTCGGCCATCCGCGAGAGGAATCCCAGCTTGAATGCGCGGTTCACGATCGCACAGGCGAGCGCGAAGCCCGCGCCCGCGCCCGCGGCGAGGAC
>Ga0105248_10004954_pt1 | contig 14715 bp, 10 predicted proteins | sample KBSS34metaG_FD_81524 | JGI IMG/M metagenome (GOLD analysis project Ga0105248, IMG submission 81524) | Switchgrass rhizosphere microbial communities from Kellogg Biological Station, Michigan, USA - KBS S3-4 metaG | ecosystem: Host-associated > Plants > Roots > Rhizosphere > Soil | place...
GGCTTCTGAGCGACGATCGCACAACGCCTTCCTTGGTGTCTCAGCTTTCCTCTTCGCTGCAAGTGCTGTGGCGACAATCGTGTGGTGCAAATCCATGTCAGCGATGGGCGAGATGCCGATGCCTGGGGGCTGGACGATGTCGACGGCGTGGATGCGGATGCCAGGGCAGCCATGGCCCTTCTTCGCTGCGTCCTTCCTCGGTATGTGGGTTGTAATGATGGTGGCGATGATGCTTCCGTCCCTCATCACGACGCTGTGGAGCTACCGCGAAGCTGCCCACCACGCGGGCGAGACTCAACTTGGCCGCCTGACAGCTCTTGTGGGGTTGGGCTACTTCTTCGTCTGGACTGTGTTCGGAATAACAGTGTTTCTGCTGGGCAGCACACTGGCGACGATCGCAATGCAGCAACCTGCACTGGCGCGTGCTGTACCGATCGCGGTCGGTTCGGCCGTCGTGATGGCGGGCGCTTTTCAGTTCACCTCGTGGAAGGCTTACTATCTTGACTGCTGCCGAAATGCGCCCGCGCCTGGCTTCATATCGTTGGCGGACGCCGGCACGGCATGGCAGCAGGGCGTTCGCCTCGGACTCCACTGTAGTTGCTGCTCAGTCGGCCTAACGACAATCCTTCTGGTCATCGGAGTCATGAACTTGCCTGTGATGGCAGCCGTCATGGCAGCCATCACGGTTGAACGTCTGACGCCGGCGAGTCAGCGCGTAGCGCAAATCATCGGAGGCGTCATCGTCGGGGTGGGGCTGTTTCTCATCGCGCAGGCAGCCGGACTTGGATAAAGGCCAGTCACGGAAGATCAGCGCGGGCTGTAATTGCTTATAACGGGATAATCGAGATTATGTTCGGCGTTAGGCTTGCCGATCGCGCGGGACATCGCGAGTACTTGTCCCTGGTGATTGAAGATATGCGTCACGACGCGCATGATGACATCCGCCGGTCGGAGCAGACGCGTTTGGCCTGGGTCGACGATCATCTGGCGCGATGAGTTCAATTCCGCTTCGCTGGCGCGTTCGAGATACGCTCGAGTTTCGGATGCCGTTTGCTGCCGGAACGCCTCCAAAGAAGCGACATCCGTCAAACTCGGCAATTGCGCTTCCTCGGAGTAGCCCTTAGTCACGACTGTTTGCCAGTAAACTTCTGCGCCGATCGTGTGTTCGAGCTGTCTCATGATCGTGGAGAAACCAAATCCGGTTAACGGATGGTGCAACTCCGCATCCGTAAGGTTGCAGCAGAAGACAAGAAGGCGCCTCAGGCTCTCGTGTGCGCGACCATGTATGTCCAGCAGCGTCTCGGAATCGTACATGGCGGGAAATTATATGATGTGCTCAGCGCCTGTCCTGATTCATGCCTTGACTGCTCGTGCCGAACTCCAGAGCGCCCACCCAGGATTGACGCGGTTCGGATAGAGCTCCAGCATTTTGTCGTACAGTTCCTGAGCGGTTGTTGTCGTTTCCACCAGTCGATCGAAATCCTGAATGTACTGTCGGGTCTGATCGATGATTCCCGGATCGTCATCGCTCTCAGGCCGCTTATGCGTCGCGACAACGGCGCGCGGTCTGAGCGATTCCATTTTGTCCAGCGCAGAAATCCATTCCCGTCGTGTCTGTGCAGTCGACTCGGCGAGATAGAGATGGACATCGTTGTAGGCGGCGTCGCCGGCAACCACCAGTCCGATCGACGGGACATGCAGACAGGTCGTGTGTTCCGTATCGGTATGACCAAGTTCCACAGCGACTAATTCACGCCCTTCCAAATGCATTACACTCCCCTTGAGTTCCTGAGCAATTACCAAACTGTTTGGAATCTGGTCTGGAAATGACGCCTTCCAGCCTTTGAGCCGTTCCGGAGAAGCATGCTGGCGCATGACTTTCACAACATTGGGTGTCGCAACTGCTCTGGCAATTGGGAATCGCTCGAGAAGAGTGCTGATCCCAAACCAATGGTCTCCATGACCGTGTGTGATGTAGATGGTTGTCAGGTTCTTGCCTTTTGATGCAATCCAATCTGCCAGAGCTGAGGCCTGCTTGACCGTCATAAAGGCATCCACCAGAACGGCATCCCGGCTGCCATAAATGAGGGTTGAGGCCATCGCCTGGAAATGTGCCTCTCCTACGCCCGGAGGGAGGTCACGCGGAACGATGGGTAAACCCGGCGTCACAAAGACGTCCCAGTTTAGAAGTGCGTTTTCGGAAGTCACGTTCATGTTCTGCCCGTCATCATTGCGCAGCCGGCTCCTTGCGCACCGCATTGCGAAGAACGCGAATCGCTTCGACGAATATTTCCGAAAAGGTCGGGAACGGCTGGATCGTATCGCGCAGCACTGGAAGCGGCACACGGCCGCGAATCGCCAGCGTCGCTTGCTGCAACCACTCTCCCGCCTCAGGACCGAGCGCGTAGGCGCCTGTGAGCCGCTCGCCGTCGCTCAAGAGGGTAAGGAAGCCGTTCGACTCCTCGTAGGCGCGCGTATAGGTGGCCGTCCTTGCTACATCCTTCAGAGCGACGGTCGCGTTGAAGCGCGCATCAGTGGCGCCAACGGCGGCGGCCTGAGGGTCGGTAAAGACGACACGCGGTACAGCGTCGTAGTTTGCTTCGCGCGGTTCGCCAAGAATGTTTGACGCCGCGACGTCAGCCTGGTACTTGCCGACGTGCGTCAACGGCCAAATGCCGGTGATGTCGCCGACAGCCCACAATCGGTCCCTCACACGCAAGCGTGCGTCAACCGGGACGCCCTGTGCGACAGCAGCCACGCCGACTGTCTCCAGTCCGATTCCCTCGACGCGCGGACGGCGGCCCGTCGCGACAAGCAAGCGGTCGCCGCGCAGCTCACGTCCGTCATCGAGTTGCAGGATAAATTCGTCGCCGTCGCGGCGTGCCATCGTTGCGCGCACTTTAAGAACGACTTCAATTCCCTCTCGGCGCATCACGTCGCCGAGTGCCTGGCCAAGCGGGGCCGGTTCGCGTGGAAGCAAATGTCCTGAGTTTTCGACGATGCTGACCGCGCCGCCCAGCCGATGGACCGCCTGCGCCATCTCGACTCCCACCGGACCGCCGCCGAGAATCAACAAACGTCGCGGTATGGCCTTCGTGCTGGTATCCTCGCGGCTCGTCCACACGCCCTCGAGAGCGGAAAGACCGGGAACCGGCGGGATGAACGGACTGGCGCCGTTCGCCAGGACGACGTGATCTGCTGTATGGCGAGCGTCATTGACCTCTACCACTCCCACTCCGGACAGGCGCCCGAAGCCGCGGAGCAACTCGATGCCGTGGTCTTTGAGCCAGCGCTCCTGGCCGGCATCGGAGTAGTTGGAAACCATGAAGTCGCGCCAGGCGAGCGCCGCGTTAACGTCGAGTTCCGCTTTCATCAGCGCGTCACGAGCGGCGTGGACGGCCTCGCCGGGGCGAAGCAGCGTCTTCGACGGAATGCAAGCCCAGTACGAGCACTCGCCGCCGACGAGTTCGCGCTCAACAACGGCGACGCGCAGGCCACCTTCGGCGAGCGCACCCGCGCAGTGTTCGCCAGGCGAGCCACCCCCGACAATAATGACGTTGTAATCGCTCATTTGGATTGCCGTATCTCTGCTCGACGCGCCCTGTTATCGCTTGCCGTAATCCGTGAAGACGTAATCCCTGGTCTTCACCATCGTGTGGCACGCGAACCCGCACCTGGCATCGTTTCCCTGCGGAGGCGTGCCGGCGGTAGTGCCTGGCTTGAACGTATTGGATGCTCCGTCATAATCGAATACGGCCCATCCCCACCCACCGCTGTCCGCGAATCTCTTGGTGTCTTTCTCCATGAAGTCGACGTTTTGCAGGTCGCCTGGCACCGTCGCCATGGGGAAGACCGCCATCTTTGTCGGGGTCCAGTGGATCTTCGCCATTTTGGAGCCGTCGGGGAAAGGTTTGCCGTTGGCTGGGACGCCTTCTGTGTAAGCCTTAATCATTACAGGATTCGCGAGGATCGCAGCAACAGCGGGTCCGTCCTGACTGAGGGAAACAACTTGCCAGGCTTCGTAACCTCTGAAATCGGAGAACGCGAGCCCTCCCGGCACTTTCACGCTGTATTTGTCCTGGCGGACCTGTGCTGCGGAACCTGAGAGAGAGGCAATCAATACGGCAAAGATGGCACAGATGGTTAGAGACCCAACGTACTTAAGAGCGTGCATGGTGACCTCCTCTGGAACTTCGAAAGCTGCTCAAGCGACATGCCAAGGTAGTCAAGGAATTGTCTGTTGGCGGACTCAACTCGGCCCTCGGCCGTTGTGGTAGCGATTGGAGCGGAAAGGCCATCTATGATTTGCGGAAAAGTGAGATCGTATTCCATATCGCCTTTCGACACGCGATGCGGAGGGTGGCCGACTCAAATGTCGTGGTCTATCATACCCGGCGAGTCGTGGCAAATATGCTGCAAAAAGACCACAGTGCTCTAACGATTCTGTAGCCTTGCTTGCGCGATTCGAAACTCCCGTCAATTCCGGCTAAACTGAATGAAAGTCTTTGATCAAGGAGAGAAGCAATGTCTCAACGAGATTTCTTTAAAAAGACTGAGAACGACCGCGCTCAAGAGCCCGAGGAAGAGTTTGATCGCAAGAGGTGGGACCGGGAACACTGGGAACATTCGATGGAGGACATATTGCCCGATCCCACGCACCGGAATGAATCCTATGAATCGCTGGGCGGCTCACAATACAGCGGCGGAGTTTTTACCTCCTCCAGCTATGGCGGAGGCGCCGAGTACTACAGCGTCACAGGAATGTATGAGAATCCGCTTCTCGAGCAAACACGCGAATCACATCGGGGCAAGGGTCCCAAGGGTTATGAACGTTCGGATGAGCGGATACACGAAGAAATCTGTGAGCGGTTAACGCATCACCCTCTGATTGATGCAAGTCTAATGGAGGTGTCCGTCAAAAATCGCGATGTCACGCTCACGGGCGAAGTGCACGACCGCCGAATGAGACACCTGGCAGAGGACATTGCCGATGGCGTATCAGGCGTTCGCGAGATTCACAATAACCTGCGCGTTCGCAACAGAGCCGCCTGAATTGGGCCCGGCGTTGCGCCGGGCGCTATGGCTCAAATCTGGCGGCTCTTGCCGCCAGATTTCCAGGAATGCCATTTCAGTTTTTGGCGGCTTGTATGCGGCGCCTGATCTCATCAACACCGTTGATCACAACTGTCATCCGAACGCCACTGTCCGTAGACGGGGGGGCCTGAGGAAACACAACGAATCGATCCCCATCCGGGTGAAGATTCATCGAATCCGCTGAGAGCAGTCGGATGGGGGTTGGAGACCAGAGTCTGGGCGGCTTTGCATCGAACTTAGTTCCCTGAACGGAATACTCGACGACGAAGATATGGCCATTGGCATCGTAGAAGAAGAGTTCATTGCGTTTTTGGGACCATGCGAGCGTGGTGCTGCCGAAGCGCACGTCACCGGAAACCTCCACCATGCTCCCCAAATCGGGAAAGGATCGGACATACACCCGGGCACTTCCGGATTCGTCTGAAATATAGGCCAGCCAACGGTTGTCGGGCGACAATTTAGCCCCCCTTTCATTGGAGCTGGAATTCAACAGAGCCGCTGCCTTTCCGGGTTTGGGGTGATCCGGATCCGTCATGTCCAAATGCTGCGAAAAAATATCCTCGCGCGTAGTATTTCGGGTAACGCCCCAGAGTATCCATGTCCCGTCAAGCGACACATCCGATATTCTGATGTTGCCCTTGCCCTCGTACAGAACCTGTTGATCGCCGGTTCCGTCATCGCGTGTGAAGATCATCACAGAACGATCTTCGCCAGTTATGCTTCGCCGTACGATCAAATGTTTTCCGTCGGGACCTATCCATGCCGCGGCGCGCGCGTCCTGAATCCGAGCTAGGAGCGAGCCGCGAGCGGTGTCGTAGATATACGGACCTTCGCCACCGTTCAGCAGAATCCTGTCGCCTCTGGGAGAGAACCTTGGGAACAAGTATCCGTCAGGCCTCGAGACCATGTCGGAAGTTTTGCCGGCCTTGTTGAGCCACTTCACAGGATATTCCGTGTTACGTGCGGCGCCCGGACGGAAAAAGAACAATCCGGTTGCGGAAAAGTCAAAGTAGCCCGCCAGTGCGTCAGGATCAGTGACAATGTCCTCCAGGACCTTCACCGAATTACCGAGGCGGGCGCGTTCACGATCGAAAGGTGCTCCCCAAAGCGCACCGTCCTGGATATAGAGCAGTTCACCGGAAGGCAGGACTCTGCCAAAATAGGCATCCTCGACAAGAACCTTTGCGATTCGGGTTTTTGCAGAGAGGAACATCACTCGCTTCTTCACCATCCCGGCGGTGGCTGCGGTGAAAATGACGTCACCCGAGTCGGGCAACACTTGCGGCCAACGATGTGTCAAATCGTCGGTAAGGGCAGTAATAAATTGAGCAACAGAATCCCCATTCTCAGCGATACGGGAGAGTGCGTCTCCATTTAGTGAAGCTACGATCGTTCCGTCTGATCCCCAACTCGCTCCAAGGCCATTCGGCGCGTCGGCAAGGTCCACAAAAGCCCCGCCCTGAACTGGAATCTTACGCAGTTTTCCATCAGCGAAAAATCCGATCCAATCTCCCTTGGGTGAAAAAAATGGGTCGTGACCGTTCTCGGTCTTCTGAAGCTTGGTAAATTCTCTCTCGGAGAGGAGACGGGTCGCCAGCATCTGCTTTCCATTGCTCGTTACTGGAAAAACGATGCGGCTTCCGTCCGCAGAAGCGGCAAGGGTCGAAAACGCTCCGTAGATGGCTGGAGGCCCCAAGCCTGCATCGAAGATGCGTACCTCATGGTCTGGCTCATCAAGGAGAATCCACCCCGCCAGCGTCACCACGGCCAGCAGCGCAGCTGCCGCAATGATTGGCCATATTGAAGACCGTGCGTCCCGGCTGGGAGTTGCGGCAGGCAGACCTTGCTCTAATGCAATGCGCGCTTCGCCAATGGCCTGCAATCGCTGGCGTGGAGCCCTGGTCAGACAGCGCTGAAGAAGCCGGCGCCACTGAATGGGAACGTCATCCAGCTGCACGTCGCTGTTCAGTACGGCAGCGAGTGTTTCGGAAGTTCCCTTACCTGCAAACGGCCTCTTGCCGGTCAACATTTCGTAAACGATGACGCCAAAGCTCCAGATGTCGGCGCGGCGATCGACGGGCATTCCTGAGGCTTGTTCCGGAGACATATATGCAGGCGTTCCAACGACCATTCCTGTCTTAGTATCCGAGGTAACATCGGGCTCCGAAGCCCATTCGCCCCCTTCTGTACCGAGGGTCTTCGCGAGCCCGAAGTCCAGTACTTTTACGGAGCCGTCCTTGGTCAACTTGATGTTTGCCGGTTTCAAGTCACGATGAATGATGCCGCGGTCGTGAGCAGCTTCCACCGCCTCGGCGATCTCTAAGGCGATGCGCAAAACCTGGTCGTGGGGCAGGGGGCCCCTTGAAATCATGTCGGCCAGAGTATTGCCGTCGACGTACTCCAGCACCAGAAAGGCGAAACCCGATTCTCCTGCACCGACATCGAACAGTGCGGCGATATGGGGATGATTCAAAGCTGCTACTGCAGTTGCTTCCCGCTTGAAGCGGTCATTAAACTCGGATCGGGAAGTCTTGATGGCGACGTAGCGGCTCACACGCACATCCCGCGCCTTCCAGACCTCGCCCATACCGCCGGCACCGAGTCGCCCTTCGATCCGGTAGGGACCAAGCATCGCCCCCTCGTGCAACCCTCGAGTGTCTGGCCGCGCCGATGTTGAGAGGAAAGCAGTGGATCCGGTGTTCAGGAGGGTTTCAACTTCACGCCTCAGTTCCGGGTCCGCACCTGCCAAGGCGTCTGGGCCGCCCTCCTTAGCAGCATTAAAGAGGTCGTCAATTTGTCGCCGACGCTCTGGCGTCATTCTCTCCAATCCTGGTCATGCGGAAATGAGAGCTATTATATGTGCAAAGCGACTGATAAATGAGAATCCGGTGCTGGATTCCGTCGGATATGCCTGATACGCAAGATCGAAAGCAATGCCTAGGGATCGAACCCGCTGAGCAGCATCAAAGGAACTCAGCCGAATATAAGTTAGGCGGACATCCAGGCGTTGAGGGGAAATGATGAGCAAGGTATTCGTAAACATCGCGTTAAGCCTTGACGGCTACATGGCGCCAGAGGGAATGACCATCGAGAATTGGGACAACCCCGAGTACAAGAACTGGGGCGCAAAGTGGGGTGCGCTGATGCGCTGGATAATGAACCAGCAGTTCTTCCGTGAGCACCTCAAGCTGGGTCCCGGGGGAGAGACCGGCCCTGTAAATGACATGCTTCGGAAAACCACGGAACGCATCGGCGCCAACATCATGGGGAAACGAATGTTCGAACAGGGCGAGCGCGCTTGGCCAGAGGAGGCGCCGTTCCACACACCGGTATACGTTTTAACCCACGAGAAGCGTGAAACCTGGGTCCGCCCGGGCGGTACGACCTTCTACTTCGTCAACGACGGAGCGGAAAGTGCCCTCAGGCAGGCTCGAGAGTCTGCGGACGGTCGCGATATTCGGATCGCAGGCGGCGCGGACGTGATCCAACAGTACTTGAACATGGGTGTCATCGACGAGCTCGAAATTGCTCTTGCGCCAATCCTGTTCAGCAATGGAAGGCGTCTCTTCGAGAACCTGCACGAGTCAGTGTCGCAATTCCGAATCGACAATGTGCTTCATAGTCCAGCTGCTGCACACTTGCGCTACGTGCGTGAGTAGGGATCCATAAGGCTCACAGGTTCGCAGTGCGCGCCCAAAGTGAATCGTCGATAGAAATCGACTTCTACTACCGCGGAATTCGGTACCGCGAGCGAATGAAGAGAGGTTTCACGCCAGAAAACCTGAATTACGCCGCGAAACTTAAAAGTCGCATCTAACGCGAAATTGTTACGCCCGCTGGATTTCGACGGACATGCCTAATGCGGGATCGAGAGAAACAGTTGGTCACAGGTTGGTCCACAGTGAGGCTGTGTCTGATTCGAAAGAAAATGCCTGGGGCGGGAATCGAACCCGCACGCCCCTCGCGGGGCTCCGGATTTTAAGTCCGGTGCGTCTGCCAGTTCCGCCACCCAGGCGAGCTTTTTTTCAACAACTTACAAGCACGTCCGATTTCGACCAGTTTGTGTCGCCTATTTGTCGCCTATGAGAATTAGCCATTTCCTGGTCCTCCAGCCGCTGGGCTTCAATCACCCGCTGCGATGCGTGACCCGGTACGAACTTCACATACCGTTCGGTTGTCTTAATGTTTCGGTGCCCGAGTAAGCCCTGGACCCTTCGGATATCGACACCACGCATGATCCACTGCGTGGCTCGAAAATGTCGAAGATCATGGAACCCGACCCACTCTAATCCGGCTCTTTGACGACCCTCCATGAACGAATGACGAGGATCGCGAACTGGCTGCTTCGTATCCGGCCACACAAACACAAAGGGACACTTCTCTATCCTTGGCAACTTGCCGAGCAATTCCAAAGCGTAGTCTGAAAGAGGAACGTGCCTGGTTTTGCCGTTCTTTGAGGCTTCCACCGTCAGCGTACGACGCCCAGTATCAACGTAATCCCACTTCAGCTTCAGCCCTTCTGACTTTCGAAGACCCGTTTCACCGAGCAGACCGATGTAACACCCGATGATCGAACTTTCGTCCGTGACTCTCTGTACCAATCGGCGCTCTTCCTCCAACGTCATGACCCTTAGCGTCTTCTCGTTCTCGCGCAAACGTCCATATCGCGTCATTGGATGGGCTCCAATCAATCTCTTCTTCAAAGCAAATGTGAACATGTGACTGAGCACGGCTAGTCCTCGATTGATCGTTGCCTTCGAAATCGGCTTTCCCGTCCTGGGGTTCACGCCCTTTGCGCGCTCCTTTTCGAAATACGCCGCGTGAGCGCTGGTAAATTCCCGTAGGGTCAGATCTCCGACAATCTCCTTGATCGTCTTTAATCTTTCTTCCTTAAAATCAGGCCGCGTGTTGCGGATTTTGCAATATTCCTCAAAATACACATCCGCAAATTCCCGGATTGTATAGTCCTGTTGCTCTTCCTCTCCAGCCAGCTCCTTTCTCAGCTCCTTCCAGGTTCCCATCCCAATTGCGCTCTCAATTCGAACGAGAACGCTTCTGGCAAGGGTCTTATTTGAAAACCGGCGCCGGAACCGCGTCCCGTCCGGCCAATACTTCGAACCGACAATGAATTTCCTGCCGGTCCTTTTCTCTACTTCCTCAAAGATCATGAGACTCTCCTGTCTCCTACGACCTTTGCGGATTTCTCGCCGGTCGAATCATACCATCCGGGTAACGACTCGACGTATGCGTCTAGATCTTCCAGCCGATATGCACGACGGCCGTTCATGTTGAAAGCTCTGAGTTGTCCAAGATCGCTGATCTTCTTGAGGGTGTCTTCGCAGATACCGAGGTATCTTGCGGCGGCCTTCGGACCGAAGAGCCGCTGATTCCGAATTCCAACAAACGCGAGAGGTTTATCCGTCATAAATATTCCAAGTTCCTTTCGCGTCGATGCGTCCGTCGGATACAGGCGTGCTGGTCATTTGAGAGACAAGGGTCGCTCTGGATGTACTTGAACAATCTCTTTGATATGTTCGCAAACTCTTCGGGCTTGAGTAATTCCCATTAAAAAGCCGACTCCGTCTCAGTGAAATCTCCGGAGTGCTTTCGATGCATAGTGGTCGCAATTTTCCTACCGGTGGAAGGTTGCTCCATCAATAGGTATGAGCCGCCATGCAACCCAAAACAAACAAGAAAACTACAATTAGCGGAGTAACCCGGACAGCATCTCAAAGCAGGCTGGGAAGGTATACTGGCGACCGCTCGAAACGTCTCCGACTACGCATTGGATGCGGGGACTCGATCTCACTCCAAATCGCGGGCAAACGAGCTCCGAAAAATCCGCAGCCGATCGTATTGTTACAGCTGAAAAATTCGTGGGCCGAAAGCTGAGACGGACGACGATGCCGGATCGCGACCGCGACATCCAGCTTGGGAAATTGGCGTTCAATTGAAAACAAAGAGCATTGGCGCCTATGGTCTTCATTTTGAGTCAATGAATTCTCCAATTTCTTCGCGGGCTTCCTTCGCATCCTCTCTTAATGATGTAGAAATGATGTAGAACGGCAAGTAACTTATCGAAAGGAAGATGAGTCATTCGAGTCTGAAGCGAGGGCTTTTTCGAACTACGTTAAAAAAACCGCACACTCAAGAGCCTTGGATGGGGGTCCGGTTCTCCACTTTTCCAGCGAGACATCCCTTCCCTCACATGCATCAAGGTTGAGCCCACTCGCCATTTGAGTTAACCAAATTAACCCTGCTATGCAGGCTGTGACTGCGGCTTTTGGCGATCCCTTGAGGAGGCCGCCCAAGCGTCTTAGAAGCCAGGTTGCGATTCGAGGTGGGCGTGGGGTCATTGGATCGGGCCCCCCTAATCGCGGATCAACATTACGTCGGTGGTTAAGCGACTGCCCGGGGTTACTGTCACACTCGTTCCCCGGGACTCATACTTTTGAATGAACTCCGGATTTTGGTACGCCCCGGGTTGTACCGATTCCCACGCGAACAACTTCCATGAGCCCGGCGCAACACCGGCTGTTGCGAAGTGCCCTTGAGCATCCGTTTGAGCCGTCTTGTAGAGGGCGGAGTTTTGACGCCGGTTCGAAGAAGGTATCAGTACGACAGTCGTGCGCGGGGCGGGCTTGCGGTCTGCAGTGAGCACATTTCCTTCGAGAGCTGCCCCGTTCGTACTCATCTGCACCTCAATCGGGTTGGCCGCTTCCCGGCCAACCGCCAGACCCGAATCCAATATGCTGGCTGCACTCTGACGAATATCGGCAACGTAGGAGTTGCCGGCCTGACTCATAAAGGAGACCTGCAGTCGATAGTGCCCTTCCGGGACAACCGGAATGGTGAACGATCCGTCCGGTTCGATTCGGGGCGGATATTGCGTGATCTGTCCGATGAGATTGGCCATCTGCGTCTCGACGATTCGAGAGGCGCTGTCGTCGGGTGTCAGTGAGACGCGAATGCTGTTTGCATCGGGAGGCTGTCCGTCAATAGTTATACGACCTTTGACATCAACGCCTTGATGGACGACGATCGTGACGCCGTCCACGCTTCCACTTCGGACTTCAACGGTTGTTCTTCCGATAGCCAGCGGAGTCGTTGCGCGTTCGGGTGGCGCCAGCCCGCCCCAGCCGAAGGCGATAGGAAGGCGCGCGAACAGGTCGTAGGATCCCGGCGGGACATTCAAGATCTCAAAAGTGCCGTCGTCTGACGCGTTGACACCGGCGCCAGCTGCGAATAGGTCGGGTACTGCGGGCTTGTCTCGCGGCGCCAAACCAATAACAGCGAGCAGCGGACGGACACCTCCACGCGGCGCTGCAGGAGGCGTGGCCGGCAACGTTTGCGTCACGCGGCCCGAAATTTTCACACCGGCCACGGTCCTTGTCTGGATGTTCATTCCCGATATGTCCTCACCGGCGTGGAGAAGGATCGGGACGGCTCTCGTGGTATCGGTTGTGTTGGGATACAACGTCGGGACTGCCACTTCCCCTGCCGGGGTGGTCACGGGAGCCGGCGCGCCTCTTGCACCGGCAGAAACGGGCGTCACCGCGAGGTAGTATTCGCCCGGCGCAAGGACCCCGAGGCGGAATTCTCCGCGATCGTCCGTCGGTTTCACATCCACGATCTGGAACGACGGCATTCCGTTGTCGTAGGCGCGTTGCAAGGCCTGGGCCGGAGAGTTTTGCAGCGGCTTTCCACTCGGATCGAGAACCCGGCCGCTAATTGTGCCGCCCTGCATCAAGGAGAGGCGAACTTCCGCTGTCTGTTGTGATGTGACAACAGCAATCTCGGAGGCAATCGGGAGGCGCGCACCGTTGATGACGGGGCCGAAATGATTTTGCAGCTGCGCGCGTACATAGTGCTCGCCCACCGGAACATTCCGGACGGTGAAGCGGCCCGCACTGTCAGAGACCGCTGTAATGGGAACCGCATTCGCGAGAGCCGCTCTTGGACTTCCGCTCGTCGCATCGCGAGCCATCTGGACAAGTTCCGGATTCACGGCCGCTCCCCGGTTGACGGCTTGCAGTACCTGCTGCGCGCTGAAACCTGTAGCCGCTAGACTGCCTCTGGCGACGACTGTGATTTGAACGTCAGAAAGCGGCTCCGTTGTTCCTTCACGCGTCACGGTTCCCTGAATTGTGCCCGGCTGTGGCGCCTGGGCCCCAGCGCGGAACATTTGAGAAACCATCGTCGTTAAGGCGATGGACACCAAAACCAGAAGAGATCTCCGTACGGATTTCAATGGGTGTCTCCTTTGTGAAGGGCTGCAATGTGATCACACCTGGCAACTGATAGCCCCCGGATTGGTGTCCTAGAACGCGGGAATCGGCCGATCGAGCACGGTTTTCTTGTCTGCCTCGATGCGCACGGGCGTTGCGCGGTCTTCATACTTTCGGAGGTACTCAGGATCGAGCCACGGGCCGCCGTTGTCGATCGTGTCTTCAGACCAGGCAAACAACTTGTAGTCGCCGGGCGGGACCTTCTCGAAATGAAATATGCCGTTGCTGGATTTCCCGGACTTGTAGAGTGGGCGCTGATTGCGGCGCGCGGCATCCGGCACGAGGACGACAGTGACGCGTGGGGCTGCGGCATAGCCCTGCACGGTTCCGAAACGATTATCGATGACGATCTCCATCGGGCCTTCCACTGAAGTTGTCACGTGCAGTCCCTGGTTCAATACATCCATCCCATCGAGACGGATCGATTTGATGTAGTAGTCCTCTGTGCGGGCGATTTCGAGCCAATAGTCGCTTTTCAGAGCCTCGAGCCAGAAGCCGCCATCGGCGAACGGTGAGTAGAGTTCAGGCTCGAGTCCTGGAACCGCCACGTTCGGTCGGAGGCTGAGGTAGATTTTCTCGAGTTCCGGGTCATTGCCTGGGGGATGCCCCTCGATACGTGCAAGCGAAGGGATCCTGAAACCCGGCCCCAGCGTGGCGCGCGTTCCCAGCAAATCGTTATTGCCGACCTCAACTGGAATCACGGACCTCATGTCCTTCGTGCGCGCGACCAGCAGGTACGAACCCTGAACAATATCGGAGAATTGAAAGGTCGGATTCGGAGTGTCTTTGGAGATTGTGAATTTCAGGTTCGCTGTGCCGTCCACCGGCGAGAGCAGCACGTCAACGCCATCGCTGCCGTTACCTTGAACGCCGCCGGCAATGCGGCGGTTCTTAATCGGAATCGAACGAAGGTCCACGCCTTCGATTGTTTGACCGACGCGAAGATCAATGACCGTCGCTTCCAGCGGGTCGATGGTTCCGGGATAGAACACCGGGATCGAGAAGGACTGATTGCTAACGCCCTGGATGGCGAGCTTTGGCGGGACAAGCGAGACGTAGTATTGCCCCGCCTTCAGCATGAAGAATCGATATTCACCCAGGTCGTTTGACACCACGGATTGAACCAGCGTGCGTTCGCGCAGTCCGTTCTGATAGGTCGTTTTAAACGCCTGGACAATGGCGCCCGCCACGACCTCCCCGCGTTCTGTCGTAAGACGTCCCGAGATGACGCCTGCTGGAGTAAGCACGAAGCGCAGACCGGAGAGCACCTGCCCGGGAGTCAGTTCCTGTACGAGTTGGGTATTAATCGGGGCCAGCGGATCCGGAGACAAAC
>Ga0105248_10004956_pt1 | contig 14713 bp, 17 predicted proteins | sample KBSS34metaG_FD_81524 | JGI IMG/M metagenome (GOLD analysis project Ga0105248, IMG submission 81524) | Switchgrass rhizosphere microbial communities from Kellogg Biological Station, Michigan, USA - KBS S3-4 metaG | ecosystem: Host-associated > Plants > Roots > Rhizosphere > Soil | place...
GTGACAGGCGTTGCAACTCGGCGTTCTTATTACGTCACGCACCAGAGTTACCGGCGAACCGTTGGGTACGAAATTGAAGGTCGTGCTCGCGTAATCGGTGCCTAGATCAAACTCCGTCAAATCACGAGATCCATAGATGCCGATCGTGTGAGTCGTTGTCGCGTCAAACCCTGAAGGTGCTCGATTCGTGAACGTGTAGCGATACGCCGTCCCAACGGAGGTAAAAACGCCGTCGGATTCGGCGGCCGCTTGCGTGACGGTTCCGGAAACGGTGCCAGTCGCAGTCCGTGTGATGTAATCGACATACTGTTGCTGTTTTTGGGGAATGTAAGCCGCGATGAAGTTAAGCGAGACTGGACCGGGAGTTCTGACTCCGTTTCGATCCAGGGGGGAACCTTTTGGATCCGTAAGAGAAAACCCAACACTGATGGTTCCGTCTGGCGCGATCTCGGCCGAGGTGATCGTGATCACAAGGCCCGGACGCACAAACGCAACCCAGCCCGCGTCGGCATAGAACGCTTTCTGGTTTGTAGTGAAAGGGACTACTGAGGCGCCCGCTAGCACAAGCGCAACGCCCCCTAGTGCTGCCGCGGCTCGTGTAACCGATCTGAACGTCATGGCCTTCTCTATAGAGCTATTTCTTGAAAGTGCGCATGTAGGCGACCACATCGTCGGCTGCTTTGCCGCTAACGCTCTTGATCGCCTTCATCTTTCCCTTTCCGCCGGTGGTGATGGACTTCAAGTCTTCGTCGGACAATTTCTGAACCTCCGGATCGCCTAAAGGCAGCATCTGGACCTTCATCGCTTTGGCGATCGCGGCGTTTGGTGTCCCGTCAGCGCCGTGACAGCTCTTGCACGCCTTGTCGTAAGCAGCCTTACCGGTTGTCGCGTTTCCCGCGGCCATCGCCACACTCACCGCACTGAAAATCAGCGAAAGCCACCACATCATCTTTCTCATAACGTTCCCCTTTTCGCCATTTCGTGTTGGTCTCCTCGACATCAGAATTACGTCAGCGTGTTTGGAGATCAGCGATTCTATCCTGAAGGCCTAACGTGCTTAGAATCCCGGGTGAAACCTCTGAGACCGCGATAAGCTCGTGACACGTGTTGCAGTTTTGGGTAATTGCTTTTTGGTCCCAAGAGATATGGGCCTCGTCATGGCAGCGGAAGCAGCCCGGAAAATCGGTGTGCCCCAGATTGTTGGCATACGTGCCCCAGCCGACCTTAAGTTCGGGAAACACATTTTCGTTGTAAAGATTCAGAAGAGCCTTGGCGGCCTGTTCAATGTCGGCGGAACGCGATTGATAAATGTCGGAATGTGAGCGCCGGTAATAGTCCTGGATTGCCAACGGGATCTTCTGTGCTGCCTCTTCGCTCGTTTTGTACTCACTTCGCAAGACCTCTACGCTTGTTCTTTTGATAAAAGGCAGAGTCGCCGGAATCTGGCCGAGCGCCATGGCCTGGTTAACGGCTCGCTCTGGAAGCTGGAACGTATGCGCGGGTCGATTATGACAATCCACGCACTGCATGTCGTAGTACTGTAGTTTTGCGGCGTCGCCGTGCCCCATATCTGCGGCGACGTACTCTCGAACTTCGTTTCTACTCGAGTTTCGGTACTGAATCCAAGGGAGGGTCTGACGCGTTGAATCCGTAGATCCGTAGCGAATGGATATTCCACGCCCCAAGTGGGCTCCATGAATACCCCCGGTTCCATCCCCGCCGACCGGCATCATCATTACTGTTTGCGCAAGAGTATTTGCTTCGTCGTCCGCGTATTCAGAGATTACTCGGAGCTTCGCGCCCCCCGACTTTTGTGGCCAATGGCATTTTTCGCAGGTTTCGGACGACGCGACAAGCCGATTCGCCTCAATCGCTGAGTGAATCGGCCGCGGAAACGTATTGAAGAGGACCTCTTTCAACTGACGTGTGCCGGCCATCTTGCTTTCCAGCCAGCCTTGTGCACCCGGCGTCACATGACACTGAACACAGAGAACGGCGGCGTGCGGCGAGATCCGATGGGCTGTAAACTCCGGCTTCATGACATGGCAGGTTTGCCCGCAGAACTGCGTTCCCTCCATGTGCGTGATGGCGTTATAGGTGAACTGCGACATAATTACAACGTTGAGAATTGTGGCACCGACTAGGAACACTGCCAACCGCCTCAACGAGGTTTTTCTTGAGAGGGCTTGCTGACCCAACCGAAGGGAACGCCGGGATAACCACATCCCGATCGGCATCAGAACCAGGCCCAGGGCGAAGACAATTGGCAGAAGTATAAAGAGCAGAATTCCGATATAGGGGTCGGCGGCCTGTCCCCGAATGTGACTTGGTAAGGCGAGTATCCACGAGCAGCCTGCTACCGTGACGAGCAAGGCTCCCGCTATCGTTACCCAGTGGCTCGTAAGCAAGTACAGGACCGGCCGCTCGTCGTCTTGGAACACGAAGACTCATCCTTCCATTCCATCCAACGCTGGACCTTGCTCGGTTGCAGGCGGTCCTAAAACACTTCGTTGGTTCGTTTCTAAGCCCACCCGAATGATGTCCTTCATGACCGTGCGGTTGTTTTTTTTCTTGCAAATACTTTAGATCCGCCTTTACATCGCACCATCTCGCAGGTTGGTTCCCTCCACCAGAGACAAGCGACGGAAGCAGGAGCACGGTCCTAAATGAGACTGCCACCCCACAAAACGAAGATCGTGTGTACGATCGGACCTGCCTCCAATTCCCCGGCAGTAATGGAACAAATGTTGAAGGCCGGCATGAATGTGGCGCGGCTAAACTTTTCGCACGGAGATTTCGCCGGCCATCGGAGCGTCATCGATAGCCTGCGTGCCGCTGAACGCGCAACGGGACGCCGCCTCACGATTATGGCCGATCTTCCCGGACCTAAAATGCGTATCGGCCACCTGAAACAGGAGCCGATCCATTTGAAGGCCGGGGGCGACTTTACCCTCACAGCTGGCAACACCGATGGCGATGAGGCAGGTGTTTCTACCAACTTCGATCGCCTCGCGAAGAGGGTGAAACCCGGGGATGCCCTCTTTCTGAATGACGGCCTAATTCACCTCGAAGTACGCCGAACCGTCGGAAAGGATGTCCACTGCTGCGTGATTGTAGGTGGAGAACTGCGCTCTAAGAAAGGCCTCAACCTTCCGGATATTGATCTCGGAATCAGCGCTTTTACCGAACACGATTATGAGTGTCTGAAATTCGCTTTAGAAAATGGGGTGGATGCAATCAGCCAGTCATTCGTGGAGAGTGCGGCGGACATCGAGGCGGTACGCGAGGCCGCGGCTTCCCTGGGCTGCCACCCCTTCATCGTTGCCAAGGTTGAACGCTCGCGCGCACTCAAGGCTATCGAGGAAATTGTACGTGCGGCGGACGGCATCATGATCGCCCGGGGCGATCTGGGCGTGGAGCTCCCGATTGAGCAAATCGCGGCCGTGCAGAAGCAGGTGGTGCGTCTGTCGAACAGAATGGCCAAACCCGTAATTACAGCGACCCAGATGCTAGAATCGATGATTTCCAACCGTCGTCCCACGCGTGCCGAAGCGACCGACGTGGCTAACGCGATTCTTGACGGCACCGACTGTGTGATGCTCTCCGGTGAATCGGCAATTGGCAACTATCCAGTGGATGCCGTAGCCATGCTGTCACGAATCGCGACAGCTACGGAATCCTATCTTTCGCCCATTAGTGCTAAGGAAATGTTCGCGGGCATCGATCTCAGAGATAAAGTGCCTACCGAACGACTCATTGACCTGGCGGTAGAGACGGTCCTGGAGTATGCACCGCGCGCTTTCGTGTTTGCCCGGACCCACAGCGGCAAGACAGCGCGCAGCATCGCGCGGTTCAGGCTGCCTACATGGATCATAGCGGTCAGTTCGAATGAAGCGAGTTGCCGGCATTTGCAATTTTCCTTCGGTGTTCAGGCGATCCATGAAGCAGAACCACCGAAGGATTGGAGGGCCTATAGCCAGGGCTGGCTGCGAGCGCACGGCCTGGAGGCGAATCTGGTCGTCCTGACTCAGGGGCGAACTACAAGTGAATCGGAAGCGAATTACACAATGGAGATCCTGAAGTTGAACGGAAAGTGAGCGAAGTAACGCCATTCGCCGCAGGTGCGCCTAGTACTAATTAATGACGGTAATGGCCTGATTGGACGTATGAAGTCATATTAACCAGATGCTACTCTTCCTCCGTGGAGTGTTTGGAACGAGAGCGCCTAAAGACCGAATTGGCACGGAGTCTGGACGCGATTGTCGCGTGCGCGGGCAGGTTTCATGATGCTGTAACAGCAGCCAGGTTAGAATCGGTCAGGGTCCTAGACCAGGAGTTACGCATTGCCGTAGCGGCTAAGGAAGTGGCCTTCGAAGCGTTCATTCAACACTGCAACGACCACGGCTGCTGACAATCTACGGTCCCAGGGGATCAGAATCTGAAGGTCGGACCGATGGTGACTTCAAACTGATTCATGACACCGCCTCCGACCACGACGATACAGCCCGCCGTGCAGACTACCTGCTGAAGGTCGGCGTGCATTACCATCGGCAAATACTCCACCTGGAATCGGAACCCCCAATTCCGTTTGGGAAATACTTTGAGTCCTGTTCCGATCCCAAAGACGAATCTGGTGGTGCTTGCCGCCGGAGTAGACATGCGGGCCGCTCCGAGGCTCAAAAGAGCAAATGGCCTAAAGGCCGGGGCTCCCTGGATTATCCACTCGTGAGTTAAATCTCCGAGAAAGTGATCTAGCGTTACGGCAGGTCGGAACCCTCCGACCGTCAAGGGAGTCGGAATCGGGGTCGGATTCAGAGGATCCAGCTTAAGTCCAATGTGCGTACCCTGTCTCATCCATCGAAATTCGAATAAGTTACAAGCTTCACACTCCTCGTCGTCAAATCGGAACCCGCCCGCTATACCGTAGCTGATGCTGTCGGCGAGATGCGCCTCGACGTTGGGCGCACCTTGTTGCTCCAGCTTCAGAGCTCCGCCGTACCTGGCGCCAACCAGTGGCGTTATATCGTACCGTTGCCCGTAAGCGGCCGAGAGACTCACCAGCAAGGCGATGGACAAACGCCAACGTTGTCGCGGGTGCGAAAGTGCCTGACACATTTGAATGGCTCCCCTTCTTGACGAGGTCCTTCGAGTCATTTCGCCTGACTCGATGGATGCATTACGGATATTACGGGCGCAAAAAAAAGTGCGAATATCGCCGAAATCGGATCCTGTCGGGAAGATCCAAGGCGTGGCTCCTGGATCTTGTGGGTTTCTAAGGAATCCACTGCCTAATCTGCCTTGCCTCGGACAAAGGGCTCGCCATCGGGCTGTAATGAAACGAGCATGCCTGTTTTCTAACGAGACCGATTCAATACGATCGTGCTCTTGTACTTCTTGCCTTCCGGCGTCGTGCCGTCTCGAACAGCGGTCATCGTCCTGCCGTCAACCGACACGACGCGCCGATCGGAATAGATAGGTTTACCATTCTTCGTACCGGTGGCCACGATCGTGTTCGAATCAATCCGTTTCAGGGTGATCGTATCCACAGCCGACGCACTCCGCATAGGAAGGGTTGCTGGCGTCACTGTGCACGGAGTTCCATCGAGCTCGCAGCTAAATGTAAAATCGCTGACGATCCCTTGACCATCGGCGGCCGATGCAGTCGACTTCAGCTTGTTGCCCGCCGATTCTATCTGGATTGTGGCGAGAAAAAAGCGAGGTGCGTCCGGCGCAAACTTAGACTTGGAGACGTTGAGCTTCCACGTTCCGACAAAGGGATCGGTGGCTGCCAAGAGGAACGAGGTAAGGGCACACAGGAGGGCCGGTCTGGCGATATTCATGGGTTCTCGCGTCTAAGATGCCAACTCTCATTCGCGGATTCACGAAGTGTTGGACCCCGACCTCGGTGACTACCTCGCTGGGGAGCCGCGATGCGCCGGGAGACCGGTGAGCCTGCCCCGTATTTTGCGCCCCCCCAGAAACTATTTTGGGCAGTGGGTTAATTCGAATTTCCAGGGATCGGCGACCCTGGTGTGCGAGCCGCCGTTGTGATCCCCGCGGATTCGACAAGTTCTCGGAGGAAGAAGCTTGCCGATCCTTACCTGAAAGTTTATGGCTGACCTTCCGGCGGGTCAAGTGAGCTAACGGATAGGCAAACCAGCAACGGTTTATTTCAGCATGAAACTGGGAAACCGTACGGACACTACCCCGGTTATCAACGACGACCGGGAATTGCAAGTGTCGCCCACCGCCCCGGCATTAGCCGCGCTCGGCTAGCCGGTCACGCAGTTCCACGATGCACTGCATCGCCGTTCTGTGATCGCCCACCAGCCCACACCGGCTGCAGGTGCCCGGCTTCACTGCGTCCTCGTCCAGGGGCGCCAACTTCTGCGAACGGCGCAGGCTCTTGCGCCGTTGTCCCGCGGCAAGCGCATAGCTCGCGGCGTTCATTAGATCAGTTTCGAAGCTACTGAAACAGATGGTGCTGCTACTGCCCGCTCCACCTTGCGTTCTCTCTTTCCGCATGTTCACACGCTCCCGCGGCCTGCATCGTCCACATACCACCCACACACAAGTCACCTAAAGCCAGCCACGAACTTTTGAATCCGATGCGTTACTCGCTACAGGCAATGAGGATGATGAAGGATGGGCGCCGTCGATTCAAGAAACTATTTTTGATTCTGTCCAGACAACCCTTTCCCGTTGGATGGATCAGGGGCGAAGGGGTACGCTAAGCGCGTTTAGCGGATCACTGCCATTCCGGCACTACCCAAAAGCGTCCTTCAAATGGGCGCTCCACAATCCGGGCGGGACTTTCCTGAAAAGGACCAGAGGAGGGCCTGCATCCGATGGTACGAGTCGATCAAGAGTTTTCGTCGTTCCATTACCGGCATACTCGCATGGCGGAGAATCCTTCGGCGGCTTGCTCCCCCACCGATCCACGACAGTGGCTGTTAGCTAACGGTTAGCTCTTTTTTAGAAGCGTGCCCCAATCAAACTGGGATCGGGTCGCGAGTGAGGTCATGGGCCTTACCATCCCGGCAATCCCTTCCGGGTACTTATCTACGCTACTTAATTGTTTTTGAGCCGGAAAAGGTCTATTCGCGCTCGCCAGTTCTCTTCCCGTGAAGTGAGAGTCTGCTGCTCTTCCCGCGGCCTCCCGGCATCTGAGTTCACGGAAGGCTCGGGCAATGAAACAACTGATGTTGGGCGTAGTCTGCTCTGGATCTTTCTCCCCTCCCATTCCACCGCTCAGCGTGGCGGACCCGGCGGGTTTGGAGGCCAGTCTGGTGGCGGAGCGGGATTGCATGGAGGCGTCCTTGTTGGATCAGGGTTTCGAGGGAATCAAGGATTTCGCGGTGGCCTTACCGGCCTGCCGCCTCTGAGACCCATCCCGCCGTTGGACAGGTTTGGGAATTTCAATCAAATCCAGAAGCACGGAAACGGAGGGGCGGGATTCGGAGCTTTCCCGCTCGCAGTCGGCTACCAGGACACGGGGTACTATAACGGCGGAACTCAAGGGCCGGTGATCATCCTGCAGCAGTCCGAGCCCCCAACTCCGCCGCCACCTCCGCCTCCACCGGCGCAACCGGAACTGCGCGAGTACATGTGGCGGGAATCCAAAAATGATCCTTCGGCGACGTTTACGATCCTTTCAAAAGATGGAAATTCGATCTCGGCCGTGGCTGTTTGGGTTCAGAACAACACCGTGCTTCATATTGCCCCGAATGGCGAGGCCGGACAGATACCTCTGAATGCTGTAGACCGACAAGCGACGCGCGCGGTTAACGCCGCTAGGAACCTCATTCTGTCACTGCCGGCCGAAAGCAGCCGACACCGCTAGCCGGAGCCACGCACGGTGGGTTCTACGGTCTGGGTGAGGTCGAAGCCGTAGTAACCGTGCGGGCGGTCGGTGTGGCTGAAAATGTGATCGATGTCCATCCCCCACTGATCATCGACGGGCGCGGGTGCTGAACCCACGAAGCGCGACCTTCCCGCGGAGTCGATGGAGTTCGCCCGCGGGATCAGTTCGATCAGGTGCGCGATCACGCCGTTGGGTAGCGGATCTGCACTCCCCGTCGCTGAGGACCAGGCTGTTGAGATCAACCTGCTGCGACTGGCGGAGCCCTTCGTATGAAAAGAAGAAGAACGTCTTGTGCCTGACGATGGGGCCTCCCAGGTTGCCGCCGAACTGATTGCGCTTGAAAGGAGGAGGCTCAGTGGAAGTAACAGCAAAGAAGTTGCCGGTATCCAGAGCATCGTTGCGCAGGAACTCGAACAGTTCGCCGTGGAATTGGCTGCCACCCGGCGAGTAGCCAGGTTGACAACCGCTCCCGAGCTTTGGCCTTGATACTAGGACGATATCGCGTTAACGCTCGCTACTCTCAGGGTGGTTGAGGCGCATCGTGATCATCAGGACTCCCTTATTGGAGCACGGTATACATCTTTTCCATGGCGACAGGTTTGAAACAGCCACTTGGCGAGTCCGAGCAGGCCGAGACGCCGGAAGAATCGTACTCGCCCGAACAACTAGAGAAACGCCAGCGCATGCTCGTGAGAATCCGGCAAGCTGGCATTCTAGCGGCGGAACGGATCCGGCGGAAAGAAGCCCTGCAGCAACTAGCAGTGCTGCCGTGCGCGACCTGGTTCATCTATTAACCCCACGGGCGTCTCTGGTTTTGTTCAGATCCGCGGATTGTTCGGATCCTGGGAATCCGTCCAAGTTAGCATGCCGTTCGGGCCGAGGATGAGGGTTGATTTCACGCTCATGTCAATCGGCTAGATAAATCGGATACCTCCTACTTGGTGGCTCAACGACCACTGGCGAACGTTCTTCTAGCAGTTTCAATCGACGTCTTAGATTTCTGGTCACGGCTCCCGAACGACGTCCTTCGCGCGGCCACAGGAAGGCCGGCGGAATGCCCTCAGTTGCTGGACGTCGATGACAACGAATCGGGACTTCAGTCAATCTCGACCGACCCGAGCAGCATAAACCTTCAGTTAGGGAGCAAATTCCATTAACCGTGGAATCAGGTTGTGTCCTAAAGTGTGTTTGTAAAAGGCAATAAAGGTAAAGGCAAAGGGAACAGACGCTTAACAAGAATGCAGATCAAACAGCGTGGTTTGGCATCTAAGCCTTGCGCGATATTTCTCTCGACGAGGGGAAAAGGGATGGCCGTACGCCGCTGTCTAAAGTGTGGGGCCCCGACTGAGCTCGTTAAGAAATGTCCCCACCGGCACGAAATCGCCAAGACCGCGCGCCTTCTAATTTGCGGGCGCGCTGGCTGCGTGAATCCTGCAGCGGTTCTTTGGCTTACAGACTCGGAACACGAGCGTTACGGCTCGGGAGAGCGCGTTTTTAGCTGCGGTTTCCGCTATAACGCTGTCCTGGTTTAAACCAGATTGTTCTCGCAGCCAGATTCAGACTGACCACTATCCGATTCCGATTCATGGGGAAGACGGGTAAGGTCATCTGGCGACAGCCCACCCGGGAAAAGAGACAGGCACGCGCTCGGGCACAGGCTCAGGTACAGCTAGACAGGGCGGAGGTGCGGTGCCTATGTCAGCGCAGTGTCTCTGCCCGCTAACAACGCGGAGCAATCCGGCAAATGGCGAATGGTGGGAGCTCCCTTCACTGTCGCCTTCTCGCAAAATCGCCAGTTCGTCAGTTGGTGAATGGAAGGATCGTCGTAATCGAATTCGTCGAATTGGCGAGCAATCCCAGCACGGTGAGCTTTTCAGGGGCCTGATGGATCCGAAGAGTCCCCCTCTTGCCGGCCAACGCGGGATAAGCATCCGGCATCACGACCGCCACGTGCTGCCTTGCCGTCAGGTTGAGCGTATCCGCTACCAGTACATTATTCGACTGGTCGACGAATTCGAATGGAACGGATAAGGCGCCCGTTGTCGTATTGGCGAGAGCCAGAGAAGTGACATATTGGCCTGTTGTGTTATCAAAGGGAAGCAGAATGACGCTAGGGGCGGCCGTCGGAACGACGCACACTGCGAAACCGGAAGAGCTGAGAGGAATTACGGCTTCGGAGATTGTCTTGTTCGGTAATAGCCGGCGAAACGAGGCTTGCCCTCGCGCTGTGCCGCTGATGTCAATGCTGGCCCAGCCCTCCGATTCGGTCGGAGCCGTGCTGGAGAGTACAACGCTCTGTTGTCCCCCTGGCACGATTGAAAAAGTGTAGGAAGTGGTTGCCGAGGCGTCCTGGATAGGAACATTGAGTGGCGAGCCGTTATCCCCATAGAAATTGAGGGTGACGAAGGCTAAACGCGTGTCGCTCGGGTTTACCAAGGTGAACGTCGTCTGCCAACCACCGCCGTAGGCGATCTGGGCGAAGCTGCCTTGCTGCGGCTGACCGAACATCCAGCCCGCGCAAATGATGCTCAACGCAACAAATCTATGAAACCTTGGCATGAAGCCTCCTTATCTCGTCTACCTCTTCGATGCTCTTGAAGTAGCTTTGATCTAAAAGATGTAAAACAGGCGGGCACCGTAAGCTCGGGGGCGATTACGACGCCAATCAAATAGGTGTGTCTCTGGTCGAACGCGAAGCGGCCCGCGAATGTTTCGCACATGATCGATAAACTTACTCAGTGAGCAGAAGCGGCGTAAGAAGGAACTACACAATGGTTAACCGAGTTCCGAAGAGCAGGTCAGCCAAACTGAGTCGATTCCTCGCGACACTGTCACTTTTTCAGCGTCAAAAGTCCGAATTGCCGCATTAACCACGACCAGCCCTTTTGGCAGAGTCGCTGCCCAATTCGTTCCCAGCGGGCTTTCGGGCGCTTTCCGGCTGGACCGTGCGATCGGTATTCGTATCCGATGCCGCATTCTTGTGCTGTCCGAATTCGGCTTCTGCGGCTTCTTGCATTGTGTCGAAGCAGAGACTGCGATTTGATTGAGGGCAGAATCGGCCATCGTCACGGAAGACTATATAGCCACGCCATTCTCGACACCAAACCCGGATTGTCTTCTGGTCATTCGCCGCATAAAATGCGAACGGCATGGTCGTTCCCTCCGCTGGTTGATATCGTCGCTATCAATAATGTTTCGGGTCTTGTTCCCCGTTTGGTTTGGGTCACAAACCTTCAGTGCTGAGCTGTTCAGTCTTGATACGCGCTCGCCGCGCGACAATGATGGCACTCTGCTTGTTCCTAGTGCTTCGCTTTACTTAGAGACCATGTCCACTTTGAGGGTGTCCCGTCCGCGGCTCAAAAGACTCAGCGCGCCGCTTAGTGTACTATTCGAGCCTCAGATTGTGAAGGCTTAGCCTTGGCCTTCGCGAGCTTTCTAGGAGGACTCCTCTCGCCTTTCCTCTCCAAGGTGAATCACAGGAAAGGCCGGGCGAGGCCCAAGTTAGTGCGTTTACTTGAGCCTCCGGATGGTTTACCCGGCCTCTTCAGGAGTAAACACTCCTGAAGACGCTCAGGACTCATCAGAGATTTAAAAAAAGGTTGCTCCTCATGGATCCGACCCAAAGCAAACTGGCGGGTAGTGGGCAACCTCGATGCTAGATGGGCGCATTGGGGTTCAAAGTTGAGCACTACCCGGTGTTGGGATGCTTTGGCTTCGACCCAGATGTAGGTTTTTGTTTGGGCTTGCGAATCGTTCAATACGGCAGCGAGGAACCACTGCTGGTGGTGTCCTGGGCGAAACTGAACCCCCAAACTCCATGCTGAAGCATGCAGTCGCCCAGTGTCTCGATCACGTGATAACTGTTCAATCGCCGGGCAATTCGGAGGGCCGGCATTCCCGCGTGAACTCATCGATCATGGTCAGAAGCCGCAGGCTGCGACCATCGTGCGTCCGAGCGTCCACAAAGTCGGAATTCCAGACGTGATTGGGTTTATCCGGCCGTAGCCGGATGCACGATCCGTCGTTGAGCCACAGACGGCGGCGCGGTTTCTGCTTGGCGGGGACCTTCAATCCCTCGCGACGCCAGATGCACTGGACCCGATCTTTGCCCACGTTCCAGCCAGCCTGCTGCAACAGGACCTTAATCCGGCGGTAGCCATATCGGCCGTACTCACTGGCCAACGTCAGGATCTGCACGATGTGGCCTGACATTTCGCTCCTGGATGTCGCCAGTTGCTTCCGCAAGAACAATTTCTCGGCCACAAGGGCACTCTTGGACTTGGCGACCAGTGGAACTAGCGCCACCAGGTCGAACAACACGTGGCAGATCGTCCGCGCGCAACGGCTGAACGCCTTCAGCCGGATGCATAAGGGTGACATGACGCTTTAGCATCTCACCTAGAAAGTCCTTCTGGAATCTATGGGTTTGCAAGAAGGATCAGGTTTTTGCGGAGCACAGGAGGATCCTTTGACGGCTCGTTCGCACCACCATCCATCCCTTTAGCCAGCGTGGGACATTTTGAAGCCGAGCCGGTCGCAAACTCATCAACCTTCCGTCAGGTCCGACCCCTCGAGATGCCAAGCTCGTCTGTTCCCCTCCAGTCTGATGCTCACGGCAAGGCCCTATCTTTGAACCTAGATGACGCAATCTACGGCACACTTGCGGAAATCGGTGCAGGACAAGAAGTAGCTCAGTGGTTCTTTCGCGTCGGCGCCGCATCGGGCACAGTCGCGAAGTCGATTTCCGCTTACGACAAGATGGTCAGCGACGATATTTATGGAGCTGGCTCGCGATATGTCTCGAAAGAGCGCTTGCTCGCGATGCTCGACTATGAATATGTATCACTGCTCGAACGGCTCCGGTCTACCCGCGGCCAGGGAACGCGCTTTTTCGTCTTTGCGGATACGGTAGCGGTGCGCAACTACCAAAACACGAACGAGCAGCATGGATGGCTTGGTATCCGCTTCCAGGCCGAAGCCAACAGTCAGCCCAGCCAAATCGTCTTGCACATTAACCTTCGCGATCCAACGGCCGAACTACAGCAAAAGGCGATTGGAATCCTAGGTGTGAACCTCGTATATGCCGCGTTCCACCAAAGATCGGGAATCGAGACTTTTCTAGACGGGCTCTTTGGCGAGCTCTCAACGTCGCGTCTTGAAATCGATGTGATCGAACTCAGCGGCGAAGCCTTTGCAGCCGAAGATGAGCGCCTTTGGTGCCTGGAACTGCTTCGTCACAAAATGGCCCATGCGATCGCTTTTGATGCCGGGGGAAAGATCGCAGAACCCTCAAGCCGGCTGCGTAAGCGGCCGCTGCTTGTCCTGCGGGGCAGCTTTAGCCGTCCAGAGTACTTCGATTCGCGCTTGTTCGACGCGGGAAGAAGACAGCTTGCCGCCGAAGAAGAGCCGTCCGAACGCGGACCGGCAGCGATTCTGGAACTTACGATTCATCACGTGAGCCACGCGGAGGAGTTCTCGCTCGCCGGGATTATGGAATGCGTCCAGAAAGCCGCCCCACTCGGGTCCGTGCTGGTCACAGATTACCCGGAAACATATAAGCTGAGCCGCTATTTGAGGCGTCACACTACCGAAGCAGTCCGTTTTCTTATAAATGTGGCTACAGCCGCGAAGATGCTAAACGAAGCATTCTACTTAAGCCTTCCCGGAACGCTACTGGAAGGTTTGGGAAAACTTCTCGCGACCAACGTAAAGCTATATATTGCTCCCATGCGTGCTGACGCCTTCCATGCCGCGATTGGGAATCTCCCAGGTATCGATGTGAAGAACTCGGGCGAGCGTTTAGTGACCCTCGACGATTTAGCTCCCTCGGCGCCCACCCGGTATCTATGGGAATACCTGCGTGTCTCGGGACGCGTTGTAGCATTGGCGACGCACGGATACGACTAGCGCCTCACTCAGATGCCGCTATAAGCCAGCGAAGACTCGGCCCTGACCGAGCGAAGTCATGTCAATTCGTCGCACACAAATCCTAGATCCGGATTTCAATCGGAACATCATCGCTCCATGGGCCGGTTCCTGAAGCTCTCCGGAAAATAAGATGCACACGCTGCAAACTCTGATCCGTGAGAGCTTGGCGTTGGGCGGGCTTGTAGGCCTGTTTGTGTTAGGAGCGATTCTTTTGATGGTAGTACGCACCCGAGCGCTTCCAAGCTGCTGGCGCTGCGGGTTTAACAGCGTCCGACCGTCACAATCTCACCGCCCGTTAGATCACCTTGCACGTCTCTGCCTTCTGCGTCCCTACAGGTGTCACAAATGCTTAACGCGTTCGTATAATTTCCGGTCTCACCGGATACTTCATCCGCGCGTCCGATCCATGGCGGCTGGCGCCGGAAGGCAGGCACGCTAAGTCATGGACATCGCAACGTTGTTCCCCCGTATCAAAGCAACACCTGTGATAATCGGAGTCCTGCAGCACGCCGCTCGATTCTCGCGGCGAGAGAGCTCTGATCTACGACCGTGGTTCGAGGTTCAGGAAAATCCGGCTCTCCATTGACAGCCGCTTGTGAAGCCCGCCAGTCTTTGTACACCCGCCCCACAGTCGCGTTGCCCACTGGCATCTTCCGACCGATCTCGCGCCCGGACAGACCCTCATGCCTGAATCCGACGACTTCATCGGGGATCCCGAGTTCACTGAGCCCTCCGGACTGCTCACACTTTCGAGCGAGGCGGACCCGACGCGTGGAACGTAGAGCGAAGGACGGCTCGGCAGAACCGGGTGCTTCTGAGTTCAGGGGCCGGCACCAATGCCTAGGGCATCAAGACGCACCATGCGCCGCGACATACTTGCTGACGGCCCCTTCAACTGTCGGGAAAAAGGCATGCTCGCCA